>Ga0208127_1000206_pt1 | contig 30152 bp, 29 predicted proteins | sample ETNtaG_6_FD_185751 | JGI IMG/M metagenome (GOLD analysis project Ga0208127, IMG submission 185751) | Marine microbial and viral communities from oxygen minimum zone, Eastern Pacific Ocean - ETNP201306SV45 (SPAdes) (version 2) | ecosystem: Environmental > Aquatic > Marine > Oceanic ... | reverse complement strand
AGCGAGGGTCGGCGGCGGCAAAAAATAACGAAATTCACTAGGGAGATTTTCCATGTATATCAGGGCATTAAAGCAACCTATCTCGAAGTTGAGTGTCTTGTCTGTAGCCGTGAGCTGCTTGTCTGGCGCACCTCTGCCTGCAATGGGCCAGCAGTTGGAAGAGGTGTTGGTTAAGGCCACTCGTCGAGTGGAAAGCATGCAAGATGTGCCTCTTGCGGTATCAGCTATGTCTGCCGAAGATCTAACGAAAAGTGGTGTTTTCGAAACCAGTGACCTGAACCGTATTGCACCCAACCTTCAGGTCTCTTCCCCGTATGGAGAACAACAGCCGAATTTCTCGATTCGAGGCGTCGGCGTGGGTACCGAGTTCAATGTCAACGCCGCTTCGCCAGTTGGTGTATACGTGGATGAAGTCTATCAGACCTTCCGCTCCAGTCATGGCCAGCAATTATTTGATATGGAACAAGTCGAAATTGTTCGGGGGCCACAAGGTACCTTGTTCGGACGTAATACAACTGGTGGGGCGATTAACTTCATCACTCGCAAGCCAGAATTGGAAGGGAGCAACGGATACGTATCTGTTGGCGCTGGCAATTACGGTCGTCGCTCTATTGAAGGCGCATTTGAAGTCACGCCGACCGACAATTTCGGAGTTCGATTGGCTGGTACTTACGTTGAGGTAGACCCGTATATAGATAATGTTCTGCCTGCAGGACCAAGTACTGCAGCGGCTTTTGGATTGTCTGGCCTTAATGTAAACAGTGGCAAGGACATGGGCGGCAACGAGAATTATGGTGTTCGTGCCGTATTCCGCTACCAGCCTAACGAAGACGCTGATTTTCTGCTCAAGGTCTACAAGGCCAAAGCTGAAGCAGGTACTTATGGGTCTGTTCCTATTGGTGGAACAAAAGGAAGCGATGTCATCGACTACACGAACCCGGAGTTTGGGTTGTCAGCACTTTGGGGTCCCTTTTCTTCTCTTGGCCTTCTTCCAGCAACTTATAGCCAAAGTGCCAACGGGCTTGGTCTGAGAGACGTGGAACAAGACGGGATTGGAGACGCCGTCACTGAATCCGAGGGTATCGTCTTCACCGCAAACTACAACATTAATGAGCGTATGACATTTATCGCCGTGACGGGGATCGACTCTGGTGAGTACCATCAGGATCCAACGACCGACTGCGATGCAACACCGCTCTCTTTGTGTGCTATCGGTTATAACTCTGACTTGGATGCCTTCAACGTCGATTTGCGGTTGGATTACAGTGATGGGCCGTTAAAATTTATTGTTGGTGCCTTTTATGGAGAGGACAATCTAGAGTCAAATAATAAACCGAATTTCTTCCATTCATTGCGGGATGTGAACACTGCGGTGTTGCTGGATGCGACGGGCGATCTTGCAGTTTCACAATCGCTCGCCGCGAATTACTTCAACCCAGCTGGTTTTTTCAGTATTCCAGGCCTACTCGGCCCGACTGCATTGCCCACAGGTATTACTGGAGAAAACAATTTCGAGCAAGATCGTGAATCCTGGGCAATATACTCTGAGATGAATTATGCACTAACCGAATCATTAAACCTGACGGTCGGGTTACGGTATTCTGACGATACCCTCGAATACAGTAACGGCATAACGACTTTCTACGACGATGCTGGCAATCCTCGATTGATTACCGTGTCTGATTTTAATGTGGGCGGCCAGCCAGCACCCTACTTCTTGGATGATCTTCGCGATATTGCTGGCAATCTGGTCGCTCCTGCCAGCATTCTGAACGGTGGGGCCCCTCTGCCTGGGCCGCTTGAGCTTGATGCTGGATCAGACAGTGTATCAGGTCGAATTATTATCGACTGGAATGTGGCTGAAGATGCAATGTTATATGCCAGTTTTAGCCGAGGCTATCGAGCCGGAACGGTCAACGGATTTGCCTACGGTAGTGCGGGTCAGGTTTACTTTGTGCCAGATGAAGAAGTCGATGCCTTTGAGGTTGGTTTTAAATCACAGTGGATTGATAACCGCTTGCAGGTCAACGGTTCTTTTTTTATGTATGACTACACAGGGCAGCAGGGTCAGGTAGTTGACGCATCTGCAACGGCTTTCCTGGTCGCGCTAGATGGAGAAATCCAGGGTGCAGAGATTGAGTCGAAGTTCGCGTTGACAGACTCATTAACAATCAGTGCGTCCTTCGGATGGTTGGATTCAGAATATGACGACGGTCCATGTCCAGCGGCGCTGGAAGGGTTTCAGGAAGGCAATTGTATTCTTTCACCGAAGGGTCCCGCGAACGTGGGTGGGAATCCGTTTCCATATGCGGCGGAGTTCACATTCAATGGTGCAGTCGACTGGGACATCGCGAGCTTTGCGGGTGGAGACTTAGAGCTGCATGCTGATGCTTCATATACGGATGATTTCTATTACGATGCCTTTGGAGACTATTCTCAAGCTCCTCTGAATCGAGTCGCGCAAGGCGAATATACCGAGGGAGGTGGAGACTTCTGGGTGTTTAACGCTCGGCTTAGTTACATATCTGAGAATTATTCAATTGCTGTGTGGGGAAAGAATCTAGCGGATGAAGACTATTTCCCGTTTGGGATTAACCTGGAAACACTTATGGGAAATGGATATAAAGTGCTCGCACCTCCCAGAACGTATGGCATTGAATTGAAGTACATGTTCTGACCCCATTAAACGTGCCTAAAAGGCTGTGGCTTCGCGAACGTTGCAACTACTAAGCCGGAGGTTGCGAGCTTACAAACCCGGGAATCTCTCGCTATTTGCCTAAGTCGAAGCACAGACAAGGAGAGAGCATGAGGTACATCGTGGTGGGTGGCGGACCAGCCGGTTGTGCGGCGGCATATACGCTGCAAAAGCAGGGCCACGAGGTCGACCTGTTTGAGGCTGACGACGCACTGGGTGGCCGCACCCGGCAGATAAAAATAGGTGATTTTAGCGTGGGTGTCGGTGCGCTGTTTCTGATGGGGGGGATCTATCCCCGGACCACAGCCATTCTTAAGGAGATTGGGCGCCACGATGACCTGGTGCCTTGGGGCGGCGCTTCAGAGTTGATGGATAGCGATGATTCCCGCTACCCCGTGAGTTTCGTTGACCTGCTCAGTTATCTGAAAGTACCCAGGCTGACGCTTGGGGATAGGATCAATATCGCATGGATGGGCATCAAACTGTTCATCAGCTCGGGAGCCAAAAACCCCTTCGACGGTGAGGATCTTGCCCGCTACGACCACGGGGACAATCTCGAGGGATTCGCTCGCAAGGAGATGGGAGACAGGGGCTACGAATACATAATCCGCCCGCTCTTCGACTTCCTTTATGCAGTGCCGCCGAGTTGGCTCTCCACGCCTTTTCCCATTGCCATTATCCAGCAGGCCTTCAAGATGAAACTGTCGGTACCCCCCGAGGGCCCCGTGCAGGTCAGCGAGTGGATGATTGAGGCCAGCAGGAATGTGGAGGTGAACCTGTCCACCCCGGTAACGCGGATCAGTCGCCAGGACGACAGCTACGTGGTGGAAGCGGCCGGCCAGCGTTACCGAGCTGACGGCCTTGTGGTGGCGACGGAAGCCTTCACTGCTGCGGGCTTGATGCGCGACTTTATCTCGACGGATTCCCACGACAAACTCGAGAATGCTCCCTACACCGACTACGCCCATGTGCAGATCGGCTACAAGAAAAACCCCTGGCCCGACTACCCCGCAGACATCGTGCTGCCAGTGGGCTATGGCGAGGGCCCGAGACCCGTGGGGGCTCTTGTATTACAGAGCCGGCGCCAAGTTTCGGCCGTGCCCCCCGGGGGTGAGCTGGTGGGCGTCTACTTCACCACCCCGCCCCTAGAGCACATGAGCGACGAAGACATCAAGCGGGAAGCACTTGATACTGTGCACCGGGCTTTCGGCGAACCCAGCGAGAAACCGGAATTTGTTGAGCTGTTCCACTACGACAAGGGCCTGAATATCGCCAAACCGGGGGCTTACGGCACCCTGGATGCAATGCGCAGGGAACTGCCCCCCGGGATAGTGCTCGCCGGAGACTATTTTGCCCAGGCAGGTATTGAGGCCGCTGTTTTCAGCGGAGAGAGAGCGGCGAATCAGCTGATGGGGGCTGGGGGTTCAGGCTGAGTGGCCGTCCTGGTGTCTCTTCATGTGCGCACGCAGGTAGCTGGCGTGCTTGCGTCTGGCGAAAGGCTGTAAAAAACGGTAAAGCGGTCGAATGATCCAGTTCGGGATATAGCGTGCCCGTTCTTCGAGTGCGACGCGGCCCCGAGGGTGGTCCATCAGGTTAGGATAGGGCAGGGGAAAGCGATAGTGCCTGCTGTCGCACCAGAATTCGATAGCGGTGATGTGTTTGGCATTTTTATAGCCGTAGTGGGCGGGTGCCACCAGCCGCAGGGGCGCGCCGTGATCGATGCCCAGCTTTTCGCCATTCAATGTGTCAGCCAGTAGAACATCGTCCGCCAGCAGGTCCTGCAACTGCATGCTGACGCAATACCCGTCCTTGCCGCGCAGCACAACGAAGCTCGCGTCCCCTTCGGGCGCCGCCCCCGGCAACACGATCTCGCGGTAAAAATCGGCAAAGCGGACGCCTTCCCAGCGCAGGCTGCAGAAAGACCAGGTGGTGACGCAGTGAAAGTCTGTCACCTGCTCCACCCTGGGTAACCGGGCGAGTTCAGCGGCCACGGTCATGCCGCTGGCCACATCACCAGCGATATCGATGCTTATCCTGGCTGCTTCTGCTGGAACCCGGCTGGCAAACTTGCCGAGGCCAAAGCGATCAAATGAAGGATAGATTTTCTGCCCGGGTGGCAACGCGCTTTTTTTGTTCATGACTAATCTTGAGTTACCTGTGAAAGGGGCTCCCGGGCGCGCCTGTTCGTAGCGCCCCCAGCAAGGCATTGCACATAAGGTAAGTATGTGTAATATAATTATATGTAAATAAAAGGTTTATGCAATGAAGCAGGATCCACGATTGGCAGTAAACCTAGGATTTGGTCAATTAATCAGCAACGAGGCCTACTTTAAGTACTGGCGCACCTGCGCGGCCATGGGACCGCTATTTCTAATGGCTTTCATCATCTGCTGGGGAGTGCTGGGGTATAACAATCCACCCATCCCGGCTGATTTCACGGCAGAGCAGATGGCGGCGCATTTCAACGAGCACAGCGGGAATAACGGCGTCGGTGAAAAGCGGGTAATCGACCATGCGCACTAGATACCGAAAAATTTAGTAAACACGGAGAGCGATTATGAAATCGATAGAAAATGACCCGCTGTTCACCCGGGCCATGGTGTTTTGTGCCTGGACCGGCTTTGCTTGCGTGGTGTTCTTCATCATCGGCGGTGTGATCCTAGGGGGGATGTTGCCACCTCTTTTCAATTCTGCGGAGCCAGCTGCGGAGTTTGCGAGGAAGGTGTCTGAGAATGCGTTCTCGCTGCGCCTCGGTTCGGCATTTATGGTGCTCTCCTTTGCCCTGTTCGGGACCGTGGGTGCGGGCATTGCGGCACAAACGCGGAGGGTGGAAATTAACCCGGTGTTTTCCATCGTCCAAACCGTATTTGGCGCCGGCGGCATGACCATTGGTGTTCTGGTCGCGTTTGCTTGGGGGCTGGCGGCCTTTCGACCGGAACTTTACGAACCCAGCATCATCGTAACGTGGATCGACTACGCCTACTTCCTGGCGCTGTTTTCCGTGCCCCTGTTCGGTGGCTGGTGCGTGGTAATCGCCCTGCCCATTCTGTGGTCGGAGGAGGGAAGCGAGCCTTTTCCGCGCTGGGTCGCCTACGTCAACCTGTGGGCCGCACTGCTCTACGCGCCGGGCTTACTCATCATTTTCTTCAAGGACGGGCCGTTCTCCTGGCATGGTATTGTCGCGCTGTGGATTCCTTACCTCGCCTATTTCGGCTGGATTATGATCATGTCCTTTGCCCTGCTCGGTGCTACGAGGCAACAGGGCACTGAACCCTCGCTAAGAACGGAATCGGCCTGATGGTCGAAGGAGTTGCGCATGGGCGGGAATAGCTTGTGCCTGAATTCTCCACTACCCGTGAGGTAAAAACTGCAAAGGGCCGCGTGCCGGGCGAGGTCGGTATTTGGTTGTTCGTCGCCGGTGATCTGGTCGTCTTCGCGGTCTTCTTTATCGTCATCGCCCTCGGGCATGTCGATCAGGCCGAAGTGTTCGCCCGCTCGCGCGCGTCGCTGGACATGTGGGTGGGAGTACTCAATACCCTGTTGCTGTTGACTGGGTCTTGGTTTGTTGCAGTGGGTGTAGAGAAGTGCCGGACGAACCCGAGTTCGGGGGTAAGCCGGTATTTTACCCTGGCAATACTCTGTGGTCTGGGTTTCGTCGCCAACAAGAGTTTCGAGTGGGGTGGCAAGATTTCGAGCGGCATCAATCCGGCGACGAACGATTTCTTCATGCTGTTTTTTATCTTTACCGGCATTCACCTGCTGCACGTGCTGGTCGGTATCGTGGTGGTGCTGCTCATCCGTAACACCAGTCGACGCCCGGCATTGGGGAAGCGCGAGATGCAGACGATCGAGAGCGGTGCCACCTTCTGGCACTTGGTCGATCTACTGTGGATCGCCCTGTTCGCCCTGCTGTATTTATTGTGATGGCCTGAAATGATGATGCGCGAGAAGAACAGTGTCTGCGCCAGTGGCGCCAACATCGCCTGGTTCATCCTGGTAGTAGCCACGGGTATAGGTTGGTGGCTGGGGCATGCCAGTCAAAGTGGCGGGCAGGGCGAGCGGCTGGCCACCGCCGGCGTCATTATCGTGGCCTTCATCAAGGTCTGGATCGTCGGCTTCCAGTTCATGGAACTGAGGCATGCACCCCGGTGGCTGCGGCTTGGTTACGACGCTTGGACGGTCGTCATATGTGCGACGCTCGTGATTATCTGCCTCGGGTAGTCTAAAGAACGGGCAGCTGACTAAGTATTGCTCCGGTTGGTGTTAAAAACCTATGGGCGTGTCCCATTGCCTGCCGCAAGCCGCCAATTTGCCGGAATAGTCCAGAATCAGGCGCTAGAAAGCGCTTTTAAACGGGTGCTAAATTTTTTTTTGGCGGTGTGGTATTCGCGACTCCAGCGTTCCACAAGTTCCTTCGTGCTGCTGATGTTTTTCACTGCTTGAATACCCTGACCACAGCCCCAGAAGTCTCTCCAGGTTTTGTAGCTGTCACCGCTTTCGCTGACATCGATAGGCCCGTTGGTTTTGCGCACCAGATTTTTCGGGTCCAGCCCGCAACGGGTGATGGAGCCTACCAGGTAGTTGGCGGGCACACCGCTGAAGGCGTCCGTGGTGATGATATCCTTGGAGCTGCCTTCGACGATCAGCTGTTTATAGTCTTCTACAGTATTCGCTTCCGGTGTCGCCAGGAAGGGCGAGCCGATATAGGCGAAATCGGCGCCGGTGGCGAGCGCCGCCAAAATGCTCTGGCCGTTGGCGATAGCGCCGGACAGAGCCAGGGGGCCGTCCCACCACTCGCGAATCTCGGAGATTAGGGCGAAGGGAGACACATTGCCTGTGTGCCCACCGGCGCCGGCGGCGACCGCCACCAGGCCGTCCACCCCCGCCTCGACAGACTTGCGGGCATGTCGGTTGGAAACCACGTCACTGAATACCAGGCCGCCATAGCTGTGTACGGCATCAATGTTCTCCCGGGAGACCTGCAGGCTGGCGATAATGAGAGGTACCTGGTGTCGGGCAATGATTTCCATGTCGCCCTGCAGGCGGTCGTTGCTCGGGTGGGAGATTTGGTTGACGGCGAAGGGGGCCGCCGGGCGTTCGGGATGTTGGGCATCGTGCTCCGCCAGCGCTTCCTTGATCTGTGCGATCCACTCATCCAGCATATGCTGGGGGCGAGCATTGAGCGCCGGGAACGCACCGATAATGCCTGCCTTGCATTGCTCGATCACCAGTTCAGGTGTGGAAGCGATAAACATGGGAGCCCCGATCACAGGGAGTCGAATATTCTCTCTCAGTATCTCGGGGAGGTTCATGTGTATTTGTCTCCGTCTTTCAAATCCTTTGCCTAGCAGGCTTCGAATAATCCGGCCGCTCCCATTCCCTTGCCCACACACATGGACACGATGCCGTACTTTTTATTGCGGCGCTTCAGTTCACGCAGCACAACACCGGTCATTCGCGAACCCGTCATACCGTACGGGTGACCGATGGCGATTGCTCCGCCATTCACGTTGAATACCTCATTGTCGATCTCAAGTGCGTCGCGACAGTAGAGGCATTGGGAGGCAAATGCCTCGTTCAGCTCAACCAAGTCGATGTCATGTATTGCAAGACCGTTGGCTTTCAGCAGTTTGGGAATGGCAAATACCGGCCCGATGCCCATCTCGTCTGGTTCACAGCCGGCGACGGATAAGCCGCGGAAGTAGGCCATTGGTGTCAGGCCCAGTTTGGCGGCAGATTCCTCTGACATTAACAGTGTCATTGAAGCGCCATCAGAGAGTTGCGAGGCATTGCCTGCGGTAACACTGCCATTCTCGTCGAAGACAGGCTTTAAGCCACTCAGGCCTTCCAGCGTGGTAGACGGCCGATTGCACTCATCGCGGCTGACCACGCCTTCTACTATTTTAATCTCGCCGGTCTGGCGATCTTCCCTGCGCCATTGCACCTTCATCGGGGCGATTTCGTCATCCACCCAGCCGGCTTCTGCAGCTGCGGCATAGCGCAGTTGGCTTTGCAGGGCGTACTTGTCCTGTTGCTCCCGACTGACCTGATACCGGCGGGCCACGATTTCCGCCGTTTCCCCCATCGGCATCAGGAACTGGGGCATTTCACCCACCAGGCGGGGATTTTCCTCAAATTCTGATTGGCCTCGCTCCAGACCAGTAATGGATTCAACGCCACCCGCGATGGCGATATCGCAACCGCCGCTGGCAATCTGGTTAGCTGCGACCGCGATCGCATTCAGCCCGGAGGAGCAGGCGCGACTTAAAGTCATACCCGGTGTTGTTACTGGCAAACGAGATAAGGCCACGGCGTAGCGCGCGATATTCGCAGACTGCTCTCCTGTCTGCCGTGCGGCACCCACGATCACGTCTTCGACCCTCGCCGGGTCCAGTGCCGCGCTTCTTTCTAGCAGGGCGTCGATACAGTGGGCGACCATGTCGTCGGCACGGGTGAGATTGAAGGTCCCGCGGAAGGATTTGGCGAGACCAGTCCTGATATTGTCGACAATGACTACACGGTTCATAAAGCTAATCTCTAAGTCCTTGAATACAAGTCATACATAGGTATAAAACGCAGCTCAGATCGAGCGGCTTATCAGCTCTTTCATGATTTCCGATGTACCGCCATAAATGCGCATTACCCTGGCATCGCGCCACAGCCTTGCGATCTCGTATTCCTCGATATAACCGTAGCCGCCGAATAACTGCACGCACTCGTCGACGACGTCATAACGCAACTCCGAGTGCCATAATTTTGCCGCGGCCGCCTGTTCCGTGGTGAGCCGCTTGTCAACCAGAGCCGATATGCAATTGTCCAGGTGTGCCCAGCCCACCTGCAGTTGGCTCTTCATTTCGGCCAGTTGATAGCGGGTATTCTGGAACTCCTTGATCGGCTGGCCGAAGGCTCGGCGCTCACCCACGTAGTCCACGGTGATATCGAAGGCGTGTTGCGCCGCCGCCTGACAGGAGATGGCGATGGAGAGACGTTCCTGGGGTAATTCCTGCATCATCAACCTGAAACCATCTCCGCGGCCGCCAATCAAATTTCCCCTTGGCACGAACAGATCTTCAAAGAAAAGCTCGGCGGTATCCGAGGAGCGATTGCCGACCTTGTCCAGTTTACGGCCCTTGATATAACCGGGGCTGGCAGCGTCGACCACGAACAGGGAAATATCCTTATCACCTGGGCTCGTCCCCGTGCATGCGGCGACTACGGCGACATCGGCGTTGACGCCGTTAGTGATGAAGGTTTTCGAGCCGTTGAGAATGAAACCACCTTCTACCTCCCTGGCGTGGGTCCGCAGCGCCTTGAGGTCGCTGCCAGCGTTGGCTTCCGTCATGCAGATGGCGCCGATCGATTCTCCTGAGGCCATTTTCGATAGCCATTCGTGTTTTACGGCTTCGCTGCCATGGTTGTGGATATAGTGTGCGACGATATCGTTGTGCACACCGAAGGCTGGCCCGGTGGTGCCTGCCAGCGCCGTTTCTTCCAGGATGATTGCGTTGAACCGGAAGTCCTGTCCGCCGCCACCGTACTCCTCGGGTATGTCAGGTAGCAGCAATCCAGCGTCGCCACAGGCGAGCCAGAATTCGCGATCGACAATGCCATTGTGCTCCCAGGAGTCGATCTTTGGTAATAACTCGCGTTCGTAGAGTTTTTTGACGCTGTCGCGGAAGAGGTGGTGCTCGTCGTCGAAGATCGTGCGCGTCAACATCTGCTTGCCGCCTTAGGCATGGAACTCGGCACGGCCCCCATTCAATACTACCCGGTCTCCAATGCGTGCCTGGAACAACCACTGTTGCGGCTGAGGATTCCAGAAGTGAAACTCCAGCTCGTCACCCGGAACTACCGGGCGTGTGAACTGGCACTCCAGTAGTCGCAGTTTCGAGGGAGCCAGTTGGGCAGCCTGGGAGGCGGTCCAACCGGCGATGCCGTAACTGCAGTAGCCGTGAAGGATCGGCTGTGAAAAGCCGACTTTGCCGGAGACCTCCGGATCAATATGCAATGGGTTCCAGTCCCCTGACAGGCGATAGAGAATGGCCTGTCCCGGCGAAGTGTTGAAGCGGATCGTTTCGTCCGGCGTGCGATCGGGCAGTGATACCTCGGGTTTGGGCGGCGCCACGCCACCGAACCCCCCGTCGGCACGAAGCATCAGGGTTTGTTCCAACGTGCAGTAGGCGGCGCCAGAATTACAGCACCTGATCTCGCGCTCGACAACAATTACTGCCCCTTTTTCAGGACCTCGATCCCAGACCTGGCTGATCCGGGCAAAGCCGGTGACCCGTGCAGCGCTTGGCAGTGGGCGGTGGAATGTCGAGCGCTGTGCGCTGTGTACCAGCTTGTTCCAGGTGATACCTGTTTTGGGGTTTTTTACCCACATGCCCAGTGTTGCAAGTGTGACGGCAAAGGTGGGCAGTGTGCAGAGATTCCGCTCGTAAACGTATTCCAATTCCGCCACATTCAGCGGATCCCTGCCCAGCCCGACCCCGAGTGCGTAGAGGATAGCGTCTCGGTGGTTATAGTCCTGCGTTACCGGCTCGAAATACCAATTCCGGAGTTTTCCTGGCTCGACAGGCACTACACAGGATCCCAGGTGAAGACATCCCCCGAGCGCTGCAGGGAGTAGAAGTCATTCTCGAACATAGGGAATACCCGTTCCGCTACAGTCTCGGGAGTCCACCCATCACTGGAGTGAGCGGTCCTGAGCGGTCGGCTCTGGGAAAACAGGTAGATCTCGTTGTTTCGGACCCCGAAAACCTGTCCCGAGACGTGTTTTGCCTGATCCGAGCAGATAGCAACGGCAAAGGGCGCCAGGCGCTCGGGCACGAGTTTTTTCAAGCCTTCGACACGCTTCTGCTGCTTGGGCGTGTCGGTGGGTATGGAACTGACCATCCTTGTCCAGGCGAAGGGTGCCACTGCGTTTGAGCGAACCCCGAAACGCTGCATATCCAAGGCGATGGCCTTGGACAAGCCGACGATGCCCAATTTGGCTGCACAGTAATTGGCCTGGCCGAAGTTGCCGACCAGTCCGGAGGTGGAAGTCATGTGCAGGAAGGCGCCCCCGTTCTGGTTCTTGAAATATGGTGCCGCAGCGCGGCTCATATTGAAGGTGCCCTTGAGGTGCACGTTGATAACCGCGTCGAAATCTTCCTCCGACATCTTGTGAAAAATGACGTCGCGAAGGTTTCCGGCGTTGTTGATCACTGCATCGATACCGCCGAAGGTGTCCACGGTCTCCTGTACCATGGCGTGAGCCGCTCCCCAATCCGCGACGGATTGCTTCAAGGCAATCGCATTGCCTCCGGCGGCTCTGATTTCGGCCACCACGTCGTCGGCGGGCGATTCGCCAGTGGCGTCACCCTCAAGGGAGACGCCAATATCGTTCACGGCGACGCGGGCACCTGCGTCAGCAGCAGCAAGCGCAATGGCCCTACCCACTCCGCGGCCGGCGCCGGTCACGATAACAGTCTTGTTCTCGAGCAAGCCCATGGTTCAGTAACTCCTTGGCAGATCGAGTACTTTTTCAGCAATAAAGCAGTTGATCAGTTGCTCGGTGATGGGGGCGATGCGTGTAACAGTAACCTCACGCAGCAGTCGCTCTACGTGGTACTCCTTGGCGTAGCCCATGCCACCGTGGGTCAGCACTGCCTGAAAACAGGCATCGTAGCCTGCGCGGGCACCCAGGAACTTGGCGGTGTTGGCCTCTGCACCGCAGTGCTGTTTGTTGTCGTAAAGCCAAGCCGCTTTCATCGCCATGGTGTAGGCCGACTCCAGATACATCCAGTTCTCTGCCAGTGGGTGCTGGATGCTCTGGTTCTCGCCGATTTGCCGTCCGAAGACCTCGCGCTCCCGCGCGTACTGGGTGGCGCGGCGCAAGGCATCCTGACCAATGCCGATGGCCTCCACAGCGATCAGTACCCGCTCCGGATTCAGGCTATGCAGGATGTAGGAGAAGCCCTCGCCTTCTTCGCCGATCAGGTCTTCGTCGGGAACAAACAGACCGTCGATAAAGGTCGAGTTGGAGTCCACGCACTTCCGGCCCATCTTGGGAATGCGGGTTACCTCTATCTTGCTGCGGTCCATATCGGTATAAAAGATGGATATGCCGTCGGTGGGTTTGACACAATCCTCAAGTCTGGTTGTGCGCGCCAGCAGCATGATTTTATTGGCGACCTGGCCGGTGGAGGTCCACACTTTCTGGCCGTTTACGATGTAGCCGCCGTCGACCTTCTCCGCGAAAGTGGTGATCTGGGTGGTATTCAGCCCGGCATTGGGCTCGGTGAAACCGAAACAGCACTGGTCTTCGCCGGAGATCAGCCGCGGAAGCCAGCGCTCTTTTTGCGTGTCAGATGCCTTGACCACGATAGGGTGGGGGCCAAACAGGTTGATATGCACCGCTGATGTAGCCGCCATACCGCCGCCGTGGCTGGCGACTTCATGCATCATGATCGCTGCTTCAGTGACCCCCAGTCCAGCACCGCCGTACTCCTCCGGCATGGTGATTCCAAGCCAGCCGGCCTCAGCCATGGCTCGGTGATAATCAACCGGGAACTGGCCGTCCTCGTCTCGCTCCAGCCAGTATTCAGCGTCGAATTGTTCCATTATCGCGGCCACGCCTTCGCGCAAAGCCCGGTGATCCTCTGATATGGAGAAGTCCATCGATATACACCCTATACCAGATTAGTAATAATAACTAAATATAACATAGCGAACTATATGCATGCAAAATTTAAGTGGTAGACTTTGCGAATCAACCATTAGACGCGCGCCCGTAATGCCTGCAAACCGCTACCGTCATTAGAGTGCGGTGATGATAATCGGGCGGCTTTGGCCAGCGACTTGATAGATTCGCCGTCTCGGAATAAGTATACAATAGTGGACCTTGCACTAGTGAACTATAATTTCATGATGCACCCAGCCAGATTCAATTAAGCAGAGATCACTTATGAAAGACTTAACAGGCAAGGTTGTTATTGTCACTGGGGGCGCCAGTGGTATTGGTGCCGCAATCGTCAAACGACTGGGCCGCGAGGGCGCCAGAATCGCCTTGTTTGATATCAACCCTGAGGCCGGTGAGGCCATGGCCGGCGCCTGCGAGGGAGAGGTGCAATTTTTTCAGGTGGACATTACCAGTATGGATACCGTGGAGAGCGCGGTGGATGCGGTGGAGAATCAGCTGGGGCCGGTGTGGATGCTGGTCAATTGTGCCGGCTGGGATAAACCCGCGCCATTCCTTTCCACTGGCCCCGAGCTATGGGAAAAAATCGTCAATTTGAACCTCTATGGGCCTATTCATATGCACTACGCTGTGTGCAAGCGTATGGCCGAGCGCAATGAGGGCAGGGTGGTGAATATCGCCTCCGACGCCGGGCGCGTCGGTACCAGCAATGAAGCCGTATATTCCGCATGTAAGGGCGGCACTATCGCTTTCAGCAAGTCCATGGCCAGAGAATTGGCGCGCAACAACATCCTGGTGAATGCAGTGTGTCCGGGGCCCACCGATACCCCGGCGATGGACGCTGTTGTGGGTACTGGGGAAGAAGCCCAGAAATGGAAAGATTCTCTGGCCCGGGGCATTCCCCTGCGTCGAATGGGCCAACCGGATGATTACGCGGGTATCGTCGCCTTTCTAGGCACGAACGATGCGTCCTATATCACAGGCCAGGCGATTTCCGTTTCCGGCGGCTTGTCCATGAGCTAAGCAGAGAGATATACGATATGAACGTGACACTTCCCTACGAAGACATCCTGTACGAGCATCGTAATGGCGCGGCCTGGATTACCATCAATCGCCCTGAGGTTTATAACGCCTTTAGGGGTCAGACCATTGAGGAACTGATTCATGCCTTTCTCACTGCGGCCAGTGACAAGGCTGTCCGTTGTGTGGTGCTCACGGGGGCGGGCGACAAGGCCTTCTGTACTGGCGGCGACCAATCCAGTCATGAGGGAGACTACGACGGCCGCGGCGTGGTCGGCCTGCCCATCGATGAGCTGCAGTCGGCCATTCGCGATATTCCCAAGCCGGTAATCGCTGCAGTCAACGGTTTTGCCATTGGTGGCGGTAACGTTCTGGCCACGCTCTGTGACATGACGATCGCTGCCGAATCGGCCCAGCTGGGCCAGGTGGGTCCCAAGGTTGGCTCGGTGGATGCAGGCTGGGGAACCGCCTATCTGGCTCGCATCGTCGGCGAGAAGAAAGCCCGGGAAATTTGGTACATGTGCCGCCGGTACAACGCTCGGGAGGCGATGGAGATGGGCCTGGTCAACCACGTGGTGCCCGCAGATCAGCTGGAAGCGGAGGTTGCTTCCTGGTGCGAGACCATCTCCCAGCACAGCCCTACTGCTCTCGCCCTGGCCAAGCGTTCGTTTAATGCCGATTCCGAATCGATACGGGGCATCAGTGGTTTTGCCTTGAACGCAGTGAAGCTCTACTACGATACAGATGAGTCAAAAGAGGGCGTCAACGCGTTCAACGAGAAGCGCAAGCCGGAATTCGGCAAATACGTCAAGTAGGCGCTCGACCTTGGAAAACATCACGTTGGAGATTCGCGACGACGGTATCGGCGTCGCTACGCTGGACATGCCGGATCGGCCGTTCAACGTGTTCTCCGAACAGATGATGGACGATCTGGAAACCACCATCGCGCGGGCCTGCGAGGACCTGCATGGGCTGGTGATTCGCTCCGGTAAAAACAGTTTTGTGGCCGGTGCGGACCTGATGATGATCAAAGACTTCGCCAACATGCGCTTCGAAGCAGACTGGCAGGCCATGCGCCATCGCTTCAGTCGCCTGGGCAGGTTGTTCCGCCGGATGGAGCGGTCCCCCATACCGATTGTTGCCGCGATCAACGGGCTTGCCCTGGGCGGTGGTCTGGAACTGGCCATGGCCTGTCATGGACGGGTCTGTATAGACGGTGCAGTGCCCCTGCTGGGCCTGCCGGAAGTAGGTCTCGGGTTGCTGCCAGGCGCTGGTGGTACCCAGCGCCTGCCCCGGCTCATCGGAATTGAGGCGGCGGTGAAAATGCTGCTCGACGGAGCTTCGGTGACGCCAGAATTTTCCTTGGAGCGCGGACTGGTGGACCGCCTGGCCAGTGAGGAAGATCTTCTTGATGTGGCTGTGGGACTGGTTCGCACCATACCGCCGGGGGCACGATGGGATCGGACTCAATGGCAACTCACCCGGACGGAGTTGGCGCTCTTGGACAGGCCCGACTGGCACGAGTTCTGCGTTGGGTGCGGTGGCTGGTCCGAAAAGCAGCATAACTTCTACCCGGCAGTGGGATCCATTATCGATTGCGTTGGCAAGGGCGTTGGCCTGCCGTTCGATGCTGGTTGTGATGTGGAGTGGGATATATTCGTCGACCTGATGAGCGATCCGGTGGCGGCGAATATGGTTGTCACCTGTTTCTTGAACAAAAGCCTGGCAAAGGGCGCCGATGACAGCTTGCAGGTACTGAAGGCCTCGGTCCGCCGTTACCTCGCCTGTAACGAAGCATCGATCGGGCGGGTTGCCCGCGCGGCGATGGCGGTGGACGCCCGACTCCTGGTGGAATGGGCGGGAACAGATCTCTCTTCTGTCGGGCGGGGGCTCTCGCAGGAAGACCGAACTGCGGGACTTGCCATGCTCACCGCCATTGCACTGGATGTCTGGAAGAACACCGATGGGTTTCACGACCAGTTGGATGCTGCAGCCGTATTGCGCGCAGGTTGGCCACAGTGGACAGGGGGCCCCATCGCTTATCTCGCTATGCTGCAGCGCGGCGAACTACAAGGCGCTGATCTCTCACCCGACCTGAATGCCGCAGTCGCCGCCATCGAGCTGGCGCTGAAAACAGGGGCGAGCTACACCAGGGTCAGCCAGGCGGCGTGATGCCCGAGCAACTCGCGTCACTCCGGCATATAGCTCCCTTGTTAACCGAAGTCCGGTCGCTATTTGTGTCGGGTTGCGCAGCCCAGATACCGAATCTGGAGCGAGTGTTTACCGAGTCCGAAGGCAAGGATCCTCTCACAGTCAGCGGTATATTCGTGCCGGGTGTAAACACAGTCGATTACGCAGCTGCCTGCGAGCGGGTTCGCTGCCAGACATACTTTATGACCCCGCAGATGGCTTCTGCTGATCACGACCGGGTGCAATACTGCCCCTGGCGTTATTCTGACATCGTTGCCTTTTATCGCAGCAATCCGGTGGATGTGGCGTTGGTGATGCTCAGTCCGCCCGATCCTGAAGGTTATTGCAGTTACGGTGTGGCGGGAGATTTCGCCCCGCTAATCCTGCCCCATGCAGGTATTACCATTGCCGTGATTAACCCGAGGATGCCTCGGCTAGCCGGGGTCAAAGTTGCGCTGGCGAGTCTGGACTATGTGCTGGAAATCGACAGTCCCCTGCTCGAGACGACCCCAGTGAGAATTGATGCGGTCAGTGACAGGATTGCTGAAAACGTGGCTTCCTTTGTCGGAGACGGCGCCACTGTGCAGCTGGGGTTGGGCAACATTCCCAGCGCCGTAGCTCGCCGCCTATTCGATCGCCGCAAGCTTCGCATCCAGTCTGGTCTTGTTGAATCCACCGTGCTGGAATTGGACAGAGCAGGGGTGTTATGTCCCGATACCCCAATCCTGAGCGGCGTGGCACTCGGCGACCAGCGTTTCTACGAGGACCTTCACGAAAACCCGCGTGTATTGTTTCAACCGGTAGACGTGACCCACGATGTCGAGGCTATCGCTGCGACTGAAAGCTTCATTGCCATCAACGGCGCCCTGCATGTCGATCTGTTGGGGCAGGTCAACTCAAGTGCCCTCCCCGATGGCTTCATATCCGGTCCTGGCGGATTGCCAGAGTTTGTCTCCGGGAGCCTCGGCTCCACGGGAGGGCGATCCATTATTGCGCTGAATGCCACGGCCCGCGGCGGTGAGCTATCCCGCATTGTCCCCCGACTGGAGAGTGGTTTGGTCTCGGTGGCCTGTGCCGATGCGGATACTGTTGTATCCGAGTTTGGTGTCGCCGAACTCCGCGGCAAGAGCGTTGGCGAGCGAGTGCAGCAAATGATTGCAATTGCTGATCCCCGTCACCGGGAAAGCCTGTCTAAGGCGGCCCGCGACATTTGCGCCTGACGCCCTATTTCATTTGACAGCAACTCCGCTCTAAACAGAAGTGGATAATATATTTGTATGATAAAGGTACGCTAGTGTAATATGAATATAGACAAAGAGAAGGTATAAAGATGATAGAGCGGACCCTGTTTACCCCGGAGCACGACATGTTTCGGGACACCGTACGCAAGTTCATTGAGAAAGAAATTGCTCCTTACCACGACCAGTGGGAGAAAGACGGTGTTGTGCCGAGGGAGCTGTGGCTGAAAGCGGGTGAAGCTGGTCTGCTGTGCTGCACCATTGCGGAGGAGTATGGCGGGTCTGGTGCCGATTACCTATACGATGTCATAGTTTTTGAGGAGCTGTTTCGTTCGGGGTTCTCCGGTCCGGGGTTCCTCATTCATGCCGATCTGGTAGCCACTTACATCAACTCGTTTGGTACCGAGGAACAGAAGCGTAAGTTCCTGCCTAAGATGGTGAGTGGCGAGTGGGTTGGTTCTTTGGGCATGACCGAGCCCCATGCGGGTAGTGACCTCAAAGCGATACGCACTCGTGCTGTGCGCGATGGCAATGATTATGTGATCAATGGCCAGAAGGTCTTTATATCCAATGGGCAGTTGTGCGACGTGCTGGTGCTCGCAACTAAGACCGACAGCGAAGCTGGCGCCAAGGGCATTACCCTGTTTCTGGTCGAGGGTGGTATGGAGGGGTTCAAGCGCGGCAGTAACCTCGAAAAGCTGGGGATGAAGGCGCAGGACACGTCTGAACTGTTTTTTGAAGATGTTCGGGTCCCTGCCACCAACATGCTCGGCGAAGAAGGGCAGGGCTTTTACTTGATGATGCAGAAGTTGGCTCAGGAGCGACTGGCCCAAGCTATCCGCAGCGCTACCGTGACTGAAACAGTTATCGAATGGACCCTAGAGTACACCAATCAGCGAGAGGCTTTCGGCAAGACCATCGGCGATTTCCAGAATACACAGTTCAAACTGGCCGAGCTTCAGGCTGAGGCGGTGGTGGGTCGGGTGTATACCGATAAATGTATCGAGTTATTCATGCAGGACAAGCTTGATGCGGTGGATGCAGCTATCGCCAAGATGCAATTGAGTAATTTGCACTGTAAGGCCGTGGACGAGTGCCTGCAGCTGTTCGGAGGCTGGGGCTATATTTGGGAATATCCCATCTGTCGCGCTTATGCAGATGCCCGTATCGTGAAAATCGCGGGTGGTTCGATTGAGGTTATGAAGACTATTATCGCCAGAGATATGCTGAAGCGCCTCAGATAGCCCTTTGAGGGAAGCGCCCAAGAAAATGGCCGCTTTGTTAGGCGATAGCGGCCGTTTGCGCTCTACCTCAAAAACTCACGGCACCAGAACCGGCTTAACGCATAAGCCTTGGGCGTGCTCTGCCACCGCCTCGTTAATCTGTTCAAGATCATAGGTTTTGCACAGCTTATCTAAGGGGAACCGTCCCTCCATATAAAGGTCTACCATTTCCGGGATAAAAGTGGCGGGGTCGGCATTGCCCTCGGTGATGCCCACAATATTTAACCCCAGGGCCAGAAGGGTAATCACATCGAAGCTGATGTTGGGATTGTCCGCCGGGATGCCCACTAGGCCGATGGTCCCTGCCGGGCGCATGGAATTGACGATACCCTCTATGACATCCTGTCTGGCGCTGGTGTCGAAGCCGTAATCGACACCACCGGGCAAAATGGCGCGCACGGCTTCGTGCAAACGCGTGCCCGTTGTCGGGTCGATAACGTGTGTGGCCCCCAGAGAGAGTGCCAGCTCGCGGCGGGCCGCGTGGGGTTCGGAGACGATGATATTGGCGCACGCCTGGACCGCGCCTGCCATAACAGCTGCGAGGCCGACTGCGCCGCCGCCGGTAATCAGAAGACTGCTCCCGGCCTCGCAGGCCAGGGCTTTCATAATGCTCCCCGCGCCTGTCTGGATGCCGCAACCCAGGGGGCCCAGGAGTTCGATGGGCGCGTCATTTCTCACCTTGATGGCGTTGGAAGCGTTGGCGATGGCGTAGGTGCCGAATGAAGATTGCCCGAAAAAGTTACTGGAAATGCCCTCTCCGTCACGCTGGATGGTCTTTGAGCCATCAGGGCGCATACAGGCAAAATTCTGCGGCAGGAAGCCCTGGAGGCAGTAGCTGGGCTGGCCCCCGTTGCAAGTGTCGCACTCGCCACAGGACAGGAATGAGAGCACCACGTGATCCCCGGGGGAGAGATTGGTTACGCCATTGCCAACTTTCTCAATGACCCCTGCACCTTCGTGACCCAGCACTGCAGGCAGGCTGACGGGCAGTTGCTGTTCCCTCGCGGCGATGTCTGAGTGGCAAATGCCAACGCCGGAAATTCGCACTAACACCTCATCTTCGCGGGGTTCGTCCAATTGCAATTGTTCCAGTGAGAAATCTACGCCGGGGGCTGTTGCCACGGCAGCGGTAATCGTGCCCATACGCTTACTCCAGTATTAGTCCAGCTTGACGCAGACAGATTTTGATTCCGTGTACATGGTGAAGCCCTCTTCACCGACCTCGCGGCCAATGCCCGACTCTTTGAAGCCCCCGAAGGGCATGGCCGGATCGATAACGAAATAGCAGTTGGTCCACACAGTCCCCGCATTAATGGCCTCTGCCAGGCGGTGGCAGGTGCTCACGTTTTGCGACCAGATATTGGCGCCCAGGCCGTAGTGGGTGCGGTTGGCCAGTTCGATAGCCTCATCGATGTCGCCGAACGGTGTGGCGGTGAGAACCGGTCCAAAAATCTCCTCCTGGAATACCTTTTGTTGCGGGTCGGTGTTGGCAAGGATGGTAGGTTCGACGAAGAAGCCTTTATCCTGCCCGCCGTTGCCACCTCCTGTTACCACTTCAGAGCCCTCGGAGATGCCGATATCGATGTAGTTCATTATGCGCAGGCGCTGTTGCTCGGAGATCACCGGGCCAATCATGGTCTCCTGATTCATCCCGTTGCCAATAGGGAGCGAGCGGGCGACTTCCGATACGCCCGCTAGCACGGTGTCATAGATATCTTTGTGTACCAGCAGGCGAGAGCCGGCAAAGCAGATCTGTCCAGAATTGAAGAAAATGGACATGGCGGCACCCGGGATGGCCTGTTCCAGATCGGCATCGGGCATCACAATAGTGGGCGACTTGCCTCCTAGTTCGAGGCTGACGCGCTTCAGGTCGTTGGCTGATTCCCGCAGGATGTGCTTGCCTACAGCCGTGGAGCCCGTGAAGGCTACCTTGTCTACATCGGGATGGCTGATCAATGCCTGCCCGGCTGTGTGGCCGGAGCCAGTGACGATGTTCAGTGCCCCTTCCGGTACACCGGCCTCGAGTATCAGCTCGCCCAGACGCAGGGCGGTCAGTGAGGTGACTTCCGAGGGTTTGAGCACCATAGTGCACCCTGCGGCAAGGGCCGAAGCGATTTTCCAGGCAGCCATGGCCAGCGGGTAGTTCCAGGGCACGATGGCGCCCACGACACCCAATGGTTGGCGCAGGGTGTAGGCGTGAAACTGGCTGCCGTCACCGGAAATCGACAGGGTCTTGCCGGAGAGTTTGGTGCACCAGCCCGCCATGTAGCGGAATATTTCCGCCGCAGAAGGCACGTCCACCATGGCCGCAAGGTGTGCCGGCTTGCCGTTGTCTAGGCACTCCAGCAGGGCTAGCTCTTCGGCCTGGCCTTCGATCAACTGGGCCACGCGCTCCAGCAGTTTGCCCCGATCCAGCGGTCGCATACGGCGCCAGACAGGATTTTCGAAGGTACGCCGGGCGCTCTTTACCGCTTGGTCGACATCGGCTTCCGTAGCGCTCTCAATGTGGGTAAAGACCTCGCCGTTGGCTGGATTGATGCTCTCGATACGCTCTTCTGCAGTCGCGGATTTCCAGTCACCACCGATCAGTAGTTTGCGGGTGGGAAGGGTAAGGTTTTCGGGCATAGTCATGGCTTGTTACCTGTCTTATCAATAATTTCAGCGGCCAGGAAATAGATCTACAGATAATAGGAAGGTAACATGAAAGTACACTAGCAAAAAGTATGTAAGATAATTGCAACGGGCTTGCAAGGGTATGTATCAAAGATTAATGTACATATGCGAACTATTGGATCAGAGGTGTTACCAGTGATATTTGACAATGAAGCTTTGGCTGGGAAGCGCATTCTGGTGACTGGTGGAGGCACAGGCCTGGGTAAGGCGATCAGCGAGGGTTTGCTGCGCCAGGGTGCCGAGGTCTATATCTCTGGCAGGCGGGAGGAAATATTACAGGAGGCCGTGGAGGCCTTGCGGGAGTTTGGCCCAGGCCGCGTCCACAGCAGGATTAACGATGTCCGCGACCCGGATGCGATCCAGCACATGGTCGATTCCATCTGGGAGGAGGGCCCTCTGACCGGACTGATTAACAACGCGGGAGCAAATTTCGTGTCTCCCACAAAGGAGATCTCCCCTCGCGGCTACCGCGCTATCTGCTCCACGATTATGGATGGTAGCTACTATGCCACAACGGCTGTGGGCAAGCGCTGGTTGGCGGAAGGACTGCCCGGTTCGATTCTCAGCAACCTCGTGACCTGGGTGTGGACCGGTTCCGCGTATGTGGTGCCGGCTGCCATGGCCAAAACAGCGGTGCACGCTATGACAATGTCCCTGGCGGTGGAATGGGGTGGCGCCGGCATACGTGTTAATGCCATGGCCCCCGGTCCTTTCCCCACGGAGGGCGCGTGGGACAAGCTGGATCCCACGGGCAAGGGGATCGGCGCCACCGATCCTTCTACTGTTCCGTTGCAGCGCTTCGGGCAGATGCATGAACTGCAGAACCTAGTGGTGTTCCTGATGTCCGATGCCTGCAACTACCTGACAGGCCAGACCATAGCCATCGACGGCGCCCATCATCTCGCCGGCAACAATACCTTTGCTGGCCTGTCGTCCCTCAGCGACCAGGACTGGGAGGACGCCCGCGAGGCCATCAAGAATTCTGTGGCAAAGGAGAAGCAACAGCGCACAGTTTAGGCGTTAAGAGTTAGCAGTTATGAACTTGCGAGCATTTGATTTTTCTGTCGTCGACAATGTTGGGCGTATTCGGCTCAACCAGCCGGACAATGGCAACCCCTTCAACACTGATTTCTGTAAAGAGTTCAACGCTCTGTCTGTGGAGTGTAGTGAGAACCCCGAGGTGCGCGCAGTCCTTATCGACGCAGCAGGCCCTAATTTCAGCTTTGGCGGCGACCTGAAGGAATTTATTGAAGAGCCGGAACAGTTGCCGGCTCGCTTCAAGCGTTTGACCGCCGATTTGCATATGGGTGTAGCTCGCTTGGCCAGGAACGATGAGCCGGTAGTGGTGGCCGCACACAACCTAGTGGTGGGCGGGGCGGTGGCCCTAGTCGCGGGGGGTGATTTTGTTTATGCGACACCCAAAACTCGATTTTATGCCGCTTTCAGCGCCATAGGTGTTTGTGGCGACACGGGCACCTCGTTTTTCTTGCCCCGTCGTGTGGGCAGCCGGCGGGCTACTGAGTTCCTGATGCTCAACGAGACCTGGAGTGCCGACAAGGCGGCGGAATACGGGCTTATAAATGGTGTCGTTGAAGAGGAGCAGTTGCAGGTACATTGCATGGATCTGGCAAGGCGCTTGGCACAGGGGCCCACCGAGGTGTATGGCCGGATGCGCCGGTTGCTGCTGAGTTCCTTCAGCCAGACTCTCGAAAACCAGCTGTTAATAGAAGCTGCCAGTATGGTCGAATGCGCGCGCTCTGAGGAGGCCCTGGAGGCTATGCGCAGGCTTGTCAACAAATCATAGGATGAACTAGTTATGTGGCCCTATCCTGAGGTCAGAACGATTGCGGATATAACCCGCTACAACGCCCGGCAGTTCCCGGAAAAATCGGCATTGCTGTTCCAAGACAATGTGACCAGCATGGCGGAATTGGATGAGTTGACCAGCCGCTTTGCCAACGGCCTTCTGGCCTCGGGTATCCAGGCGGGTGATCGAGTAGTTTTCTACGGCACCAATTCCGATGATTTCCTGATCGCCCTGTTAGGTGCCGCCAAGGCCCGCGCTACCTTCGTGCCGCTGAACTGGCGTCTGGCGCCAGAGGAATTGAAGGGCGTTCTCGAAGATGCAGCGCCCTCGATGGCGATAGTCAATGCTGAGCTTCACGACGCTTGGGCCGCGGTCAATGCGCTCCTCACAGAAGCTATCTCTACTCTGCAAGTCGCCCCAGGTCCGCCTGCAGAAAATCCCTTCCGCCAGTGGCTCGGGGAACAGTCCGCCGATGATCCATTGCTCCCTTGTTCACTGGATGATAATGCATGGATTCTCTACACCTCGGGTACCACAGGTCAGCCAAAGGGCGTGGAGTTTATGCACAGCGCCATTATGCTGATGCGCCTGTGCGAACACTACGAGCCCGCCTATACCTGGTCGGAGACTGACACCCTGCTATTCGTGGCCCCCAACTTCCACTTGCTGGGTATTGGTCTGACCCTACAGGCATTCTTCAATGGTGGCACTATCGCCGTGGTGAAGGGCTTCGATCCAAAGCTGGTGCTGGCGGAAATCGAGGTCAAGCGGCCTACTATCCTCGCCGTGGCGCCGGTGATGATACAGATGTTGTTGGCCGACCCGGATTACACAGAGCGAGATTTCAGTAGTATCCGTGAAGTGGTTTACGCCGGTTCTACCATCTCCCTTGGGCTGATCAAACAGGCACTGGAGGTCATGCCCTGCCGATTTATGCAGTTTTACGGCTCCACTGAGAGTGGCGGCGCCCTGACTCTGTTGCGTCCAGAAGAGCATGACCTCTCCAACGAAGAGCGACTGACCTCCTGTGGCAAACCGCTGCCACTGATTGATATCAAGGTGATGAATCCCCGGGGTGAAGAACTGCCCGATGGTGAGCGCGGGGAGATGTGGGTGCGCGTACCCAGTATCGCCAGAGGCTATCGAAACAAACCTGAGGCTTGGGCGGAGGTCTACCACCAGGGCTGGTTCAAAACTGGCGACATTGCCTACCGCGATGCCGAGGGTTTTCTCTATATTGTCGACCGGGTTAAAGACATGATCGTCACCGGAGGTGAGAATGTCTACTGCTCCGAAGTGGAGAACTGCCTGTCACTACACGAGGCGGTACAGCGTGTGGCGGTGATCGGAGTACCCAGCGAGCGCTGGGGTGAGGAAGTCAAAGCTTGTGTGGTGCTCAATGCTGGCTTCGGCGAGTGTGAAAACGAACTGATTGAATACGCTAGAGCATGCCTGTCTTCATATAAGTGCCCAAAGTCCGTGGATTTCTACAGCGAACTCCCCCTGGGAGGTACCGGAAAGGTTTTGAAAAGACAGTTGCGCGAGCCCTACTGGGAAGGCCAGCAACGCACCGTATAAACCGCCGGCGCGAGGCAGACATCAATGTCTGGCCAATTACCTGCATGGTGGGAAAATTTGCGGACGGTCGGAGTTTACGGTTCGCCGCGTGCTGGCGACCGTTGCGGATTTGCGCACCTACCAACAGATGTTGGTCAATCCGCGGTGGACAGATTACCGCTCCACCATGTTGAAATCGCTCTTGGGTGTGCCGCAATCGGGGCAATACCAGTCGTCAGGTACGTCCTCCCAGCGGGTGCCGGGCGGCAGGCCCTCCTCCGGGCAGCCCTCCGCCTCGTTGTACTCAAACCCGCAGCTGGCGCACATGTAAATTTTGAACTCCTGCATCGTGCTGTCCCGTCAGGCGGTGCGCTTGAAATCATACTGAATCGGCACTGACTTGGGACCGCAGACTAGGTCGGAGATCGCTAGCTTCGGCTTACCTGTCAGCTGCAGACTCTCCAGATGCGGCAGAAGTTCCTCCAGCATTATCTTCAATTCCAGACGCGCGAGATGCTGACCTAGGCAGATGTGGTTGCCGAAGGCAAAGGCGACGTGGCGGTTAGGTTTTCGATCGATGCGGAACTCAAAGGGATCCTCAATCAGGTCTTCATCCCGGTTGCCCGAGATATAGGACAGGTACATGAGGTCGCCTTTTTTAATCTGCTGGCCACGTAGCTCGTAGTCCTGTGTTGCGTGACGCAGGAAGTGCTTGACCGGGGACGCCCAGCGTATGGTCTCTTCGATAAACGCAGGAATGAGCTCGAGATTAGCTTTTAATTGTTCCAGCACTTCGGGCCGCTCCGCCAGTACACTGATGGCGGTGGCCAGGGTTGCCGAGGTAGTGTCGTGCCCGGCCGTGGAGGCAATAATGAAGTAGGAAATCTGCGCCCGGTGTTCCATGGGGCAGCCGTCAATTTTGCCGTTGCTGATCAATGAGGCAAGGTCCTCCCGGGGGCATGTCTGCCGGTCTTTAATCACCGGCTCGTAGTATTCCTCAAACTCCTTGTAGACCCGATTCCACGTTTCAGTATGCTCAGCAGGATTGTTGGGGTCCGCGCCGGGGCGGCGCAGGTCCGGATCGGCATAGTTGAACATCCACTGGGTCAGTTTAAGCATGAGAGCGTGGTCTTCTTCGGGAATACCGATCAGCGTGCAAATTACTTTTAGTGGATACTGGACCGCGATGTCCTGTGCGAAGTCGCAATGGGAGCCGCCCTTTTCAAGTTTGGCAATAAAGGATTTGGCGATCTCCCGGATGGTCGGCTCGAAGTTGCCGACGTTGCGCGGCATGAATTGCTCCTGTGTGATATCGCGGTACTTCCTGTGCTCATCACCGTCCATGTGCACCAGGGTTTTAAGAATATTGTAGTCGCCTCCCGTGTATTGCTTGATGAGATCTTCCGAGGCCTTGGAGACTAGCATTTTCGACCGATCGCCGTTGTGGAAAGCTGCGCTTTCGCGGCAGATTTCCTTGATGTCTTCTGCCTTGGTCACAATCCAATGGGGGTCGAAGCCCGGCACCTCAGCTACCGCCAGCGGATAGTCCTTGCGTAGGCGTGTGAAAATCTCGTCCACCTTGTCCGGATCAGTAAACGTCGCGGGATCGAAAATGGGAGCGACGAGTTCAGTTGGGATTTTGGCTGCGGCTGACATTGTCATACCTCTCTGGTTTATCGTTCATGCCAAGCATTAACGGTAAGTAATGCCCAAGAGCGAGGCAGGGGCACTTATTGACATATAGGGGACATTTTTTGACACTTGTTCGCGTGCTGAACTGTGAATGCCCATGACGACCTCTGGTTTTGAAGTTTCGAAACTGAAGCCCCCATCGATTGCCGTAGGCTACTCCAGATTGATGGCTAGGCAGTTGCATCTACAGGGCAAGGAATTAGAGATTCTGTTGCAGGGCAGTGGGCTCTCAGTGAGAGAGTTGATGGACGACGCCACGTTGCTCACTAATAGCCAGCAGTTGCAGATAATGCACAATGCCATGGCTTATTCGGGCAACCCAGCATTCGGATTGCAGATGGGTCGTGCGCTCACGCCGCCCACTCACGGCCCTCTCGGGTTTCTCGCCAGTAGTAGTCCCAACCTAGAAACCGCCATTCAAGATTTCCTGAGTTTCATACCGGCGCGGGTTAATATCTTCAGTTGTAAAACGGAGTTGGCAAACGGCCAGCTGGAGTGCTACTTCGATGTCGACATCGAGGGGAATCCACATTTGTACCGATGCATGGCCGAATGCTTTTTCCTGGCCTTGATAGCGCTGATTGAGTTTGTAGTGGGGGCCGAGTTCACCGAGGGCCGCATCTCCTGCAACTACCCTAAACCCGCCTATTTTGAAGAGTATGAAAAAGCCATCCGCTGTCCCATTGCTTTCGATGCCTCGACGAACATGCTGTCAGTGCCGGCAAAGCTGTTGCTGACGGCAAATGTGTCTTCCGACTTCCAGAGCTATGATTTTGCCCTGAAGCAATGCCGGCGCATGCAGGACGAACTCGACGATAGTGAATGCCCCATGACGCATATGGTGAAAAAGCAGTTGCTCTCACATCCTCCTGGAAGGCTCAGTGAGGATATGGTCTCCCAGCAAAACTTCATCAGCAAACGCACCCTGGCTCGACGACTGGAGGCGGAGAACACCTCCTTCCGCGAACTGCGCGACGAATTGCTGATGACTCTGGCGACGGACTATTTGCGTGACACAGCGCACTCGGTGGAATCCATCTCTCTGATGTTGAATTATCACGACAGCTCCAGTTTTCGCCGCGCCTTCAAGCGTTGGACGGGGAAAACGCCCCAACAGTATCGCAAGTCAGCGCTGAGCTGAACGCGCAGGAGCCATGATAAATCGCTTCAATTTAACTATAAGCATGTGTAATATAAGGTATTGGGTTGCTGCCGATGCTGGCAGGTGAGGGAGTAAACAGGGATGACAAAGAAGACATCACAGTTCAGCACGGCACTCGACCAGAGTATGCTCAAAACAGATGAGGACTGGCAGATTCGCTTCGGTTTTCTCTTGCACGATTGTGCTCGACTACGAAGGGTGGTTATCGACGAAACCTTTAAGCCTCTCAACGTTACCCGTTCTCAGGCCTGGTTGCTGGCTTACCTCTCTCTCAGCGATGGCTCCACGCAGTCCGCGCTGGCGGAGCAGATGAACCTTGGTAAGGTCGCCGTGGGCGGCCTGGTCGACAGACTGGAAGCTAGCGGAATGATCGAACGCAGGGCCCACCCTAATGACCGGCGAGTTAACAAGATCTTTCTCACCGACACTGGTCGTAAGGTCGTCAGAGACATTCGCAAGCTGACGTTGACTGCCAATGGGGACATGCTCGATGGACTCAGCATGAAGGATCTCAGAGCCGTCGTAACCTTGCTTGATAAGTTCAAGCAGAATTTGCAGAAATTACAGTAGGGCATTCAGCGCGAGCCTGTTCAGGCTCGCACCTGTAAAAACAGTGACGTAAAAAATTGGTAGGACCAGGCGGATTCGAACCGCCGACCTCTACCTTTGTAAGGCAGTGATTAGGAACTGATAGGATCTCGTTTTCGCTCCCAAGTGGGTGGATCAAACGCATCCCAGTCAGGCTCCCCCGACACACCCTCTATGGGCTTCAACCGCTCTATCCGGGATACCCTGCTCTCGCCGTATACGCGCTTGTGGGCGCGATCTATCACCGTCTGGATCTCCTCCGACGACACCAGATTGGTCGTCTTACCAGCATCGCCATAGCCCCATAAGAAGCTCCTCTGACGCTCCCACGCCTCATCATGATTGATTGAATCGCCACGGCGGTAAAGCTCCTCGGCCATTTGCTGTAGCTTGCACAGGAATCGATTTTTGGCGTCTCCAGTCATCTTCGAACTCAAGGTAGGTTGCGAGTTAGCAAGAGAACACGTTGTGACGTCGGTCTTGCGCTATCGATAATTTACGCCAACAGAGGTCGAATCTCACGCCTAGGCGACGGCACCCTCGAGCAGCTGCTCTAGCTCCTGCAGAAGGTCATCTGATGAGCGCCGTGGCTCATCGCCAAAGGCGCCATCGAACAGGGAATAGTATTTACCCAGTATCTCGGCACTCTTCAGCTTGGCGTTGTCCGAACTAGCATCAGATCGAAGTATGTCTGTCACTGCGACAAGTACCTCTTCCCGATCAGCAATAGCTGATGACACAAGTCGCTCGCTACATTCAGATTGTATCTCAGCCAGCCTAGGGGCAACCTTAGGGTGGACACTTAGCCGGTGTGCTTCGCACCAGACTGATTGCTCGGACATACCTTGAGCGTCATAGGACTCTCGGTATGCTTGGGATTTGCTTCTACCTGCGGCTATTTTTGAGCAGAAGGATTCTTGTTTTTCTGTAAGCTGATGTGCTGTCAGAGTCTGGCCTCCTGAACCGTTTTTTTAATCCTCGGATTTGGCGGCTGACTGATGGTGAATTCTTGAGATCTTACCCACTGAAGAAAAATCATCGGACAGGCTTAGCCCCCGGGGGGACTAAACGTAGATGCTGACTGACGGAGCCATTCCATCGGTCTCACCCATCGGTGTAGCGACACCATTTAGGTAGGGGGCGGTTGAGCGGTCTCCCCTTTACGCGCCACTTCTTAACGCAGAACCACTGACTAGCCACACCGATGACAGTCAGCTATCCGCAGGTTGCCGCCAGGCAGAGCCTGCTCGTGAGGGCTTTTCTATCGAGGGTTACCCACTAACCCAGCTGGGATCATCGCCAAACTCTGTGATGGCATTACACCTTTCACTTCTTGGCTACCTTTACAGCCATTAATTTTGTGTGATTAGGGATCTATTCGATGACCTTGAAAAAGTTGCGGTATACCACTTCACCAAACTTCGGGGTGACTAGACTGACGCGCCCACCAACTCCGATTAGAAGGACTCCCGCGTTTACTAGCTCATCACGGTGCTGCCGAATAAACCACTTGAGTGAACCGAAGGTAGGGAATAAGACCCCACCTCGATTCAGGTGCTCCTGGTG
>Ga0208127_1000205_pt1 | contig 30187 bp, 23 predicted proteins | sample ETNtaG_6_FD_185751 | JGI IMG/M metagenome (GOLD analysis project Ga0208127, IMG submission 185751) | Marine microbial and viral communities from oxygen minimum zone, Eastern Pacific Ocean - ETNP201306SV45 (SPAdes) (version 2) | ecosystem: Environmental > Aquatic > Marine > Oceanic ... | reverse complement strand
GCCCGTATTCTTATCCAAGGCTACCAGAGCAGGAGAAAACGGAGCGGGAATATTGTTGTGCGACCAGTCAACTCCGTTGGAGGTCGATACGTAAAGCGTATCGCCCACGATAAGCGGAGAGCAGCTGGAAACGTTGTGCGGGAAGACGCCCAGTTCTTCGCGCATATCGTAAGACCAGATGATGTCTGCATGTTGATCGGTCAGCGTAACGGGCTCGCCGTTTGCGGACATGTAATTCGCTTCATCCTGGAAAGGGCCGTCATTTCCATCGGCCATTCCATTCGCATCCAAACACATGGCTTCGCCGCGATTCGTAACAATGTAAACCTTGTCGCCATCAATCGCTGCAGACGAGCAAAGACCAACGTATTCCCAGTCGCTCACCTTGCCTGCTCCCAGCTTGGGTATAAGCAGCTGCCACTCGAACTCGCCGGTTTTTTCGTCGAATACCATCAGTACGCCACGGTCGCCTTGCTGGCTCGCGTCGCGCGGAGATTCATTATTCGTTCCTACGTAGACGCGCCCTCCAGCCACGGATACATTTCCGTAGGCTTGAGATCCGACCTTCGCCACCCAGAGAACATTCTCCGTAGTGGACATGTCGATTTCATCGCTGCCCTTGATTTGCTTGCCGGGTTCGACGGCAACCGGAAGATTCTTGGCGTGGCCCACCATGTTGCGGCTCGTCGTCGCGCCCCACATCGGCCAGTCGGATTGGGATCCGCCGTGGTGATCTGCCTGCAAAGAGGCCCCAAGGGCCAAGGCGGCTAACGCTGTTGTAATTCGTTTTGGATGACTCATGGGTTCCTCTTAGTTGTTAGGGGTGATTCTTAGATTATCGATAAAGACGCGTTTCTGAGCTTGAGGCGACAATGCGTAGATGGCGGGAGCTCCCTTCGGATGCAGTTTGTCGACCGGCACTTCGATGGTCCAGTCGGCGGGTTCCGCTTCGTCGCGAAGCCACGCCTTGGCTTGAATAACGCCCGTGCCATCGCCATTGTCCTTGATCTTGGTTTTCAAAGTGTACCAGGTATTCGGGCGAACAACGAAAGGAACGCTTTCCTTCAAGCGGTCATGATTGCTGGAAACTTCAAGTATCCGCCAATTGCCTACAAGCGCGATGAGGTAGCGTTGATTGACCAATCCGATCGAGGACATGATGCGACGATTGCCATCCGTGAGAACATCCGCCGTGAAGGTATAGTCCTTCAGGTCGTGGTGACCCACGAAGTTCATGGTACGCTGCTTGATAACCGAATCGAGAACGTTGGTAATTACCTTCTCTCCTTCGCGCTCGATCACGCTCCACTTGACGCGAGCGCCCAGCCAAGTCGATGGCGGAAACGCCACCGTTTCGCCCAGGTGATTCTTTTGCGTCAGCTCGAATCCATTGAAGTCTTCGCTGTAGTTCGCTCCAGCCACGATTCGTCCTCGAGCGCTTCCGGATGCTCCGCTTGCCGACGCCTTAACGGCACCTGGCATCAGCTTGGCGCCCTTCTTAACCGACATCGTGTTACCTTTGAAGCTCACAGCCAATGGCCCCGCGTCGAAAGAGGCTCCCTTGATTTTCTTAACCCGCTGCCCGACCTTATTCAGTCCCCAGACAGTGAATTCGACCGATTGGCCTTCCGTGAGAGCGAATTCGGCGGGTACCACTTGCAAGGCTGCGATCTTCTTGTCCTTGATTTTCGGAGACGACGTTTTAACGCCGACGAACTTGCCGTCCTTCTCTCCATAGGCATGCAAGGCTTCCTTCGTTTGAACGAACACCTTGCCATCATAAGCGGAAGGAGCGGCCAAGCAGACTGCGCCCATTTCGGCGTGATTGAGAATTTCGCCGCGATCGGCGTGCGGCTTGACCACGTAAGCCTGCCCATCGGCCATCGGCACGTAGAGCTTGCCATCGGCGTATAGCGGCGAAGCATGCAGTTGGTCTGGAGCGAGCTTCAGGTCCCATAGCGTCTCGCCGGTATTCGCATCGACACAGAGCAGTTCCCCTGTTGCGATCGTCGTGTAGACTCGACCCTCGTGCAGCACGGGCGAGCTGCTGAAGGAAACGTGATCGTCGTTGCGCCAGACTTCGTCCGCAGCAGTCAAGATAACGGGCTTATCCCCTTCTGGGTACTTCGACGGCATACGGAAGCAAACCATGCGGCCTTTCGAAGTCGAATCGATGTTCTCCTTGCCGTGAACGGCAATCACCTTGTCGTCATCTAAAAGCAGGATGGATCCGTTTACCCCCCCCTGGGAAATCGTGTAGCGCCAGATCGGTTCGCCGGTACGAGCGTTGGAGCAGACGATGCTGCCGGATCCTGTTCCCGCGATGAATACGCGTTGCCCATCGAGCTCCGTGAATATCGGCGATGAGTTCGAACTGTCTACCGGCTTGATGTCCGGAGCCGACCACCAGGCCAATTCGCCCGTTTGCTTTTCGAAACCATAAAAACGGTCGCCCGGAGGGCCGCTCGGTCCCCAATTAGCAGTGATGCCGCGGAAAATAACGAAGTCGCCGTCAATCACTGGACCGCCGGTGCGACCGTTTGGAAAGGTGAGTCGCCAATACTCTTCGAGCATGGAGTGTTCCCAGAGCTTATTGCCATCGCGATCGAAGGCGATGGCCAGGCCGGACGTCGGCATAAAATAAACGTTGCCCGTTTCCGGATCGACGCAGGGCGACCCAATACCATAGCGGTTGTAAACGTTGTCGCTCAGGAAGTCGCGGGAGCGGTACTCCCAAATTTTCTTTCCTGAATCAGCGTCCAGGCAAAGCAAAGTCTCTTCGACCAGCTTACCATCATCCTCCTCATAATAGCCGAAGAGGTAAATCCGTCCGTCGGCGATCACCGGAGCGCCGCCGCCCTTGACCGGATAGGACCAGAGATGATCTTCGCCACCGATTTCTAGCGAATCCGGAAGGTTCTTTTCGAGCGAGACTCCTGTTTGGAGCGGTCCTCGCCAATTGAGCCAGCCATCGACTTCCTTGGCCGGAAGGGCCGGCAGAAGCATTAAGCTGACTGTTGCAAGCGCCGCTGACAGCAACGCTTTGCTGCTACGGGGGCTCGCATTCGTGGATGCAGGCGAATCGCCTAATTTATTTCGATGCATAGCGATCAGATATTGAGAAAAAACGTATGGGTTTCTTCGAAGATTCCCTTGGGGAGAAGGTAAACAGCTTCAGCGTTTGAAGCCCAACAAGCAACTCTTACAGAAATTTCGGATAGTAGACATTAAAATACGAGAGAGCCGGAACTGATACGAACACGTACTATTGTGTCAACCCGTTTATCGCGGTCTTAATAGTTAGACTCAATTTGTTAGTGGCCATATTTAGATGAGTTCTCGGTAGACAAACGGAGATTCTTTTACTATGCATGCATACTAATTTTCTCAATGAAAGCCCCTTCACAAGCGCCCGTAAGCCAGACCAAAACCCCGAGCAAACGCTTTCCGCTTTTGCTGCGTTCAGCCTGGTTTGGTCTGAACCAGAGCTTCCGTATTCGCATAAAGCCCCTCGGGCTAACGCCTGACCAATTCACTGTACTGCGCTGGTTGCACGAAAAGAAAGACGAGTGCATCCGCCAATCCGATTTGGCTCAATTGATGTCGAGCGACAACAACACCATAACCTCGATCATCAATCGCATGGAAACTAACGGTTGGGTTAAGCGCGCCCCACACATCCATGATCAGCGAGCCAAGCGCCTCGTAATACAGGATGCCGGAGAAGCCTTGTATTTCAAAGGCCAGGCAATCGCCTACGAGCTTGAGAATGAGATCATGAGCAGCTTGAGCGAAGCGGAGCGCTTGATGTATTTGGAGTTCATGCAAAAAGTGTCGCAGGCCTGTCTCGATTCGCGTCAGGCCAGCCGGAGCGCTTAAAAAACGGCGAGAATTGAGACTAACGCTGCAGTTTCATTCGGATTCCCCCTTGCCTCTCCCTTCCTTTGCAATGAGGGTCCATTCTCCCACCGTTCGAGCAATCTGCTGCAAGAAATTAACGTTACCTTCCCGGAACTTTTCCGGTAAATCTATTGATGTCTCTATTCTCGCGAAACACTGAAGTTGCTACCAAACGCATATGAACGATTCACTAAACCCATTCACCCCAAACCGACGCGATTTCCTGAAAACAGGCGCCGTAATTACCGGAGGACTCGCTTTCCCGAATGTGGTCCGCGCCGCGCACCACGGAAATAGCTCCCACAACGGGACGCTAAACATCGCCTGCATCGGCATCGGCGGCAAAGGACGGTCCGACGTCGCGAACGCCGCAGAAGAGGGCAATATCGTTGCCCTATGCGATATCGACATCGGAGGCCGCGGAGCGGAAACCGCTGAGAAGTTTCCCAATGCCAAGCGTTTCACCGACTATCGGAAGATGTTCGACAAGATGGCCGACCAGATCGATGCCGTCACCATTTCCGTTCCCGACCACTCCCACTTCCCCGCTGCCATGTATGCCATGGCCCTCGGCAAGCACGTCTTCGTGCAGAAACCCCTCGCCAATACGATATGGGAATGTCGCCAATTGCTGCTCGCCGCTCGCAAATACGGCGTCGTCACCCAGATGGGCATCCAAGGCCACACCTTCGAAGGCCAGCGCTTGCTCAAGGAATGGACCGAGGCCGGCGTAATCGGCCGTCCCGAGCGCGTGCGCTACTGGACCAACCGCCCGATTTGGCCTCAGGACGAGCGCTTGAAGTTCAAGAAGGGGCAGAAGCCCGACGGCCTCAATTGGGATGTCTGGGAAGGCACCACCGCGCTCGAGCAGCCTTACAGCGCTGATCTTCATCCGTTCAAATGGCGCGCTTCCTGGGAATACGGCTGCGGCGCCCTCGGCGACATCGGATGCCACCTCTTCGACGCCGCGTTCTGGGCCTTCGATCTGGATATTCCGAATAAGGTCGACGTAGAGATGAGCACGCCCTTCAGCGACAAGGTCGCTCCGAGCAATGCCGTCATCCGCTACCAATTCGACAAGGCCAACGGCAAAAAGCTCAAGAAGCCGTTCGAATTCCTCTGGTCGGACGGAGGTCTCAAGCCAAAGCGTCCCGACGGCCTGCCTGAAGGCCAGGAGCTGGATCGCCAATTCGGCCAATTGATTTACGGCAGCGAAGCTCAGATCTATTCTGCCGGCGGTTACTGCGAATCGCTGCGTCTCTTCCCTGAAAAGGATATGCAACGCGTACGCGATGCTCGACCGAAGAAGAAGTACGCGCGCGTGCGCGGCGGACCGGTCAAGGAATGGACCGATGCCATCCACGCCGGCACCCAACCCGGCGCTAACTTCGAGTATGCTGCGCGTCTGACTGAAGTCGTGCTGCTCGGCAATCTCGCTGTACGTCTCGGCAAGCCGATCGAATGGGATTCCAAGAATCTCAAGGTAAAGGGCGTGCCCGAGGCCGACGTTCTCATCAAGCGCCAGTACCGTAAGGGCTGGGAGTTCGAAGAGATCAAAGCCTAGGCATACCCGTAAATCCAATTTCCCAAGCAGCCCTTCTCATGGAGGGCTGCTTTTCTTTTTATTAGGTAGAGCAGCGGCGTCCTCGCCGCGCCGCAATGCCTAAGCGAACATGCTTCTACCCCGGCAAAATGTCTTTACGCAATGCAGCTGACGAGGGACAGTCAGCCCTACCTGATTACAACCATCCAGTCACCATGTCACCACGCCTCCTCGTCACCCTATCCCTTCTCCTTTCTCTCGCAGCATCCGCATTCGCAGCGGACAAACCGAACTTCGTCGTTTTCCTGGTCGATGACATGGGATGGGGCGACGTTGCCGCTTACGACAGCGTCTATCACGAGACCCCTCATATCGACCGACTCGCGGCCGAGGGCATGAAATTCAATCAGGCCTACGCCGCCTGCGCCGTTTGCTCGCCCAGCCGGGCAGCCATTCTTACGGGACAGTATCCGGCGCGGCTCAGGCTCACCGATTGGATTCCTGGCCACAAGCGTCCGCATGGCAAACTAAAGGTGCCCGACTGGACTATGTACATGGAACACGAACGCGTCACTCTGGCCGAAGCCCTTCAGGAAGCCGGCTACCGTACACAGTTCATCGGGAAGTGGCACCTGCTTCCCGTTCCCTACCCTGAGGAATGGGATAATCACTACCCCGACAAGCACGGCTTCGACAGCAATATCGGCGGTCGCGAGTGGGGACAGCCCAAGGGTCCTGGCAAATACTTTTACCCCTTCGGCATGCCCAATCTCGAAGGCAAGGAAGGCGACTATCTCACCGATGCCTTAACCGACTCCGCCGTCGCGTTCATCGAGAACGCCGAAAAGGACGATCCCTTCCTACTCTACTTCGCCTACTACACCGTGCACGGCCCGATCATCGCCAAAGACGATATTACAGACAAGTACACGGCCAAGACGGAATTCAACGAGAACGACAAAACCGACTACCCCGCGGCCGACAAGTACGCAGCCATGGTGCAGTCGCTCGACGAAAGCGTCGGTCGCGTTGTATCCGCTTTAGAAGCGCAAGGCTTGGACGAGGATACCGTCATCCTATTCACATCCGACAACGGCGGCGTCTATTCGCGCGGCAACAACGGCTCCTTCCGCGACGGCAAGGCCACTCCTTATGAAGGCGGCATCCGCGAACCGTTAATTGTCAAATGGCCGGGAGCCATCGAACCCGGCTCGGAAAGCGAAACGCCCGTCATCGGTACCGACATCTACCCAACCTTATTGGATATCGCAGGTCTTAAGCTCAAGCCGCGCGAACATCGCGACGGCCTTAGTCTCGTTCCTCTGCTCAGGCAACAAGGCGAGCTCAAGCGCGATGCCCTCTACTGGCACTATCCGCACTATCACAAAGCCAACCCCTACAGCGCCATGCGCGACGGGGATCTGAAGCTGATCGAATACTTCGAAGACGGACGCCTCGAACTATACGACTTGGCAAACGATCCCACCGAGTCGACAGATCTAGCCCAATCCAAACCGGAAGTGGCCAAACGCCTCCACAGGAAACTCGAACGCTGGCGCAAACGGATCGGGGCCCAGATGATGTCCCCAAATCCCGACTACGATCCGGACGCCAAATGGCGTAGGCCGCAAGGCTAGCCGCGACAGCGACAAAACAGAAAGCCGACTTCCACCCGGAAGCCGGCTCGTCGAAACGCAGTTAGCGATCGAAATCGCTTCCGCGGGATCGACCCAGAATTCTATTCTTCGTCATCGTTCAGCGTGAAATCCAGCTTCTGGCGAACGCGTACGCTGACGGCTTTCCCATCGATTTTCCCAGGCTTCCATTTCGTCTTTTCGATCGCAGCAGTCGCGGAAACCGCAAATCCATCGTGCGTTGCGCTCGCCGAGCGAATATTTTTCGTCTTTCCTTTATTTGTGATGATCCACTCTACAATCGCCGAGCCTTCGACGCCCTTTTCTTTCAATTCCGGCGGATACGTGGGCTCTACTTGATACGTAGCGCGGGGCTTCGTATCAAGATCGCTAAGATCATATACCCCATCCTCCGTCTCGGCTCTCCTATCCTCGTCTTCCATTTCTAACCGACGGTCTTCTTCTGAAAGCTCTATTCGCAGGTCCATGACGCGCTCCCTTTCCTTGCTCGCCATCTCCCGTTCTCGAGCGAACTGCTCTCGTTGATTGGCAAGATCTTCAGCGGCTTTTTCTACCTGAGCTAAGGCTTTGGTCCTAATCTCTTGGATTTCTTGCGCGCGGATGCGTTCTTCCTTCGACAGATGTGCTCGCATCTTCTCGACTTCGATCTCGTTCTTATTAAGTTCCTCTTGCAAGCGACGCTTCTGGATTTCAACCTTGTGGAGATGCTCCTGCATCATCGCTTCCGCCTCTGCCAGCCGGCGCTCGACTTCCCGATTGACCAAGTCTTCGATGCGTTCGCGATCAATCGTTTCCATTCTAAAGTCCCGGGTCGATCCCTCGTCCTGGGTCCACGCATCTTCCAACGGGTTCGCTTTCACATCGGCAACAGCCGAGAGAGCGAATGAACCCAGTAATAATATTCCCACTACACAATTAACTATAAAAAGCTTCATCTTAGATATTTTGCTATATTGATATTCGATTACATTGCGTACGCGCCGTTTCAGGAAGGATTCCGAAAGAGCTACCGCTCCCACGACTTCACCTTGACTCGAAAAAGCAGCCGCCTTCAGCAAGCAATTCACATAGCCGCTTGAATCTCCTCTTTTTGTAATCACCTGCTCGTCACAGGCTTTCTCCATTTCGAAGAGCATTCTCTTGCGAAGCGCCCAAACGAGTGGATGAAACCAATACAAGCATACGATCGCTTCCGCAACTACGCACCATATATTGTCCCTCCGTATTCGATGAGCCACTTCATGCTGAAGAGCGGTCGCTAGCTCGTTGTCACTCAAGCTATCTAGAAACGCGCGACGCGCCATTATTCTGGGTCGAAAAATTCCATACAAACCGATTCCTGGACCAGCGACCACGAGGTCGCCTTTCACATCAACGATACCTTGCGAGCACTCGCGCAAGGCCTGAGCCTCGCGCGATGCGAACGGACGACGATCCCGCCGCGTTTTCCAATGAAAACGAAACCCTCTCGCGAGACGGCATCCCACGTGCCAGGCCAGGCCCAACGCAGCTAACGCTACTAGCGCTGCAAGGACTCCCGAGCTTCCCCACCACACTTGCCCCAAAGGCTCTCCTGCTTGAGCAATTGCCGTGGCTGCCCGAGACGCAGCGCCCTGCAGCGGACCGAAAACAATCGATTCATTTGCGGCGCTTGAGAGAAATCGTTCTTGGACAACTCCAAAAAGCCAAACCGAGGGAATGGCGAATTTCAGAAGCCCAATGCGATAAATCCAGCACAGAACGTTGGAACTGCCCAATCGCAACACACCAGCAGCCAATACCAGCGCAAGAGCGAAAACAGTCGATTCCAAGAGATGCCACACAACGAACTGTCCCCAATCTTCCATCTTAATCGCCCTTCCCTTCGCGCTCTTCTTTCTCCCGAATCATCGCTCGAATTTCCGCAATGTCCGACTCGCTCAGCTTTTCGTTCTCGACCAAGTGCATCATGATCGGACTCGGCCCCTCATCGAGCAGAGACATCACATCGTCAATCAACCCCCCCACTATGGCCCGCTTGTCGACAATCGCTTCAAACAGCCACGCATTACCGATTTTTTTCACCCGCCTCAACGCCTCCTTCTTTTCAAGTCTGCCCACGATCGTCTGAACCGTCGAATAATCCGGACCTCCTTCTTCCTCCGCGAGATGATCCGCCGCCTCGCGAACCGATAAAAGCCCCTCTTCCCAGAAAGGCTTCATCACCCACCGCTCCAATTTCGATAACGACTTCTTCATAAAACAACAGTTGTTAATTCTACAACAATTGTTTTATTCGTCAAGAAGAAGTTCCATTGCCGTCTTTATTTACCTCATCTTGACCCCATTGCGTGACGATACAGAGTCGCAATCAGTGACCGAGCCCGAATCAATGCCAACGGAACCAGAATCCATCGACTCCAAGCCCAAACAAGCGAGCCCGCTTCGCTGGGGGATCCATCTGGCGCTCATCGGCAGCTATCCATTGCTCATCGGCTTGGCCAGTGGCTTTGCTCCAGAAACCGCGACTGAGCCCAGCGCGGCTCTTTCGGCCGATCCTCTTGAATTGCTCGGAGTCATCGGCCTGCATCTGGGAATCTTCTTTCTGCTCTTCGGCATCGGTTGGGGTATCTCTCGAGCCACCCCTCAGCAACTTCTGCTTCCTTGGAATCTGGGTTGGAAACCGGTTTGGCGCGGTTTCCTTTACTCATTGGGGCTGAGGTTCGCTATGGCGGGGCTGGCCATCGCCGCATTGGTCGTCGCCGCCCTTTTCGGTGGAATTGACGAAGAGACGATTGAGCAGGTTCGCCCAAAGGTCGAACACACCATAGACACCGAAGCCATTGAGACCAGTTCCTTGTATTTGATTCTCAATGCCACGCTCGTCAGTTTCGTCTTCGCCGGATTTCGCGAAGAGCTTTGGCGCATTGGCGTTCTCGCAGGAATGCAAGCGCTATTCCCCAAACTGTTCGAATCCGTTCTGGGCAAGATTGGCGCCATTGCCATCGTCGCCATCGTTTTCGGCTTGGGACACTACTCGCAGGGCTGGGGAGGCGTAGCGATTACCACACTGCTAGGCGTGGGCCTCGGAGCGATCATGGTATTTCACAGGTCGCTATGGGACGCTGTGCTGGCCCACGGATTCTTCAACGCATCATCCTTCGTAATGATTCATATACTGACGCGCTACTTTCCTGAATACAGCCCGTTTTGACTGTGAAATAGAAAGGCCCGCCTTATCAGACGGGCCTTATTTGAAATTCCTAGCAATCCGCTTACTGGCTCCAAGGAGGCACGACGCCGGATGAGCGAGCGTAGGCGATCAACTGGCCCAAATGCTCGTAGGCGTGTCCGCCCACGGCCAACACAGCTCCCATTCGATTGGAATCGTTCCCGAATAGCTTGATAGGTTCCGCGAGCGATGCGTCATTGAGACCACCCGCCGCATCCTTCACGAACTGGATCGACTTCTTGAGCGTCGCAATTGTCTCCGCCTTAGTCTTGTTCGTCTTTTCGAATTCGCGCGGATTCAAACCCTCCGGCATCTCGGCTCCGAGAAACCGAGCGCTGATAAAGTAGTTCGCCGTAGCCACGTGCAATATCGCCTCGCGAACCGAACGGATTCCTTCCGCAGGACGCCATTCGAATCCGTCTTCCGGAAAAGCCTCCGCCAGGCTGACCAGCTTATCCGTTTCACCCGTGTAGGCGCCGAGAAAAGTCGTCAGAAAAACCGAGGACTCGCTTTTCTTGTGATGATCTCCAAAAGCGGAAATCAATAGGCTGAACGCTAGCGTCAACCCCATCAGTGCTTTACTTGTTTTCATAATAAGTGTTTTTGAGAGTAACTATGCAACGCTTGGCAGGCATAGAATCCTGCAAGCAATCGTCTGTCAATCTACAGCGCCGCTCCATCCGCGCGAACCGCTCCCCGAATGCCCCTTTCTCGACTCGTCACCCTGACTATCGCTTCCCTCATTCTGCCAATCCAGGCCCAGCCGTCGGTCCCTGGGGATTCCTGGAATCGCCACGCTATCGACGACAGTTCGAATGGGGCGGACGGCGTAAAGCTTGGCGACGTGAACAATGACGGTTTGCTCGACGTGGTTACCGGTTGGGAACAAGGGTTCGTGACTCGCATCTACACGCATCCGGGAATGGATCGCGTCACTGAAAAGTGGCCCTCCACGGAAATCGGCCGCACGCCTTCGGTCGAAGACGCCGTATGGGTGGATTTGAACGGCGACGAATATCTGGATGTCGTTTCCAGCTGCGAAGGAAAAGAGATGGCGATGTATCTCCACTTCGCTCCTAAAAGCGGCGAAATCCTCGACGCCAGCCAATGGACTCAAAAGATCCTGCCAGGCTCTAAGGACATGACTCGTTGGATGTTCGCCCAACCCGTTACTCTCAATGATCAACGGCTCCTTGTCGCTGCAAGCAAAGATCCGAACGGAACGATCGGCTTTTGGAGAATCCCTTCCAAACCCGAAACGCGCCGATCGAATTGGCAATGGACGCCCTTGGCCAAGGCCGGGTGGGTCATGTCGATCTTTCCCAGAGATATGGACGGGGACGGAGATTTGGATATTTTCTACATCGATCGAAAAGGGCCTTTTAGGGGCGCCCGTTGGCTCGAAAATCCCGGATCGATCCAAGCGCCCTGGATCAATCGCCTTATAGGAGGATCCAAGATGGAACAGCTTTTCGGCAAGCTCGTCGATCTCGATGGCGATGGTCTAGAAGACGTCCTTTCGACCGCGAAAGATCGCAAGGTCATTTGGTGGCGCCGCTTGGATCCATCCGGACTGAAGTGGGAGGAACGCGTTCTCGAATATCCGGAAAACACAGGCCGAGCGAAAGCCGTCGCCGCGGGCGATCTCGATCAGGACGGCTTGCTGGATCTCGTCATCACTTGCGAAAGCGCCGTCCCGCCGAAGAGCGGCGCTTTCTGGATTCGCCAGATTAAAGGCAAACCCTTCGCATCCTGGCAATTTCGGGGCATGTCAGGCCCCGACGGCGTGAAGTACGATCGCATAGAATTGCTGGATCTCGACTCGGACGGAGATCTCGACGTTCTCACTTGCGAAGAGCAACACGTCGTAGAGGGAGTCAAACGAGGACTAGGCGTCTTCTGGTACGAAAATCCCCTCGGCAATCGCTAGATCGAAGCGAAGCAATTCTCGTCCAAGTGAAACCTCCCGACCTTTGTCGGCGTTAACGAAGCTACGCGGCCTATCACACTGCTCGCCGCTTCATTAACCCAAACCAAGGGAGACACTTATGACGAAACGAACCATAGCACTCTGCTCCGCGCTCTTTGTAGCCGGCAGCTCCACCCTGATCGCTCAAAACGAAGAACGCGGCCCCCGCCAAGGAGGTCGAGAACGTCCTGACATGTTCGCCCTGGCCGACAAGGACGAGAGCGGTGGCGTAACCCTCGATGAACTGGTTGCAAGTCGTGTGGAAATGATGAGCCGACGCGGGCCTCGAGGAGGCGGAGGCGAAGGAGCCCCACAAAGAGGTCAAGGCCAGCGCGGCGGCGATCCCGAACAGCTGAAAGCGATGATGAAGGAGCGCATGGCAGGAATCTTCAAGCAAGCCGACAAGGACGAAAATGGCGAACTCTCGCGACAGGAATTCGGACAAGTCATGCAAGGTCAGCGCGGCGGTCGAGGCGGTGGACGCGGACAAGGCGGCCCACGAGGTACCCGAGGCGGCGACGCCTGAGCTTCGTTTAAACCGACGATTTCAATTCGCCGCGGCTTCGTTCAGAAGGCGCGGCTTTTTCATGGGCGATCGTTCGGCGTAGGGGGGTCTTCGTTAGCGCCCAATCGCCTACAACTCTTCCGATTCGGAAGCCGCTTCCGGGTCTTCCTTTTCCGCCGCCATCACTTCGGATTCAGCTTCTATCGCTAGGATGGAATCCATCAGCTGCTTCGCCTGCTCATGGGATTCGTCCCAAGCCAGCGTATAGACGAACTCGCTCTTGGCGGCCTCGTAATCCTGACGGAAGTAATGGAAGTACCCGAGAACGAAGTGCGCCTTGTAATCTCTCGGATACTCGCTCACCCATTGGCTCAAAGCATCGAAGTGCTCTTCAAACCACTCGGGATCCGCATAGGTCTCCGCCAAGTTCAGTTCGATTTCCGTCCACTCGGGCGTCAGCTCCAAGCCATGTACCAGATCGTCGTAGGCTGCGCGATAATCGCTAATCGCAACAAAGGCTTGAGCGCGGGCGATGTATAGCACGCCATTGTCGGGCTCTCGCTCGATCGCTTCGTTGAAGGCCACCACGGACTCGTAGAACTTGCCCGCATTAAACGCCGCGTAGGCGCGGCTAAGCGGATCCTCGTCGCCGAATATATCCGTCGGTTGCGAGTCGTAATCGATGTAGTCGTCGTAAACGCGCTGGGAAACATTGCGGCGTCGGTAGTCTCCTAAATCCACGAAAAAGTAGAAGCTGCTATGGCGGTGACGCGTGTAGTACCTCCTAGGATACGAATGCCAGCGACGTTCGTAATAGAAGTGACCGCACCCGGCTCCATGAACATGGCCCGAATGGCCATGCGAATACCAACCAATGCCGTCGTACAAATGCCCGCAAGTCGATGAATGAATATGCGTCGACGGAAAGTCGTGCCAAAAATCATCATAGAAATAATGGCCGCATCCATCGAAGTGCGTGTGCAACCGAGGATAGTTCCACCAGCGGCTATTGTAATAGTAGTGGCCGCAATGAACACCGTGAACGTGATGGAAACCTGAATGCGACAGCCAGCGACCGCGTTCGTAGAAATGGCCGCAGCCTGGACCATGGCGATGACCTATGGAAAATGAGATCCATACCCCCGACTCGTAGCGATGGCCGCATGAGGGACCATGGCGATGGTGACGCGGGAAATCATGCCAATTGCCATTGTAGTAATGGTGGCCGCAATTCGAGCCGTGCGTATGCTTGTGCTTCAGATCGAAATGTTTGATACGAGGGGCTGGGCGCTTGCCATGATTGCTGCTTACGTGGGCTCCATTCGCCCGAGCTTCCGAGCGCGGTTCGGACCTGGACTCGCCTTGATCGGATTGCATAACCGTCGCAACCAGAGCTTCCCGTTCGCTCTCCATTCGTTCCGCAGTTTGCCGATCCCTCGATCGCCGCGCATCTCGATAGGAATCTTGAGATGACGCGCGATTCTGACTGTAAACGGTCGTCGCCCGTTGCAGCGCTAGATTCACATCGCTTTGTTTGCGGAGCGTTGCGATTCCCGCTTCCGTACGCGTTCTCGGCGGAGGGGCCACGGAATTGCGAATCGTCCCTCGCGAGGAAGCATTCGTCGAAGTTGCCCGATCGCTCGTTCCGCCCCGCAAGGCAGCCACGCGATTCGCATTTCGACTCGATAGCGTTATCCCGCTAGAACTGCCGGAAGTAGGCGAACGCGTGACCGAGACGCGACTCGGTCGATTGTCTAAGCTATTGCTTCGATTCACGCTCGTGGAAATGTCGCTTCGACTCCTGGACGAAGGCGCCGGACGAACCGTAGTCGATCGCTGCCGCTCCAAATTGCTGGAAGGCGAGCCGGTTCGAGTCCGGGTCGAGGAAACGGAGCGTTCGGAACGCGACCGATAGATTGAAGATCGCCCATTCGACTCAGGCCTCGCGTATTCGACTGAAGAAGAAGGCGATTTCGACCGGTTGGAACTCGCCGACGATGATCGCGCCGGGCTGCTCGGACGAGTCGAGCGGCTCGATGAGTTCGAGCTCGACGGCGGCGTATACGAGCGGCTGGGAGTCCGTGTCGTTCTCGGGGAGACAGAAGGGGTCGAAGTCCTTGGGGGAGCAGAGGGTCTGACTGTTCGACTCGACGACGAAGAGCGCGATTCTCTGCTGATGGAGGGCGGGCTATAGTCCTTGGTCCGGCTCGGAGAAACGGTGGTTCGCGAACGAGACGGTTGGGACGAAGCGCTCTGAGCAGCGCTGCGCGAGCGGGAGTAACTGGGAGTCGACGGCCGAGAATTTCGGCTTGGCGAAGGCGAAATGGTAGGTCTGCTTGAACGCGGCGAAGGGGATACCGCCGATGGTCGGGTCGTTCGACTCGAGGAACTCGATCGAGACGGAGGCGTGTAGGAACGACTCGGGCTTCGCGTCGTTCTCGAAGAAACCGAAGGCGTGGGAGCCCGCGACGGAGAAGACGGCCTAACCGTACGGCTCGATGAAGACGATCGCGAAGGAGCGGGAGCAACGCTTGGGCGACTGGGGATGCTGCTGCGTTGGCGAGAAACCGACGGGCTCGGACTCCGAGGCGCCGAAGACACGCTCGAGCTCGATGATGAAGAGGACGGCTGCGGAGATGTTCGAGTCCGATTAGAGCTCCAAAGCGCCGGCTCCATCAAGACAATCGTCGCGTAGATGAAACAAATCGATCCCGCTCTAAGCGTTCCGCGCGTGGGTTGGGTTCGGCATCGATTCTTCATATCATCCACTTCCTTTCCATTGGACTTCCTGCACGGCAGACCGAAGGGGTATCGTTGGTTCCACCATGTACAAAAGCGCCAATGTCGCATTTAGACGACCTAAAAAGATCTTCTATTCACTCCAAAATGGACAAAAATCACCACTCATTAGAGCCACTACTCGATTGATCCCATTCCCCTAGAGTCCGGGAATGATACTACCAATTTTTCGCCCTGCGCAGACTCTTCTAGTAAAGCGTCCCCTAGGACCGAACGCGACGCCCTAAATCAGCTCTCGCCGTCCCCCGTTGGCTATCGACCGATAAATCGCATCGATCACCTTCATGTCGGCTAGGCCTTCTTCCCCAGACACTATTGACGGCGTCCCTGCCTTCACGCTTCGAGCGAAGCCATCCATTTGGCGCTGCTGCTGGTTGATAGGCTGAACTTCGAGAGTCCGTTCCACGTTTTGACCCTTGAAAACGAAACCTTTGATGCCCGTGTACTTGGTCGCCGGCTCGAGCGACGCGGCGCCTCGCTCGTACGAAACGTAAATGCGATTAGTCCGCATGTTGTATGAGGTCGTGGAATTGGAGTAGGCCCCGCTGGGGAACTCCATTTGCCAGGTAATCGTTTCGTCCACTTCCTTGAATTTCCTCAAGTCGGTCTTGTACTCCTGCGCCGTGACGGCAATCGGCTCTTCTCCCACGCAGTAGCGGGCTGCCTGAATGCTGTAGACGCCCATATCCATCATGGCTCCTCCCCCTGCCAGGGCTCGGTTCAAGCGCCAGGCCTTGAGATTATTACCCATGATAAACGAGGCTTCGGACTGCACGTATTTGATCGCTCCATACGGTTTCTCCTCCGCGAGCTTCATCAGTTCCCGGGTATTCGGATCGAAGTGCAATCGGTAGCCAATCGAAAGCATAACGCCGTTTCGCTCGCAGGCATCGATCATCGTTCGCGCTTCCGCCGCATTCATAGCCATGGGCTTTTCGCAGATGACATGCTTGCCCGCTTTCGCTGCTCGAATCGTGTATTCCGCGTGCATCGAATTCGGCAACACGACGTAGACAATGTCGATGTCGTCGTTTTCGGAAATGCGGTCGAAGTTGCGGTAGTTGTAGATATTCGCCTTCTTTATGCCGTATTTCTCGGCCCAAACCCCTTCCTTCTCCTTGGTTCCTGTTACAATGCCAGCCAGGTAGCAATCGCTCGCTTGCTCCAAAGCCGGCGCCAATTGCTTGCCCGCGTAATTCCCAAGTCCCACTAAAGCAATACCAAGCTTTCCTTGCTTCTTGGCCGAACTTTGGGCCAGGGCGCGAGGCAAGAATGGAGTAAAGGAGAGCGCTCCCAATCCAGTGGAAAGACGTGTCACGAAGTCGCGACGCGATGAAGGGTCTATAGGGGTCGGCATAGGAAGATAGGTTTAGGAGACTTAGCCCTCGCGCTCAATCTCGGAATGCGCCTAGAGCGATTGCGGAATTCCAATCTTGCCTCGAACGCGCGAATCCCCTAGGAAATCCGCATTCAAATCGGGAAAGAACCCGTATCACCCCTAAACGAAAAGCTGTTATGAAGAAGCTATTAATCATCGTCGCAAGCATTGCCCTATCGCTTTCGCTCTATGCGGGAGAAGAAAAGAAAGTAACCTTGGAAGGCACCGGCCTTTGCGCCAAGTGCTCGCTGGGCGAGACCAAGTCCTGCACCAACGCCCTTCAAGTGAAAGGCAAGGACGGCAAAATGAAGACCTATTTGTTCACCGAGAACATGGCTCATGGGAAGTATTTCTGCCAAGGCAAGACCGAGAATCTGCTCGTTACCGGCGTCGTGAAAAAAGAAGACGGCAAGCTCATGATCGTGCCCGCCGCCGTGAAAGAAAAGGGCTAACGGATCCGGATCCGCTAAATAGCCTAATATTTTCCCTAGCCAGTCTCGCGCGAGCGAGACTGGCTTTTTTGCGCTCCGAATGCCTAGGGCGCCAACGGGATCCACTGTCTAGAATTGGCTTAACATAGGCGGGTTAGGATGGTTCTATCGAGTAAACCATGCCTGTTGCCCCAAAAGCTCGACGAAGGTTCTTCTTTCCAACGATCTTCGCTCTACCGCTCTTTCTCTTCGGCGGTCTATGGGCACGCGCTGACATCGGCGATGCCGTCGACCAGGAAGGCCTGACCTGGACCAGCGGGGGATCGAGCAATCTCGCATCGGTATCGCTGTCCGAACGTATCGATGGCGACGCCTTGCTCTTTTTCCGAATAGACGCCGACAACAGCGCATGGATCGAAACGACCATCCAAGGACCAAGCCGGGTTTCCTTCCAATGGCGAGCGATAGGATTGGATGACTCCAGCGGCGTGGAACTGACTGTTAATGGCGAAAACGAGCTACTCTTCTCGCGAAGTCTGGGCTGGAACGATTACAGCTTCGAACTCAGCGCTACAGGTCCCAACACCATTCGCTGGCTCCTCTTCGATAACGCGGAACTGCCTTACAGCGAAAACTCCGTCTGGTTGGATGGCATCGAAATCCAAGAAATTCCGATTATCGCCGAACATCCGCTTTCTCAATCGATAAAAAGCAATGGCACGCGGACATTATCCGTCGTCGCCACTGAGGCGACTCCCAACACCTACCAATGGTTCAAAAACGGGGAAGAGCTGCCCGGAGAAACCGCCGCAAGTTTGGAACTGGTGGACGTTACATTGGAAGATGCCGGCGTTTACCACGCGGTTGTCGCCAATGCCAACGGCTCCAGTCGTTCGCGCGATGCGACAATCACCGTCTACTACAATTTCGGGGCGAGCGTCGAACAAGCCTCATGGACCTGGGTGACTTTCAATCCCAATCGCTGGACCCCTCAAACGGATGTGTCCCAAGACGGCGAAGATGCCTTGGCTTGCATTCCCGGACCTCCTTCGGACCAGCATTCGATTCTTTCCTCCGTCGACGGCGTGGGCGCGCTCAGCTTTTGGTGGAAATTCGATTCGCCCGGTCTTTTCGACAGCCTGTTCTTCGAGGTAGACGCCTCGATCGTTGAGGTTCTCTCTCGAACTTCGGATTGGGTCTACGTGGAACACGAGATCGCCGTGAACGACTTTCACACCTTTAAGTGGACCTTGAACGACGATTCGAACAAGAACGTTGAAGTATCCGGAGCCTGGATTGATCAAATCCGATTCGAGCCTCGGCCTATCATCACCGATCAACCGGCCGATAGCTTGGTCAATCAAGGAGAGGCGGTTTCCCTTTCGGTTGTCGCCGCCAGCTCTACCGCGTTAAGCTACCAATGGCGCAAGGATGGCGTCGACATTCCAGGAGCGAATGCCGATCAATTGACCATCGATCCGGCCTCTCTGCTCGATGACGGAACCTACGACGTCGTTATAAGCAATACTGGATACCAAGCGACATCCAATTCAGCCACGGTATTCGTTGCTCAGCCCGTTAACGACGCGCTAAATCAATCGGACCTGAATTGGGAGACGTTGGACCAACCCTATTGGCGATTGCAATCGACGGAGACTCGAGATGGCGAGCTCGCCTTGGAGGGAAGCGAGCGATACGCCCGCCTTCAGACCAGTGTTGAAGGGCCCGTCACGATTTCCTTTTGGTGGCGAACCGAAAACAACCATGCAACAGCCTACTTCGAGATCGACAGCTCCACAAAAGCCAACGTCGAAAATAAGCTCGAGTGGACGCAGGAAGTCCTTCGAATCGCGGATCCCGGGATCCACCAGCTGACTTGGAACTATACTCCAGATCCCAACTACGAAGATCGCGTTTGGATCGATTTGCTGGAATTCGACTATGCCCCGTTCATTGTCGAAGACCTTCTCGACAGGTCGGCTCCGCTAGGTGGCAATGCATCGTTCTCGATAGGCGCAGCGAGCGGAGCGACGCTTTCCTACCAATGGTTCAAGGACGAAGTGGAACTGCCTAACGCCAATCAAGCGACCTTGGACCTAATGGCGCTGACCCCTGCCGACGCGGGCAGCTATCGCGTTCTCGTCACCAACGAAAGCGGAAGCGTTTCTTCTCGAACAGTCCAACTCGAGTTGTACGAAAATTTTGGCGACAGCATCGAACAACCCGAGCTGACTTGGACGATGAATTCCAATGCGTCGATTCTGTACGACACGGAAAACAGTCTCGACGGGATAAATGCTGCTCGATTCCAATCCAAAGCCGAACCCGATTGGATTGAAACTTCGCTGGAAGGCCCCTTCACCCTCTCCTTCTGGTGGAAACGAACTGGCGGTTGCTGCACGACGTTCGACCTTCTGGCAAATGGCCAACCCAAGGCGCAACTTGGAGAAGAATCCGATAGATGGCGTCACGAGCGAATTACCATCAACGAAACGGGCATACAAACAATTCGCTTCCAAGCCAGCAATTGGTCCGAGACCGCAGGAAGCGTTCTGCTGGATCGCGTTTCGGTCTCTCGCCCTCCCGCTATCGAAAGCCCGCCAGCCAATACGATTCTCCAACAAGGCGACGCGCTGAATCTAAGCGTAAGCGCGAATAGCGAAGCTCCTCTAAGCTATCAGTGGTTCAAGGACGGTCAGGCGATCGAAAACGCGACGAGCAGCAGCTTGAGCATTCCCAACGCAGGTTTTCAGGATTCGGGCTATTACAAGGTTCGCGTTTCGAACGACACTGGTTTCGTGGACTCGCAAACGGCTTTTGCCCGCGTTTCCAATCCTCTGGGCGACGCGCTTGGCCAGTCTGAACTCGAATGGACAACCTCGTACGATTCCGCTTGGTATACCCAAGACTCCATTTCGCTCGATGGCGAGGATACCCTCGAAACGCGCCTTTCAGACGATGCAGTCGTCCAGTGGCTTGAAACGACGATCGAAGGACCCGCTACCGTATCGTTTCTTTGGAGACTCATCGGCGACTCGACTCAATTTTCATTCTACGTCGACGGGCAAATCGCCTATTGGCTCTCGGAACCCACCCTCTGGACCCCAAGCTCCTACGAGATCCTCGAACCAGGTCCTCACACCATACGCTGGGAGCTGTCCGGATTTGGCGACAGCGCGACTGAAATAGCCTGGCTAGACTCGGTCGAAATTTCAAGAGCGCCGATAATAAACGTACAACCGCAATCACGACTTATCGCGATTGATCAGGCATTCTCTCTGACCGTTGAAGCTGCCAGCAGCAGTCCGCTTTCGTATCAATGGATTAAAGACGAAACGCCTCTTCCAGGAGAGACGAACCCCATTCTCAGTCGAAGTGGATCCCTCGACGAACTAGGCGTCTACCGAGTCGAAATAACCAACGAGAACGGGGCCGTTTCATCGAAAACGGCTATCATCGAATCCATCGACATCGTCAACGAGGGACTGGACATAGTCGGACTCGACTGGCAAGTCGTCGACAACGGGATGGTCCAGCTGCAATCCTACCAAACGACCGATGGCGAAGACGCGCTGCTTCTCGAAACGGAGGATACAATCAAACTGGAAGCCGTATTCAATGGTCCCGGTCGCATCGAGATCGATTGGCGACTGGGAAACGGCCATGGCGGAGGAGTGAATCTATTGGTCGACGATCGCAACCTAATCTCCGACAACAACGAATCGGATTGGGGATCTGCCCGACTGCTCGTCAATGAAGCAGGGGCGCGCACGCTCGCGTTACAACTCTATCGTTTCGAAGGAAGCGAGACGGATGTAAAACTCTATCTGGATCAACTTAGAATTCATCAAGCCCCCACCATCTTGCGTCACCCCGAATCAGGCATCTTGCAGTCCGACGCGCCACAGACCCTTTCCGTCATCGGAGAGAGCGGGTCATCTATTTCGTATCAATGGCGCAAGGACGGCGCGCCAATCGACGGAGCCACGGAATCAACCTTCTCCATCCTGAATCCCAACGAAACGGATGCAGGAAGCTACGACGCAGTCCTCTCCAACGCGAACGGAACGGTCGTCACGCGCCCAGCGACCCTCATTTACGCCGACCAAATCGCGCAAGCGCTCGACACCGGCAACCTCTCTCTCGAATTAGGAGGATCGGGCCGAGTCGCAATCGATACGGAAAGCGCGAGCGACGGCGAGGACGCGCTGCGCATCGAAGTCGATGCCGGCGAAACGCTGTGGTTGGAAGCGCCTTCAAACGTCCCCGCGAAAGTCAGCTTCTGGTGGCGAAGCGCCCCATCGAACTGCGATAACAGCGCAAGCATTAGAACGGGCGACAGCTACCTCGACAATATCAACGGCGCAACGGAAAGCGATTGGCAGTACTTCGAATGGGGCGGAGCCTTCGATGAGGCCCACCCCTTCGCATGGATCTTCCAAGCCGGCGACGGATGCCCTAGCGTCTTCTACCTGGATCAGGTTTCGGTAGAATACGATCCAATCGTTGAACAGCCCGACGAGCTTGCCGGCATCGTGGGCGAATCCCTAACGCTGTCCATCGAATGGAGAGACGACTTCACAGGACCGTTTCAATGGCGAAAGAACGGTCAACCCATCGGAGGATCTACTGGACCAGAGCTTTCAATCGAATCCTATGCTGACGCCGACTCAGGCGAATACGATGTCGCTTTCGACTTTGGGTCAGACGTCTACTTTTCAAATCCTATATCCGTACGGACAATACAGAATATTGGAGAACCTATCGACGCCCCTGAATTGACTTGGACCGTCAGCTCTTGGGACCATTGGATATACGACACGGACATCGCATGGGACGGCGAAGAGTCGCTGGAGATGCGTTCCGAAAACCGCTACGAACCGACCTGGATCGAAACGATCGTGGATGGCCCGGCCCTCGTGAGCTTCAAGTGGTGGATTGGGTGGAACAACTGCGACGCGATCTTCTTCTACGTGAACGACGAACCCGTAAGGGAATATTCAAGACGCATTCAGCAATTCGAATGGCGGGAGGTCGAATACATCATAGACACCCCAGGTCCAAACACCTTGCGCTGGGGCTTGCTCGAGAAGGATTGCCACTATCGGTCCGTCGCCAGACTGGACGACGTCCGCATATCCCGCGGACCGATTTTCAATGAGCATCCGCGTTCGAAAATCGTCGAAATCGGCAGCGACACGATTCTCGACGTCGCGACCCGATCCGAAACAGACACGTTCCAATGGCGGCGCGATGGCGAAGCGATCCCGGCGGCTACCAGCCCAACTTTCGTCGCCGCAACGCCTGGCGCCTATGACGTGGTAGCCAGCAACGCCGTTGAAAGCAGTATCAGCGACATCGCCCAGATAGAATTCATCCCTTCGCTAAGCCATCTCGTAGAGCAACCGAACCTTGCTTGGGAAATCGAGCCGAATACCCCCTGGCTTGGCAACGATTCCCTCTTCACGAAGGATGGCGATTCCCTCTCTTCCCCGGAAATGCCTCTCGGCGGCGCTTCAACATTCCACGCCTTTATCGAGGGCCCCACTAATTTCAGTTTCGACTATCGCATCTTCCGTCCAAGTTCGGCTCAGGCCTTCATTCAAAGCGACACCCTCCCGTTTTACGACACTTTGGAAATGGACGATCCTAGCGATCAGGAATGGAAAACCTATCGACTCGCCATCGAAGAACCTGGACTGCATCGCATTTCATTGAAGATCTATGTTCACGAGCCCCAAATTCAAAACGGCGATGCTCCTTACGATTCCTCGCCTAAGCTCTTGCTCGATAATTTTAGTATATCGCAAGCTCCTTTGATCGTACGGCATCCCGCGGACGCCATCGCTTATATCGGCGCGGAAGTGGCAATCGACGGATCCGCCTTCTCAACCGTCGCCGGCGGTCCGCTCGCCTATCAATGGTACAAGGACAACGCTCCGATTGAAGGCGCTAACGCCCCGTCGCTCCTCGCTCCATCCGTTTCGGAAGAGGATAGCCGATCCTACGTTCTCGTCGTCTCCAACGATGCGGGGAGCGTCACCAGCCAAGCCGCTCAAGTGACGGTTATTCCCAACCTCGCCAGTGCCCTCGGACAAACGGGCATTTCGCTCTTTTCCGATACCGAATCGCCATGGAACCCAGAAAGGAACGAAAACGGCGAATTGGAATTCGTCGCTCGATTGAATCCGCAAATCGGCGGCAATACGGGAACTCGCCTCGAGGCGGCAATCATCGGACCCGGCACGCTTTCATTCAATTGGTCCAAAGGAGACTCAGGCAGCGACTCAAGCCTAACGTATTCATTAGACGGTTACCAAGAAAGTTCAGGTTCCCGGATCCCTTCCCAAGGAAGAGAATCACTCTACATTCCCGAAGGATCCCATCTCTTTACTTGGAACCTTGCGACCGACTACCAAGAAGCCGAGGGCAGAATAACCGATATTCAATTCATCCAAGGAGCGCCTTTCGTTCGAATCAAGGCTCTCTCCGCCAACACCCTTCAAGGCTCTGACATCGCTCCCGATTCGGAAACGCAAAGCCACCTCCCAGTCGTCTACCAGTGGTTTAAGGACGACATTCCGATCACCGGCGCCACGGAAGCTAGCCTAGCCCTCGATAGTATCACGCTTGACGATACAGGCATCTACAGATTGCAAGCGACGAATGCCGAAGGGTCCCACCTTAGCGAACCTTGGAGACTCGAGGTCTCGGACAAACCGAATTTCGTCGTCGGTCAATCCAATTTGCAATTCGACCTAGAAGGCAACGATCCTTGGGCAATGAGGAGCAGTTCCCGTGGATTCGAATCCATCACCAGTCCATTGCTGGATCCCGGCGAGTCTAGCGCGCTCAAGACTACGATAACGGGACCCGCTCGAATCCGATTCCGCTACAACGCCTTCTTCACTTCTCCAGGCAATCGATTCGACTTTATCGTCAATGGCCAAGTGTTGGCATCCTTCGATGATCGGAGCTATTCAGGCCTATTCACGCATGAAATACTCGAAGATGGGGAGCACATTCTCGAATGGCGCTTGAGCATGAATCCATTCGAAGTCGATTCAGGACGAGTCCTGTCGCTTCGAGATCTCGAAGTGGAAACCGATCTCCTTAGCGTCTACGCGGAGTGGTCGAATCTTGTATTTGACGAACTATCGACCGAATCGAATCGAGCGCTCGATTCCGACCCGGATGGCGACACGAAAGTCAATCTCCTCGAATTTCTCATTGGCTCCGATCCATTGCTTGCAGACGGTCCGATTGCAGTCGCTCCCGTTACAATCGATGGGGTGGACTACTGGCGTCTCGAGCTGGAACTCATCGCTTGGGTCAATGGCATCGAGTTCGCCTTCGAAACCTCTTCCGATTTGGAAACCTGGGATCCCGTCGAAACCGAGTTCGATCTCCAGGACAACGGAGAAAGCGCCAGGCTTATTTTGCTCGGTCGCATCCCCGAATCGCTCGACTCTTCCCCCTTCACGCGCGTCAAACTGGGCTTTGACGCCTCCAGTTTCTAAATCGCATACGGCAGCAAGCTGTCATACAATTCCTGACACTCGTCCAACAACGGTCGAAGTCGATTGGGAAAGGGCTCGGTCTTGGGGGAATAGGTCGCGAAGGTCGTCGACTTGTGAACGTTGTGATACCAATGCGACGCCCAGACCCCATCGTAAGTCTTCGGCCCGTCGGGCCAACTCATCATATCCGCTTGATACTCGATACCGACGCGGCGACACAATTCCCTCAGCACCGTCTCTGGGGAAGCCAGCAAACGTCTCGAATCGATGACGATTGGCCGGTCTCCCTTCGCTACGATCGCATCCGAAAGCGCCTTGAGTTTGTCGTAGCCCGTGTCCGGAATCCCGAAATTCGGAATTGTCTTGGAATAGGAATGCAGCATGTCGCGAGGTTCGCGAGTCAGCAGAATGTTCGTCACTCGATCGAGAAAACCCCAATCCAACCCTACCAAGTGGTGCGCCATATTCTTGAAGAAACAGACAGGCCGAGGGGGTTCGCCTAAAAGAACCTCCTTTACAACGCGCTCCCCATCGTTCTCCTGCGCATTCAGGACGTCCTCTTCCCCAGGGTGCGAAGGTCGGTCTTCAATCGAAGAGAGATAGTGAGCATACAAGGGTTCGTCGAAAACTTCGGTATCGGAACGCTGCGCGAAGGAATACATCAGAGCAGTCGATACATTGCGCGGGCCCGACCAGACCGAAAGGCGTTTGACTTCAGCGCGGCTCATTTTCGGCTGCAAGCGATGTAGTTCCGAATCTCCAGGTCGTACCAATCGCTCAGTTGCGTCGTCACGGGTCCCGGCAATTCTACGCTTGGCAACTTACGTCCATCAATTTCGGATACAGGGGTCAACCCGCCGAACGTTCCCGTAACGAAGGCCTCGTCAGCGGAATAAACGTCCACCAAGGAAAAGTCCTTCTGCCGAACCACTACTTCGTTTTTCTCGCAAACCTCGATCACTTTGGCTCGCGTAATTCCGTTCATGCAATAGGCTCCCGTCGAAGTCCATACTTCCCCGTCTTTGACGATGAAGAAATTAGTCGCATTGCAGGTCGAGACGAACCCATTGACATCCAACATCAACGCTTCGTCAGCTCCCGCCTGAAACGCTTGCGTCAGAGCGACGACCTCGTGCAGCTTGCTGTGGCAATTCAGCCGAGGATCCAAATAGTCGGGAGAACCGCGCCGCACTGCCGAGGTAAACAAACGCACGCCCGTCGATTTCGTCTCGGGATTGGCGGTTTTGTATTCCGGAATGATCACGATATTCGGTGGCGTTACTGTCAGTCGAGGATCCTGGGAAGGCGTCTTTTTGTTTCCTCGCGTGACCATCAATCTGACGTGTACCCCGTCTCGCATTCCATTTGCTTCAACCGCTAGTCGCAGCGCTTGTTCGAGTTCTCCTTTCGTCTTCCGGATATCCAAGAATATCATACGGGCGCCTTCGAACAACCGATCTAGGTGATCCTCCAGGAAAACGAATACGCCATCATGCAAACGAAGCCCCTCCCATACGCCATCGCCAACCAAATAGCCGCTGTCGAAAACCGAGATCTTGGCCTCATCGCGAGCGAACATCTCCCCATTTACGTAGATCGATATTCCCTCATTGCGATTGTCTGCCACGCTGTCGTGTGTACCTCTAGCCATAAGAGCCAATCCACAAATCCCGACAAGCAATGTCAATCCACCATGGATTCATTCCCATTGGCTTTCAGGACTCTAGTCCACCGATCTCTTGGCGATTCGGTTGGCGACGAATCCATTCAAGGAAATCACCGCCAGTACAATAGCCGCTCCGAAATAGAAACCAGGAGACATCGTCTCGGTCTCCGGCCAAATCAAAACCGCCAATATCATCGTGTAAATCGGTTCCAAATTGATCGCCATAGCGAAGGTATAAGGCGTCAGTCGCTTCATCAGAAGAACGCTCAAGAGGAACGAAAACACCGTGCAGACCGTACCGAGAATCAATAGCCAGCCAAAGTCGGATCGCGAAAGAAAAAACTGATCGCGATCGAATGTTCCCGTCGCGAGCATAAACAGAGTCAGGGCGAAGAACGCTCCCAAGAGTTCGTAAAAGGTGATGGTCTTCGCGTCCGTTTGCCTCACTAGTAGACCATTGATCACCGTGAACCACGCCGCGAAAATGGCGGAGACAATGCCAAAGGCCATCCCCGTCGCATATTGAAGCTCGGAACGAAAAACGAAATAGAGGCCTACCACGATGCACAGACCGAACACTGGCTCCCGCCACGCAATCCGTCGCTTGTAGTAAATCGGTTCCAATATCGACGTGAAAAAAGCGGTACTCGAAAGGCATACCAACGCCGCAGATACATTCGCTCGATTGATCGCTTCGAAAAACGTTACCCAATGAGCGACCAGAATCGCGCCTGTTCCCAAGATTTTGAAAAGTCGTTCGCGATCGACAGCGATCCTGTGCCGAGCAACCAGCAAGGCTAGGGCCATCGTCCCCACAGCGATCCATAAACGATGCCAAACCGTGTGAAAGGCATCAACGGTAATCAGCCGCCCGAGTATGCCCGTCGTCCCGAAAATGAGAATGGCGACGTGCAGCCAAATCTGGTATTTGAATCGTTCGTACACGCGCCCTAAATCAGAAGATCGACCTCGATAAAGGCAACCTCCCATTTCGAATGCCCAACTCGAATATGACTATTGGGCTTCTGCCAATGTCTCGACCTCTTTGGCCGGTCTGTTCAACTGCCAACGCCAGTAGGCTTTAAAGGCTCTCGTTATATCATCGAGAATCATCGAATTGACCGGCACCAAGAACAAAGTGATAGCCGTCGCGAACACGACGCCCCATCCAAGCGAAATCGCCATTGGAATCATGAATTTCGCTTGCGGACTCTGTTCGAGCATCAATGGGAACAAACCCGCAAACGTCGTCAACGACGTCAGCAAAATCGGCCTGAAACGCCTCACTCCCGCTGCTCGAGCGGCTTCCGCGATTGAGTCGCCCGCCTTTACTCTTTCGCTAATGAAGTGCACCATGATCAAACTGTCGTTAACCACTACGCCCGCAAGAGCCAGAAAACCTAGTCGCGACATTACATTGACTGTCACGCTATCGCCCCACAATGCGCCCAGCAGCCAGTCCATGATAACATGTCCAAGCACGGCTCCTACGATTCCAAATGGAATTACCGCCATCACGACAAAGGGCTTAACGTAACTCTTGAACGGGATCGCCAACAGCACATACACTCCAATTACTACCAAAAACGTATTGAATCGAATATTACGAGCATCTTCCTCCGCTTGCTTCGCGTTACCCGACTTCACATAGTCCATTCCAACATACTGCCCAACTAAATTCGGTAGAAATTCTCGTTCCAACTCGAAAACGATCGCATCCACATCGAGTTCCTCCGTTTCCGCATTGGCCGAAACGGTAATTTGTCGCTTTCGATCGACTCGATAGATCGACGGCAGACTTTTGCCTGGTTTGATCTCCGCCACGGTATCGAATGGAACTTCCGTTCCATTCGGCGTACGTATCATCATCGAGTCCAGAGTCGCCAACGATTTGCGCTGAACTTCTGGATACCGAACCATAACCCGAACATCGTCTCTCCCGCGCTGGATGCGCTGCGCTTCGGTTCCGAAAAAGGCCTGCCGCACTTGGCGGGCCAGATTGTTCGCGGTGATGCCTAAGTACTCAGCTTGCGGCTTAAGCAATAGCTCGAACTCGGATTTCGCGCTCTCGAAGGAATCCGTTATTTCATTCAAGCCCTGGTACTCTTTCAGCTTATCCTGCAACTGGGCCGACGCGTCTTTCAAGTCGTCGAAACTCGGACTGGTCAAACGCAGATAGACGCCCGATCCGCCGCCGCGAAAATAGCCGAGCGAAAGCTGCTCCGCATCCGGAATCTCACCAATCTCCTCGCGCAAATAGGTGGTGGCGTCGGCGCTGCTATACTGCTCGCCATGCTCCTCATGCGAAGCCAATTCGATAACGACTTCGCCTAACTCAGCCACGCCTACCGCGCGGGTTCCGTAGCTTCGGTACATGGGTTGACCGCCCGCCGTGGCGAAGATATTGCGAATGACTTCCTTGCCGTATTCGGCATTCACCTTCTCCTTGTAGTCGAGAGCGATCGCTTCCATTCGACGGATGTGCCCATTGGTGATTTCAAACGGCGTCCCGGAAGGCATCGCCAATCGGATCGTCACCTGATCGCTGGGAATCCGAGGATAGAAACTCGATTTGATTCGATTCGTTTCTACCAGGCTGAAAACGATTGCCAACACGCCTAGAAAGGCGCAGAAAGTGACGTATCGATTGCGCAAGCACACTTCGAGGGCTGGGCGATAGAATCGGTCGATTCCACGTTCTAAGCCATCGGCAATCGCCCGCTGGACTTTCAGAAGCGGGTTCATCCCTTTCCGATTGGAAGTCCCCTTCCCGATACAGGAACAGTGTTTCAAGTGAGCCGGCAAAATCAACTTCGACTCCACCAGCGAAAACAGAAGCACAGGGATTACGACAAAGGAAATCTGCTTCAGATTGTTTCCCATGAATCCCGTCATCGCTTGCAGGGGATAGAATGCCACAATGGTTGTCAGAACGCCAAACACGACAGGCACCGCCACCTCCTGCGTACCCTTGATCGAAGCGTCAAGGGGCGATTCGCCCTTCTGCATCCAACGGAATACATTCTCCCCCGTAACGATCGCATCGTCGACCACGATTCCTAGCACCAAGATGAACGCGAACAAGGTGCTCAGGTTCAATGAAACATCCCAAAGATAGAGCAAAATGAATGATCCCGAGAACGCGACGGGAATGCCCAGGCTCACCCAAAACGCAAGGGTCGGCCGCAGGAAGAGCGACAAGACCACCATGACGAGAAAGAAGCCCATAATCGCGCTCGACGACAGGGTCGCGAGTCGCGCCTTCACCCGTTCCGAATCATCGCTCCAATAGCTCAGCTCAACCCCTTCCGGAAGCGTTTCCTGGCGTTTTGCCAAGTAGTCCTTAACCTCGTCCGCCAAGACGATCAGATTCTGGTCGCCCGATCGGAAAACATCCAACACGACGCATCGCTTGCCATTGTAATTGGAAATCAATGGCGTCTCGTCGAATCCATCCCTCACAGTCGCTACATCGGCCAAAGTCAGTCGCGTTCCATCCGCTCTCGTGAAGACGACGATTTTGGAAAAATCATCGTAATCATAGGCCTGATTCGTCGTACGCAGGAGGATGTCTCCGCTTTCAGTACGAACGCTGCCAGCGGACAAGTTG
>Ga0208127_1000203_pt1 | contig 30314 bp, 30 predicted proteins | sample ETNtaG_6_FD_185751 | JGI IMG/M metagenome (GOLD analysis project Ga0208127, IMG submission 185751) | Marine microbial and viral communities from oxygen minimum zone, Eastern Pacific Ocean - ETNP201306SV45 (SPAdes) (version 2) | ecosystem: Environmental > Aquatic > Marine > Oceanic ... | reverse complement strand
CTAACTCCAGTGTTGGGTATGAAAGGACTAAATTGGATTTTTATCATTCTTACTTTGGTTAAGGCTTACTATATCGCTTGGGACTTTATGCACTTAAGAGACGAAAAACGCAGCTTTACTTCATCAATTGTATTGCCGTTACTGATTCTTATTCCATACCTTGTGTTTATTCTACTTGTTGAAGCAGACTATATCTATAACGTCATGTTAGACGGTTTTGTAAGTTGGAATTTCTAAACAAGTCATGAAAAAATATATCGTCCTTGCCATCTTATTTGTTTTTCCACTGGCGGTATATTTATTTTTTGCTTCTGGTGTCAACCACTTTGCCAAACTTCCTGTACTCACCCAGGATATTGAAGAGGTAGCAAATTATTCTGAATATCAATTTAAGGACCGCATAAGTATTTTAGCTTTTTTTGGCAACAATCTTGAAGATAAAAAGACACTGGCTTTGAATCTTAATCAAATGATTTACAAGCGATTCTACCAGTTTACAGATTTTCAGTTTTTGATTGCATTGCCTCAAGGGACTGAAGCATCAGCCGAACAGCTCAAATCTGAAATCGCAGGGGTTACAGATACAAATATGTCACGTTGGAATGTGGTGTTTTTTCCAGAAGATCAGTTAAAAAATCTGTTTGGAAGTCTGTACTTACCGTTAAATCTTGATCAAAATCTTTCAAGTCCATATGTGTTTATCGTGGACCGAGATGGTAATTTACGAGGCCGTGATGACGACGATTTTGTTGGCTATGACGCTCGTTCTGCAGCAGACATCAATAACAATATGGTGGACGATGTTAAGGTCATACTTGCAGAATATAGATTGGCATTGAAAAAATACAATCAAACACGTAAACGCTAAGCCATGCGGCGCTACTCATACATAGCTATTGCTTTCATTATTTTGGTTTTTGGAATTATTGTAATACCACGAATCGTTAGCCGTATACAAGAATCCAACTTTGTGGACACCACAAGACTTAGTGCTCAAAAGCCATTAGCTTATATTGAGCTCAATGGAGAGGCAAAACGTGTCCCTGATTTTATATTTACCAATCAAGATAACAGATTTATTTCAAACGAAGATTATCTAGGCAAGGTTTATGTTGTTGAGTTTTTCTTTACCACTTGCCCAACCATATGCCCAATCATGAATACTAATATGAAGCGTTTGGAAAATGCTTTTGGCAATCGAGAGGATTTTGGCATTGCATCCTTTACCATAGACCCTGATAAAGACACCCCAGCGCAATTGAAAAAATATGCTGAAAACCTTGGCGTATTTAGTCAAAACTGGCATTTCCTTACTGGTGATATCGATAACATTTACGATTTAGCAAATAAAGGTTTTAACATTTTTGCTGGTATTAACCCTGCTGTTGCGGGTGGTTTTGAGCACCAAGGTTACTTTGCCCTTGTAGATAAAAATGGCTACCTTCGTTCAAGAACCGATCAGTTTAACAACCCTATTGTATATTACTTGGGTATTCCCGAGAGCGAAATTGAAATACAAGGTACGGATATGCTTATCGAAGATGTTCAAAAATTGCTAGAAAATGAATGACAAAATAAATAAAAAGTATAACAGGATTATAATTGCTGTATCCATTTTGATACCAATAGTAGTTGCTGTTTTGTCAAGAGTACGAATTCCAAATGTACCATCCCTAGATATCTTACCACCTATATATGCAACTATTAATGGCGCCACTGCAATATTGTTAGTTGTTGCTGTCATGCAAATCAAGCGTGGGAATAGAAGGAAACATCAAGTATTGATGAAAATCAATTTATTTTTGTCGCTTCTTTTTTTGATTATGTACATTGCCTATCACGTTACCTCAGATATGGCAACTTATGGAGGTGAGGGCATTAGCCGCACGATTTATTATTTTATTTTGGCATCTCATATTATCCTTTCTGGCATACTTGTTCCATTGGTTCTTCTAACTTATAAACATGCTGCTTTGGGTCAATACCTCAAGCATAGAAAGTTGGCAAAAATAACATTCCCAATTTGGTTCTATGTGGCCGTTACGGGTGTTGTTGTTTACATTATGATTTCTCCTTACTATAATTAAGATGGAAGTTTTGTTGAGCTTATATACTAACTTAGCAATTCTGCAATGTGCCATGTGTAGAGCGGTTTTGGAAACCGGGGCAGATGCTGAAACTGCAAAAAGCCTCAATGATGGAATTGTATACCTGATGGTAGTACCTTATATTTTGGTTGGTATTGTCGGATACTTCGTTTATCGGCAGCTTAACAAAAAATAATATGTTTGTGGCATAGAAATTGTTCTCAATTGTAATATTAAGACAGGAAGATTTAAGCCAACGTATAATTTAGCTATGATAGAAATTAAAGAACTACATAAGTCCTATTCTTTGGGCAAGAATACCTTACACGTTTTAAAGGGCATTAACTTTAGTGTAGCAGAAGGTGAGATGGTTGCCATTATGGGTTCTTCGGGTTCAGGTAAGTCTACGTTGCTTAATATCTTAGGAATGCTCGATGTTGCAAACGAGGGTACTTACAATCTTGATGGAAACGAAATCAAAGAACTAAACGAAACCAAGGCGGCTATCTACAGAAATAAGTTTCTAGGTTTTGTATTCCAATCTTTTAATTTGATATCTTATAAGACAGCATTGGAAAATGTTATGCTGCCCCTTTACTACCAAAAAATATCTCGAAAAGAACGCCAAAGTAGGGCCCAAAAATATTTGGAAAATGTTGGTCTTGGCCCTTGGTCAAGCCATCATCCCAATGAATTATCAGGAGGTCAAAAACAACGTGTTGCTATTGCTCGTGCTTTGGTTTCGGAACCCAAAGTCTTATTGGCCGACGAACCCACAGGTGCGTTAGATACTAAGACCTCTTATGAACTAATGGATTTGCTCCAAAAAATTAACAACGCAGGAAAAACGTTGCTTATAGTTACACATGAAAAAGATATAGCAAATATGTGTAAGCGTATTGTTCATCTTCGTGATGGTATCATTGTCGAAGACAAAAAAATCAACCAAGTCAAAGCTGGTCAGTATGTGGAGTAAGGACCGTTGGCAAGAAATATTTTATACGCTTAGAAAGAATAAGTTGCGTACTACCTTATCTGGGTTTACTGTTGCTTTGGGTATATTCATTTTTGTCGTCCTTTTTGGTTTTGGCAATGGTCTTAAAAATTCTTTTGAGGCATTTTTTGTTGACGATTCAACCAATGCCATTTGGCTTTATCCTGGAAAAACAGAAAAGCCCTACCGAGGATACAAAGCCAATCGACGCATTATTTTTAAAAATGATGACTTGACAGATATCATGCAAAACTTTTCTTTTTTCATAGACTATACAACACCAAGAATTTCAAGAGCTGCATTGGTCAAGTATGGTAGGGAAAGTAATAATTATACCATTAGGGCTGTCGCACCTGGACACCAATTTGCAGAAAAAACGTTGGTAACACACGGACGCTATATAAACCATCAAGATATTAAAGAAAAAACCAAGTATGCTACTATTGGAAGACTAGTTGAGAAAGATCTATTTGGCAATAGGTCAGCATTGGGAAAAAACATTAATGTTGGCGGTATATCATTTAAGGTAATAGGGGTGTTTAAGGATACTGGTGGAGATAACGAAGAACGTTTTATTTATATTCCATACACCACTAGACAACAAATTGAAAAAAGCAACGACAGGTTAGACCAAATAATGGTTGCTTTTAAGCCTGAACTTGGATATGCAGGTGCTATGGCTTTTGAGAAAAAACTTAATACGTTCATGCGTAAAAAGCACAATATTGCTCCAAATGACAGGGGAGGTATTTACATAAGAAATGTTGCCGATGATTTTAGACAAACACAAAACATAGGCTCCGTACTTCAGTATGTTGTCCTATTTATTGGAATAGGTACGCTACTGGCGGGTATTATTGGCATTTCAAACATCATGGTTTTTGTGGTAAAAGAGCGTACCAAGGAACTTGGTATACGTAAAGCCATAGGTGCAACACCAAAGTCCATTATTGGGATGATACTACAGGAGTCAGTTTTTATTACAGCAATCGCCGGTTATACTGGTTTACTTGCAGGGGTTGGCACTTTAGCATTTATTGGCGATTCACTAAAAGATTATTTTATTACCAATCCATACATAGATACAAGCGAGGCCATTGGCGCAACCATTATATTGGTTGTTTTTGGTGCTGTTGCAGGGTATATACCAGCGCGCCGAGCAGCTAAAATCAAACCCATAATTGCCTTAAGAGACGAATAATGTTAAGAACTCTATTTGATCGAGATACATGGCAAGAAATTTTTGGTTCCATCCAAAAAAATAAGTTGCGCACGATGGTAACCGTGATAGGAGTATTGTGGGGTATTTTTATTTTCATTGCCCTCTCAGGCGCTTCAAAAGGCTTAGACAATGGTTTTGAACGTGAATTTGAAGAGGTCGCCATCAATAGCCTATTTGTTTGGGCACAAAACACAAGCATCCCTTATGACGGCTTCCGAACGGGAAGAAGATTGCAGTTAAAACTCGATGATGAAACATTTTTGGATGAGCGTATTCCGCAACTACAATATATTGCCCCGCGCATTGCTCGTGGCGCTTTTGGGGGTTCGGGCTCTGATGTGAGGCGCAAAGGCAAAGGCGGTACTTATGCCATTTACGGCGACTTTCCCATTTTAATTAATATCGCCTCCAAAGATATTTATAAGGGCGGACGCTTTATTAATCAATCGGATATAGATTATCAGCGTAAGGTATGTGTAATTGGTGAACGCACACAAGAAGAACTTTTTGAAGTTAACGAAGATCCAATAGGTGCATTTATAGAAATTGACGGTATGTACTTTAAAGTCGTTGGGGTGCACAAATATACACCTGGCGGTGGATTTGAAAGTGACAGTGATATTTTTATTCCTTTCACAACTTTCAAGCTATTGTACAATACGGGCGATAGGGTCAACTGGTTTGCCATGGCAGCTTATGATGATGCCGATGTGGTTGCTGTTGAAGCAGATATTAAAGCCGCATTGCGAATAAAACACAGGGTGCATCCAGATGATGAGCGCGCTTTTGGGAGCTTTAATTTGGGTGAAATCTTTAATAAAGTTAAAGGATTCTCAAATGGAATGTATATCCTATCATTGATTGTAGGTATCGCTACTATTTTGGCGGGTGTTGTGGGCATTGGAAATATCCTATTGATCTCTGTTCGTGAGCGCACCAAGGAGTTAGGTATTCGCCGGGCATTAGGCGCAACGCCTAGTGAAGTACGGGCACAAATCATAATTGAGTCTGTATTTCTTACAGTCATTGCAGGGATTATTGGAATTATATTAGGAGCCTTTGTTCTCGCGTTTATTGGCTACATATTTAAAGACCCAATGATTCCTTTTGTCAACCCAACAGTACCCATTAAATTTATTTTAGGCGCACTTGTATTGATGGTGGGATTAGGTACTCTAATTGGACTTATACCAGCACAACGCGCCGTAAGTATCAAACCCATAGACGCACTAAGAGAAGAATAATAAACCTTTTTACCATGAAAATAATCAAATATTTTATCATCGCATTTCTAATTTTTGGAGTGCTTTTTTCCGCAGCATATTTTGCAAAAACCAATAGTAAATCTTCTGTAAGATACGAGACAGAAAAGTTGTTTAAAAGCACCATAGAAAAAGAAACGGTAATTACTGGAAAAATTATACCGGAAGATGAGGTGGAAGTGAAGCCACAAATAGGTGGGATTATTGACCGCATTTATGTCAAAGAAGGAGATAAGGTTACTACAGGCGATCTGATAGCACGAATTAAGGTGGTCCCTAACGAACAAAATTTAAATGCCGCCAAAGGTCGTCTTAAAAAGGCGCAAATTGCCTTAGAAACAAGGACCAAAGATTTTGACCGCAATAAAAAACTTTATGATAAAGGAATTATTGCTAATGCAGAATTTATAGGTATTGAACTGCAATACAATCAAGCCAAGCAGGATGTGCTTAACGCCAAGAGTGATTTACAAATTATTCGCGAAGGCTCTATAGGTGGCTCCAGTGCGGCCAACACAGATATTAGAGCAACGGTACCAGGAACGGTTCTTGAAATTCCTGTAAAAGCAGGTGATCAAGTAATTGAGTCTAACAGCTTTAACTCAGGTACTACTATTGCAGCTATTGCAGATTTGTCAAAAATGATTTTTGAGGGTAAAGTAGATGAGGCAGACGTAGCTTCTCTACGTTTGGGTACTATTCTAAAGGTTAGCCTTGGCGCTGTTGAAGACCAAGAGCTTGAAGCAGTCTTGAAGTTCATTGCACCAAAGGGTACAGAAGAACAAGGTGCAGTTCAATTTAAAATAGAAGCCGATATGCTGCTCAATGATAATATAGTGGTACGTGCAGGTTATAGCGCAAATGCTTCTATTGTTTTAGTTCGCAAGGAAGATGTTTTTGCACTTCGTGAAGCGCTGATACAATTTGATCGTAAGACCCAAGACCCTTATGTTCAAATTATGAAAGGTGATCAAAAGTTTGAACGAAAAGAAGTGAAGCTTGGCATTTCTGATGGTGAAAATGTAGAAATACTTGAAGGTGTTGATATAGAGGATGCTGTTAAAGTATGGAACCGAACAGAGGAGCTTAAGGATAATAAAAACACAGATAACGATGAAGACGATGCATAAATACTTGTTTTTACTGTGCTTTACATTATTCTCATGCTGTTATGGACAGCAATCCGCGCCATGGACATTGGAAGCAGCCGTAGAACATGCCGTTAAAAATAATCTGCAAATTCGAGCCGCTTACTTGGATGTAATGGATGCAAAAACTTACAAAAGCCAAGCGATTGGAAACTTTTTACCAACTCTGAATTTCTCTGCTGGTCATTCTTGGAATATTGGTTTAAACCGAAACCTAACAACAAATTTGTTAGAAGATATGACCAATCAATTTTCAAGTGGTGGCCTGGACATGAGTTTAGTCCTCTACAATGGAAGGCGTAATGTTTATCAGCTTATGAGTGCCAATTTGGGTGTTTTGGCCCGGCAGTACCAGCTTGAAGATATGAAAGAAGACGTTATGCTGTTGGTGGTAAATGGCTTTTTACAAGTATTGTTCAACAAGGAAAACTTAGCCGTACAAAATAACTTACTTGAAGTTGCTAAGACAGAAATGTCACAAATTGAAGCACTTGTTGATGCAGGTGTATTACCCCGTGGAGAGCTTTTTGAACTACAAGCTACCGTGGCAACTCAAGAGCAGCAAGTAGTCTCAGCATCAAATAATTATGAGATTGCACGTATTTCCTTATCCCAGTTGTTACTGATTGAAGATTATAAAAACTTTGCAATTGCCGATACCAATTACGATATGGTTGCAGCTACGATCTTAAATAAATCTCCAGAAGAGTTGTTTGAAAAAGCCTTGGAATCTAGAAATGACATCATGTTGGCAAAAACCAATGTTGAAATTGCACAGACAAATCTTAAGGTAGCAAAGTCTGCATATCAGCCAACATTAACGAGCTACTATGGATATAGTTCCCGTATTTCTTATGGAGATAGATTGATAGCAACAGGCACTTTTTCGACATATCCTATTGGCGTGGTTTCATCAACAGGTCAAGAAGTGCTTGCTCCCAGAGCGGATACTGAAGTAGCCAAGCATTTACCAATTAGTGATCAATGGAGCCAAAACGACGGGCATAATTTTGGTATTAATTTGAGAATTCCAATCCTAAATGGATTGGCAGTAAAGAACAATGTTCGGCGGAATAAGGTGAGTGTGGAACGCTCAAATACGCTGTTGTCTCAACAAAAACAAGACTTAGAGCGTACTATTCAACAGTCTTATGCAGATGCCAAAGGGGCGATTATTACCTATGAAGCAGCACAAAAAACCACCTTTGCTCGGAAGCAAGCCTACGAATATGCGCAAAACCGTTTTAGTAATGGGGCTGCTACATCTTTAGAATTTTCTCAATCAAAACAACGTTATGACGCTGCAGTATCTGCCGAACTGCAAGCAAAGTTTGATGCCATTTTCAAGATTAAAGTTTTAGAGTTTTATTTTGGCATACCGCTAACGCTCTAAAGTAGTATTTTTGCCCTGTGGCAAATATTTTACATATCGAAACCTCAACAGAACAATGTGGGGTAGCGCTTTCTCAAAACGCCAATATTATTGGTAATAAAGAAGTGTTGGAAAACGGCTTTACACATGCCAAGCAGTTACATACTTTAATTGATGAAGTATTATCTGAAAGTGGAGTTTTTCCAAATCAGTTAAATGCCGTTTCCGTTAGTGAAGGTCCTGGTTCTTTCACCGGCTTGCGCATCGGATGCGTTGCTGCCAAAGGACTCTGTTTTGCCTTAGACATTCCGCTAATTACGATTCCTACACTAAAAATCTTAGCAGCACCATATAACAAAAACCGCAAGGTAGTAGCATTACTAGATGCCCGTCGAGATGAGGTATACACCGCTGTTTATGATAAAGGAGGCGCATTAAAAATAGAAACCCATGCGCATATATTAACATCAAATTCATTTGCTGATTTGGCAGCTGAGCAAGTATGCTTTGTTGGTACAGGCGCCAAAAAAACCAAAGAAATACTGCCTTTAAATATCAATTGGAAGTTTATTCTAAATCATCCATCTGCTTTAGCCATGTCGGCATTGGCATTTGAAGCTTTTGAAAAAAAGCAATTCGCGAACATTCACAACTTTGTTCCAACCTATTTAAAACCAGTTCGTATTACTGAGTCAAAAAAAGATGCATTAGGCAGGCCAGTTTAGTTAACGTTTAATTTTTAGGTAAAGCCCACTTCTGTTGTAATCCAAAACTGCTTTCGTTCTTTCGAGCACATCAGCACCAAGAATGCCATCAATAGTAGTTACCCCCAGTTTTTCTAAAGCGCTATTTACACTTGTCATATCAAATAAGATGACCTCAAATTGTTGCCCTTCCCATGCACCTACTTTTAGCACATTGTCTTGGCTCTGGCGTGTTTCCATATCTGTGCTGCTGGCCGTGGCGGCTTGCTTTTTGGTGCTGCTGACATTGAGTTTAAACGCTACTTCTTTATCATATGACACGCAGGTGTGTGAGGCACCGGTATCTACAATAAAATTTCCAGAAACCCCATTAAGTACAATACTACATATATAATGACCAGAAGCTACTTTTTTTAATGGCACCCGAACATAACCTTTGTGCTTTAGTAAGATAGATAAGCTGTATTTCATTATGTAAAGATACAGGCATTAATGTATTTTTGTCTCATGATGATTGATACGCATACACATCTCTACGTTTCTGAGTTTGATGCTGACCGTACCGATGTGATAAAGCGCGCCATGGATGTTGGTGTAAACCAGTTTGTACTGCCAGCTATTGATTCTGAAACCACAGATGTTATGTATGCCCTCAAGCGTGATTACCCTGAAAATATCCATCTTATGATGGGGCTACACCCCACTCATGTTGGCGAAAATCTTACAGAAGAATTGGAACATGTAGAACAACAGCTGGCAACAAATTCTTTTGTTGCAGTAGGGGAAATTGGTATGGATCTGTATTGGGATAAAACCTACCAAAAGAAACAGCAAGAAGCTTTCGCGAAACAAATAACATGGGCATTGGCTTACGATTTACCCATAGTAATCCATTGTCGGGAAGCTTATGATGAAATTTTCGAAGTATTAGAAGGCGTGCAAGATGAACGACTTCGTGGCATATTCCATTGTTTTACTGGTGACTTAAAGCAGGCGCGACGTGCAATTGGCTTTAATATGTTGTTGGGCATTGGTGGAGTGGTTACCTTCAAAAACAGCGGTCTTGCACATACAGTTGCAAATATCCCAATAGAGCATATTGTACTTGAAACAGACGCCCCCTATTTGGCACCCACTCCTTTTCGTGGAAAGAGAAACGAGTCGTCTTACATTATTCATGTGGCCGAAAAAGTGGCCTTAATACATAATATTAGTCTTGCACAAGTAGCCAAACTTACTACTGAAAATGCAACAAACTTGTTTAGACTGTAAATTTTTTTGGGGTGTTTTTTTTTCGATATTTACAACCAATTAGAGAGGTGGCCGAGTGGTCGAAGGCGCACGCCTGGAAAGTGTGTATTCCGTTATCGCGGAATCGAGGGTTCGAATCCCTTCCTCTCTGCTGCTTATTTATATGTTTTTTTATATATTTAGCGAACTTTTTAAAATAATATAATTCTAATCGAAAAACTCTTTAGATGAAACGTTTTTTTTCCCTTACCGTCTTAGCACTTTGCCTTGTGGTAAATATTTTTCCTGCTTTTGCTCAAGAATCAGATTCACTTGCTGTTCAAGAAGCAGACACAGTTGTTGTTCAAGAAACTGAAGTAGTACAAGATCAACCTGCTGAAGCTAAAAAACCTGGCTTTACGCAAGAACTTAAAAAGAGATTTATTGAAGGTGGCCCTGGTTTTATGGGTATTGTTCTTTTATGTCTTATCCTCGGATTGGCCATTGCTATTGAGCGTATTATCTACCTAAACCTCGCTACAACCAACACGGCTAAACTTACTGCATCCGTTGAAGAAGCCTTGTCTTCTGGCGGTGTTGAAGCAGCTAAAGAAGTTTGCCGCAACACAAAAGGGCCTGTTGCTTCCATTTTCTACCAAGGACTTGATCGTTCTAGCGAAGGAGTGGAGAATGCTGAAAAAGCAGTTGTTGCCTATGGTGGTGTACAAATGGGTCAACTTGAAAAGAATGTATCTTGGATCTCTTTATTTATTGCACTTGCTCCCATGCTTGGTTTTATGGGAACTGTAATTGGTATGATTCAGGCATTTGACAAAATTGAAGCAGCTGGAGATATGCAGCCTTCACTTGTGGCCGGTGGTATTAAAGTGGCACTTCTTACAACTGTATTTGGTCTTATTGTTGCGATTATTTTGCAAATCTTTTACAACTACATCATTTCTAAAATTGACAGTATTGTAAATGACATGGAAGATGCGTCTATCACCTTGATTGACCTTCTTGCAGCAAACCAAAAATAATTCATAAAACAACCTTATTATGGATATTCAAAAAATTACCAAATATGTAGCAATATCGCTAGGTGTGATTGGCTTGGTTTTACAAGTTGTCATATTGCGTAAAGGGGATGATGCTATTGAAATGGCTGGTTTAGCTGGAAATTTCTCTTCTGTCTCTCCCATGATAAACTTGGCGTTTATTATACTTATTATAGCAGTTCTCATTACGCTTGTATCATCTTTTGCGGCCTTGGCTTCAAACCCTGCTAAGCTTAAAAAGGCGGGCATCTCCGTGGCTGCTTTTGTAGCTGTTGTTTTATTCTCTCTTTTGCTTTCAGAAGGAGTTGAGACTCCGATGAAAGATGGAGAGGTATTGTCTGCCTCAGGCTCACGTTGGGTTGGAGCGGGACTTCGTACCTTTTATATTCTAGTCGTAGTTGCCATTGGCGCGATGCTATATTCTGGCGTTAAGCGATTTCTTAAATAATACGTTATGGCAAAAAGATCTGCACCTGAAGTGAATGCAGGGTCCATGGCCGATATCGCATTCTTGCTACTGATTTTCTTTTTGGTAACAACTACGATTGAAACAGATTCTGGTTTGAACCGTAAATTGCCACCAATGGAAGACGTTGTTGATCCACCTATTATCAAAGAACGTAACATATTTACGGTAGTAGTAAATAAAAACAATGACTTGCTTGTTGAAGAAAAACCCATGGATATTAGCGAATTACGCGAAGCTGCCGTAGCATTTTTGGATAATGGCGGAGGTAAAGGTGAGGATGCTTGTGATTTTTGTCAAGGCGCTCGTGATACCGATTCATCTGATAATCCAGAGAAAGCTGTGATTTCATTGAAAAACGACCGTGAAACAGATTATAAGGTATACATCGCAGTTCAAAATGAACTTGTGGCTGCTTATAACGTGCTACGTAATAGAGAATTTGCAAGACTAAATCCTAATTTAGGTTTGAGTTTTGTAGAAGCGGACAGAAGGTATTCTGACCCTAGAACCGCCACTTCTGAAAAAGAAGCGTTAAAGCCCAAGTTGGCCGAAGTAAAATTGCTTTTCCCTCAGAAGTTATCTGAAGCCGAACCCTCTAAAACAAATTAATATGTCTAAGTTCAAGAAGAAAAAAGGCGGTGATTTACCCGCAATTTCTACAGCATCTTTGCCAGATATTGTTTTTATGCTGTTGTTCTTTTTTATGGTTGCCACCGTAATGCGTGATAGTACGTTGATGGTTGCCAATACGCTTCCAGCAGCAGACCAGGTACAAAAGCTTGATAAGAAAGATCGCGTAATGTATATCTACGCAGGGAAGCCTAGTGATCGCTACCAAGACAAGTTTGGTACACAACCCAAAATTCAGCTAAATGACAAGTTTGCTACTGTAGCAGACGTAGGTGCTTTTATTCTTGCTGAGCGCGCTTCAAAACGCCAAGAGCTTCAGAACGTACTTACTACTGCTTTAAAGGTAGATGGTGAAACCAATATGGGGCTTATTTCAGATATCAAACAAGAACTCAGAAAGGTTAATGCATTAAAAATAAACTACACTACTCGTAATGGTGACTATACGCAAAACCTAAAGTAGTCTAATAATTTTTTAAACAAAAACACCCTTCAGTTCGCAGTATTGTTGCGTGAAGGGTGTTTTTTTTTGGGTTATATTTAAGGAATGAAACACATTTGCTGCATATTGTTTCTGATGATTGCTAGTCCGTTGTTTGCACAGGAAGAAGCCTCTACGTTCAGGGAAGACCAAATTTATTTAGGCATTGCCTATCCTTATTTTTCTGACGCACCTAGCACCCTTATTCAAAACAAACTTTCGTATGCTTTTTCTTTTGGCTTTGTGCGTGATATGCCCATAAATAAACAGCGTACTTTGGCAGTTGGCATTGGTTTGGGTTTTGACCAAGCCACCATATACAACAACACTCTGTTTGCGCATGCTGGAAACAATATCAGTGCAACGGTAATTGAAGAAAAATACCAACAAAACTTTTTGCGGATGCAGTCATTAGCGGTTCCCTTAGAGTTGCGTTGGCGCAATGCAACAGAAACCAAACATGCTTTCTGGCGAATACATACCGGAGTAAGTGTTCACTTTCCATTGCAGTTTAAATCATATAACAAAACCCTAGATGGACAGATAAATACAATTAGACTTCCCTCAAAAGGAACGATTTTACGCTGGAATGTTCATTTTGGTTTCAATACGTGGAATATCAGTATCGCATACGACATGCAGCCTTGGACCACTTTTAGCACCCCAAACAAAGAATTTGATATGAAATTCACAAAAATCGGCTTGATTTTTTATATTTTATAATAAAATAATCAGTCAAAATTTCTTTTTCAGCAGGAATTAAAAAAAACAATATCTTTACAACCATAATAATTAAATCTATAACTATGAAATTTATACTTCAAGTTATGCTGCTTTGTTTATCAACAGCAGTTGTAGCCCAAACACAAATATCAGGAACAGTTGCTGATAACAATGGCCAACCTGTTCCAGGAGCAAGTATTGTTTTAGACACTACAACCGGAACAGTAACTGACTTTGACGGTAACTTTACATTAAATACCTCCCAAACACCTCCTTTTACTATTACGATTTCGAGTGTTGGTTTGGAAACAAAATCAATAACAGTATCATCTGCTTCACAAGCCTTAAACATCACGCTTGGCGCGTCTTCAACGCAACTTGATGAGATCGTTGTTTCTGCATCACGAATTGCGCAACGCCTTTTTGAATCTCCTGTAACGATTGAGAAGTTCAGTACGCAACAAATACAAGCAACGCCTTCTGCTGATTATTTTAATGGTTTAGCCAACTTAAAATCTGTTAATGTACTGGAGGCTGGTCTTGTTTTTAGCCAAATTAGCCTTAGAGGTTTTACAGACATTTACAATGAGGGTCTTGTAACTTTAGTGGACGGAATGAACAACCAAGCGCCTGTATTTGGGTTTGGTGTAGGTAACTTAATTGGACTGCACGATATCGATGTACAAAGTGTTGAGATTCTTCCTGGTGCTGCTTCTGCTCTTTATGGTGCTGATGCATACAAAGGTATTGTGTTTATCAACAGTAAAAATCCATTCGATCACGAAGGTCTTGATATTTCATACCGAAGAGGTCAGACAGAACAAGACGCCGCTGGCATTAATATGTTTGAAGATCTTGCGATCCGTATGGGTGGAAAGATTAATGATAAACTTGCAATCAAAGCCACATTCTCTCACAAATGGGGTACAGAATGGGCAGCTGAAGATTATAGACATACTGAAAATAGAAACATTATAGAAGGATACAGCACAAACAGTCCAGATTATAATGCAGTAAATGTTGAAGGTGAGCAAGCACTGACCTCACCTCAGTGGTTTGGCGCAATTGCATCTAACCCTGCAACTCCTGCAGCACTAGCCCCAGGGCTTTTGCAGTTGTCTGCTATAGCACCTAACTATTTCGATACCACACGTACTACAGGTTATAAATTAGTAGACTTGATAGGTAATGATACCTACAACACCAAAGGTAACTTTGCTATTCATTATCGACCCAACAGTGATACGGAAATTAGCGTTCAGTCTTTGATTGGTACAGGTAAAGCACCACTTTATACAGGTGCTACGGTATATAATCTAGACGAAGTTCTTGTGCAACAACACAAAGTTGAACTTAAGAGTGGTGGTTTAAAAGCTAAGTTTTTCTACACGCATGAAGATGCTGGTAATACTTCAGTAAGTCAACTTGATGCTGTAAATGTAGCAAATGCACAGCCCGGCGGTTTACTAAATGGATGGGGTGGAACTTATCTCCAAACATATCTTGGTGGTATAGCGCTTTCACAAGGAATCCCTGCATCACAGGCGCTCTTGGGTGTTATGGGTCAAATCCAAGGACATATTCAAGGTGCCTATGCAGAAGTTTTGGCTGGTACAAGGCCAGCAAGCGACCTTGCTACATTGAGTATTGGTGATTTATATGGTGATACTACTCCTTTTCACATGGCTGCACGAGCAGCTGCAGATGCAAATATGTTGGTTGCTGGATCAGCTGCTTTTAATGCGGCGCTTGCTGCTTCAAGAAGCAATCCTTTGGAAATAGGTAGGGGATCAATTGTTCAAGACGTTTCCAAAATCTTCAACTATGAAGTTGACTATGATTTTGGTGACAAATTTGACTTTGGCAATTTAATAGTTGGGGCTGTGTTAAGAAATTACGAATTAGCTACTGGCGGTACGCTATACACCGACTATGATGCGCCTATCGAATATAGTGAATACGGTGCTTACGCACAGTTAAAATCAGATATATTGGAGGACAAAGTTTCGATGACAGCTTCTGTAAGATATGATAAGCAAAGTGTTTTAGATGATGGCAACTTTACTCCTAGACTAGGGTTCCTTGTCAACCTTTCTGAAAATCAAAATCTAAGAATTACTGCTCAGACAGGATTTAGAAACCCAACCAACCAAGATAAATTTATTGGATTAAATAATGGTGCTTTCTTTATTCTAGGTAATGAACGTGGAAGTGTTAACAGGTTTAACAGAACTGTAAACATGCGTAATGGTAATCCTGGAACATTTACAGGTAATTATGTAATGGAAAACTCTCTAAATCAGTTGGACAATTCAGCAGCAGATCTAAACTTTGCTAAGGCTGAAACAGTATCTACAGTTGAATTAGGATATCGTTACAACTCACCTGGCTTTACTTTTGACATCAGTGGGTATTACAACGCATACAAAGACAAAATCGCAGGTGTTTATGTTTATACTCCTTTAATAGACGCTACTTATACTACAGCTGCAGCTGCCATGGCAGGAGGGAATTTTACTGAATTCCAAGTGGATTCAAATATCGACAACAATTTTTCTGCATATGGTGCAAGCTTTGAAGCAATTAAGACACTAACGCCTTCGTTGACTGCTAATCTTATCTATGAGTACAATGACCTAGATTACACACCAGACCCAATTGTTGAGGTTAATATGTCTTGGAACACGCCCGAGCACCGCGTCAAGGCTGGTCTAAACTATGAGCTAAATGATATAATTAACATCAGCGCTAACGGAAGATACAACTCTGAATATTATTATGAGTCTTCTTTCTTTAACACAGATGTTCCTGAGAATGTTGTTTTCGATGCTAAACTCTCTATTGCAATGAAAAACTTCAATTCAATTCTTGAAATTGGTGGTAACAATATCGGTGGGGAAAATTATATTGCTATCCCAGGTTCTGGTCTTGTTGGAACAACTTATTATGCTGCACTCAAAATGAGTTTATAGTGTAAATAAATTGATTAATTAAAAAGAGCCCAATTGGGCTCTTTTTTTTGCCCTTACGGCTCAATAAAACATATATTTTCTACTATATTTGCACTCGAAATTATGGGCAATTAATACCCATTAACATAACAATTCTTCAAGTATGTCACAGAGCACAGGCAACGTTTCCCAAGTCATCGGACCAGTAGTAGACGTATCTTTTGATACCGCAACCACAACGCTTCCCAATATTTATGATTCTTTAGAAATTCAAAAAACAGATGGCTCAATGCTTGTCTTAGAAGTGCAATCTCACATTGGAGAGGATCAAGTACGTGCCATTTCGATGGACTCCACAGACGGACTTGAGCGTGGCGCAAAAGTTGTTGCCACAGGTAACCCCATCCAAATGCCCATAGGCGAGGATGTATACGGTCGTTTATTTAACGTAATTGGTGATGCAATTGACGGTATTGGTGATTTACCAAAAACAGGTAAAGATGGACTTCCTATTCACCGTGAGGCGCCTGCCTTTGATGAACTTTCAACCTCTACTGAAGTTTTATACACAGGTATTAAGGTGATCGATCTTATTGAGCCTTATGCTAAAGGAGGTAAAATTGGATTATTTGGTGGAGCGGGTGTTGGTAAAACAGTACTAATTCAAGAATTAATTAACAATATTGCAAAAGGTCACGGTGGACTTTCTGTATTTGCGGGAGTAGGTGAGCGTACGCGTGAAGGAAATGATCTGCTTCGTGAAATGTTGGAGTCTGGTATTATCAAATACGGAGATGAATTCATGGAGTCTATGGAAGCAGGAGGATGGGACTTGTCTAAAATTGACAAGGAAGCCATGAAAGAATCCAAAGCTACTTTCGTTTTTGGACAAATGAACGAACCACCAGGAGCACGTGCACGTGTTGCCCTTTCTGGTCTCACAGTTGCGGAATATTTCCGCGATGGCGCTGGATCTGACCAAGGCAAAGACGTACTTTTCTTTGTTGATAATATTTTCCGATTTACGCAAGCAGGTTCAGAGGTGTCAGCACTTCTTGGGCGTATGCCTTCTGCGGTAGGATATCAGCCTACGCTAGCAACTGAAATGGGTGCCATGCAAGAACGCATTACTTCTACCAAAAAAGGTTCTATTACTTCTGTACAAGCGGTATACGTACCTGCGGACGACCTTACAGATCCCGCACCAGCAACAACCTTTGCTCACTTAGATGCGACAACCGTATTGTCACGTAAAATAGCAGAGCTTGGAATTTATCCAGCAGTAGATCCATTAGACTCTACTTCTCGAATCTTAACTCCCGAAATTTTAGGAGATGAGCACTATAACTGTGCCCAACGTGTTAAGGAGCTCCTACAGCGTTATAAAGAATTACAAGATATCATTGCCATTTTAGGTATGGAAGAACTTTCTGAAGAAGATAAGTTGGCTGTAGCAAGAGCTAGGCGTGTACAACGCTTCCTTTCACAGCCTTTCCACGTAGCAGAACAGTTTACGGGTATTCCTGGTGTATTGGTAGATATAAAAGACACCATTAAAGGATTTAACATGATTATGGACGGTGAGTTAGACCACCTTCCAGAAGCGGCGTTTAACCTTAAGGGTACTATTGAGGAAGCCATTGAGGCGGGTGAAAAAATGCTCGCTGAAGCCAACGCATAACAACTAGCTATGTATTTAGAAATTGTAAGTCCTGAAGCCACATTATTTCAAGGAGAGGTAAACGCTGTTTCCGTTCCTGGTGTTCAGGGGTCTTTCCAAGTATTAAACAACCACGCAGCTATTGTTTCTTCCCTTACCGTAGGTGAGGCTAAAATTGAAGGAAACATTGATGTGGCAGATGCATTCAAACCCCTTTTTACAAAAAAAGGTAGCGACACCATTGTAACTTTATCCAATGGTGGGACATTCGAAATGAGCAACAACAAGGCCATTTTGTTTGTGGATTGATCCATAAGTTTTCGTTACGCGTCAACTAACTTTTTAAAACCAAATTATGAATCGTTTCTATTTCATTGCGCTTGTAGCAACACTTATAGTATTTTCATCATATGCACAGACAGCTCTAGATGAGGTGGTTGTTTCCTCACCACGTCTTAATGTGCCTTTTTCAGATGATTCAAAATCTGTAACTGTAATCACAGCTGATCAAATTGCCGAAACACCTGTTTCCAACCTTGTTGATTTATTGCGTTTTCAGGCCGGAGTAGATATTCGTCGCCAGGGTATTGAAGGGTCACAAGCCGATATTTACTTACGCGGTGGTACTTTTGATCAAGTTTTATTGCTTATTGACGGTATTCGTGTTGACGATCCTCAAACTGGGCATCATACCCTAAACAGTGCTTTGCCCTTAGAAGTAATTGAAAGAATTGAAATTGTCAAAGGGCCTGCTGCACGAATTTATGGACAGAATGCATTGACTGGTGCCATTAATATCGTCACCAAAAAAACGGGAGAAAAAGGCGCAATGTTTAGTGCTCGGCGAGGAAGTTTTCACACTACTCAGCTAGGTATTACAGGTCAAGATTATAGCGAGAACCAACAGCATGTTATTCATTTTTCTGGCTTAAGTAGTGCAGGATACCGTCATAACACCGATTTGGACAACCTTCATTTTTTTACACACAGTGCTTTCGGCGTTTCAAAAAACCTGAAGCTGCTCACCATGTTCAACGAACGTAAGTTTGGTGCCAATGGATTTTACGGGTATGCCAGCTATGAAGATCAATATGAAGAAACCCAAAGTAGTTTGATTGCTTTAACGACTTCTTTTGCGTCTGAAAAAGCCGTTTGGACACCTAGGATTTTTTGGAAGCGTGGACAGGATGAATATATTTTAATCCGAAATAATCCAAGTGTATACCGAAACATGCACATCAATAATAAAATTGGATTTTCTCTTGACACCAAATTAACACACAACAACGGTAACCTCAGTGGATTTGGCGCTGAATTATCAAGTGTTTCCATCCAATCCAATAATCTTGGAGAACACAGCCGTACCATTGCACATTTCTTTTTTGAGCATCGTATTAAGCTTGAAAACCTCAGTATTACACCAGGCTTTGCGCTTAGTCATTTTTCAGATGTAGATACCTTTTTCTATCCTGGTTTAGACCTTGGGTTTAGACTAAATGAAAAGGCAAAATTTACTTTTAACACTGGCTATACTTATCGCGTTCCTACCTATACAGATTTGTATTACAATGGACCAACTGCCTTGGGTAACGCAAACTTGAAACCAGAAAAAGCCTTAAGTCATGAATTGAGCTTTAGGTACAATGCTACCAACTTGGAACTTGAGGCTGCTTTTTTTCAGCGCAATAGTGAAAATCTGATTGATTATGTTGAGGTTATGGTGGGAGATTCACAGTGGTTAGCATCTAATATCCATGATGTTACCACAATGGGAGGTGAGCTTAACAGTTCATATTACTACACTGTTGGTAAGCAACGTCAAACCTTTACTTTTTCATACGGCTATATTCATGACGATTATACGAAAACGGTCAATTCAAGATACGCTTTAAACTCGCTAAAGCATAATATCAATGTACAGCTTTTAAACAGGCTATCATCTAAATGGTCAACCTCGTTTGCATACCGTTACGCAACAAGGCCCTTGGGAGGCCATTTTAAAGTGCTAAACGCACAATTGGAATACGCTACAGATAATTTTACCATTCAGTTGCAGGGACGCAATTTATTTGATGCCACCTACTATGAGAATCTCGTTCCAATGCCCGGTGCACACGGGATGGTTTCAATTCTTTATGCGCTCTAACCATTGGTGCAAAGGCGGTTGATTTCTTGGTAAATAAGGTCTGTTTCCCATCCTCTGTATGCGAGGTATTGAAATAGTTTTTGTTTCCTGACTTTAGGTTTATGCCCTTTTAGCTGCCCCCACCTTTTATCACTCAAAACATGTAGTTTTTCATGGTATGTCTCTGGGTCAATTATTGCTATGGCTTTTCTGATATCATAATCAGACACGCCTTTGGTTTTAAGCTCTCTGGTTATACGCATTTTCCCCCAATGCTTAATGGAGAATTTTCCACTGGTAAATTGTTGGGCATAGCGTGTCTCATTTAAGTAATTTTCAGAAACTAAGGTGCCAATAATTTGGTCGGCTGCTTGGGCAATCATTCCCATGGCGCGTAGTTTACCTTTCACATCCTTATGACAGCGCTCTTGGTAGGCGCAATAATTTCGTAGTTTGTCCAGTGCCTCGGCAACCGTATATGTTTTCATATTCGCTAAAATAAAAAAAGCGGCACTAAGGCCGCTTTTTGTTTTATGTATGTATCACTTTTCCTTTTCCATCAAAGAAACGATAGTGCAAATAAGTATACGCATCACGTGGAATAACTTTTATCCACTTGTTGTACTCGAAGTACCATTTCATGCGTTCAGACTTTATTCCTTTAGCCACATAAGCTGCGATAAAGGGGTGTAAGTGTAACACTATTTTTTTCTTTTTATGTTTTGGATTAGCTAAAATCTTCTCAAGATCAGCTTTTATTTTGTCTATCAAAACAATTGGTGCTTCTACCTCTCCATTAATATTTGGATTGGGTTCGCTTGTTTTGATATCCATTTCTGGTCGGACGCGCTGCCGTGTCATTTGAATCAGTCCAATTCTGCTTGGAGGCAAAATTTTATGTTTGGCACGATCGCTTTCCATTTCCTTTCGGAAATGTTCAAAAAGCTTTTTTCTATTTTCTTGTCTTATCATGTCAATAAAATCAATGACAATAATTCCTCCCATGTCACGCAAGCGTAACTGGCGGGCTATTTCTGTAGCAGCAATCATGTTAACTTCTAAGGCTGTATCTTCTTGATTTTTAGCCTTATTAGATCGATTACCACTGTTAACATCAATAACGTGGAGGGCTTCGGTATGTTCGACAATTAAATAAGCTCCTCTATTCATCGAAACTGTTCTTCCGAACGAGGATTTAATTTGACGTTCAATACCAAAGTGCTCAAAAATAGGCACTTGACTTTTGAAAAGCTTTGCAATATTGACTCTTTCAGGAGCAATTTGTTGCAAATATTCTTTTACTTCTGCTAATAGTTCGGGATCATCAACGTGTATTCCAGTAAATTCATCATCAAAAATGTCTCTCAAAATAGAGGAAGCTCTGTTGAGCTCACTCAATACTCTTGAGGGATAATCTGCTTTTTGAATTTTCTTACACATTTGAACCCAACGTTCGTAAAGATCACCTAGATCTTTGTCGAGTTCAGCTACCTTTTTGCCCTCAGCCACAGTTCGGATAATAACACCAAAACCCTTTGGCTTGATACTCATAACGAGCTTTTTTAAGCGGTTCTTTTCTTCTCTGGTCGATATTTTTTGTGATATCGACACACGACTTGAAAAAGGAACCAAAACCAAATACCTTCCTGCCAAGGACAACTCCGAACTGATACGGGGTCCTTTGGTAGAAATAGGTTCTTTGATAATTTGCACAAGTAGAGATTGATTGGCCTGAACAGCGTCTGTAATAACACCATCTTTACTTATTTCAGGCTCTAAAGGATAGTTCTTTAGGGAAAAATCTTTTACTTTTCCTGAACCAGCACGTTTGATAAATTTTAGCAGCGTTGTCACTTTCGGACCGAGGTCGTGATAGTGTAAAAACGCATCTTTTTCATACCCTACGTTTACAAATGCGGCATTTAGGCCGGATAGGGTTTTTTTAACTTTTGCTAAGAAAATATCACCTACGTGAAACTTATTATCTTCAATTTCTTTGTGAAACTCAACGAGCTTTCCATCTTTGAGTAAGGCAAAATCAACTGCAGAGGATCGCGAACGAATAATTAGTTCTTTACTCACAATAATGATTTTTAGATTCACAGTTGTGTGAATCAATTGAACAATTTTTACGGGGGATTCAACTCAGATTGAACAGTTCTAAAGTTGTTCCATTTCAAAGAACTTAAATGTTCAGAGATTAAAGAAGCTTACTTTTTCTTGTGTCGATTAGCACGACTTCTTTTTTTACGCTTATGCGTGGCTACCTTGTGTCTTTTTCTTTTCTTACCACTTGGCATATGTTATATTCTAAATAATTAATAATGTGCAGGCGTTAATCAACGACTACTTTAGTTTTTACCTTTTCCAAGAAAACCTTAGCCGGTTTAAATGATGGTATGTTATGTGCTGGAATGTCGATGGTAACATTTTGTGAAATATTACGTCCTTTTTTAGCTTTACGTGTTTTTACTACAAAACTTCCAAATCCGCGTAAATAAACGTTCTCACCAGACTCTAATGCACTTTTTACTTCTTTCATAAAGTGATTCACAATCTCCTGCGTGTCACTTTTTTCAACTCCCAGTTTATCTGAAATGTTTGATACAATTTCTGCTTTCGTCATCCTTAAATTCTTCTGTGGTTGTAAATTTTAGGTGAGCAAATATAAAAATTTAATTCAACGTTTATGAGATTTTAAACGTCTAAAATCATTCTTTTGCATGTATTTTTGATTGCATGAAAAGTTTCAGTAACAAATTGTTAGGTTGGTATGCGCAGCATAAACGTCCTTTGCCATGGCGACAAACAAAGGACCCTTACGTGATTTGGCTTTCTGAAATCATCTTACAGCAAACGCGTGTAGCTCAAGGTCTGCCTTATTTTGAACAATTTTTGAATGATTTCCCTTCTGTTCATGATTTAGCCCAAGCTAGTGAAGATGCCGTTTTAAAACGCTGGCAGGGTCTTGGTTATTATAGCCGTGCCAGGAACTTACATAAGGCTGCAAAATTAGTTAGTCAAAGACATAATGGTAACTTTCCCTGCACTTATCAAGAGCTTATTAAATTGCCAGGAGTAGGACCCTATACCGCAAGCGCTATTGCGTCTATTTGTTTTGGAGAAGTTTGTGCAGTAGTTGATGGAAATGTATATCGTGTATTGGCACGTCATTTTGATATCGACACCCCAATAAACCAACCTACAGGAATAAAAACTTTTCAGACTTTAGCTCAAACACTTATAAATCCAAAATCACCTGGAACTTACAATCAGAGCATTATGGAATTTGGCGCACTGCACTGTACACCAAAAAATCCAAGTTGTATTACTTGCCCATTATCAAATAGCTGCTTGGCATTTGCTCACGGCCGGGTAGCTGACCGTCCCATTAAAATAAAAGCTAAGCCTGTTAAGAAACGCTACTTTTATTATTTAATACCAATTGATGAAAACAATAACACTGTACTTAAAAAACGTGAACAAAAAGATATCTGGCAAGGGCTTTATGAATTCCCACTTATTGAAGCAAAACATACGTTGTCTGTTGATGCACTTAAAACACACGATGAAATACCCAAATGGGCAAAATCGGCAAAATGGACTAAATTTCAAGAAGAAGCAGTTGTTCACAAACTAACCCATCAAGCTTTATATACTTATTTTTATATAATAGAGAATGTTAATGAAGACTTTCCAATTTCTTGGGCTAGTATTTATGATTATGCAGTACCGCGCCTAATAGAACGATTTTTGGACAAGTTCATCCGATAATGTACATTTGATGTAAAATCTATTATGAGCGGAACACTTAATAAAGCTATGTTAATTGGGCATCTAGGAGATAATGTCAAAGTGACCTATTTTGAAGGCGGAAATTGCATTGGCAGATTCCCCATAGCTACCAATGAATCCTACACAAGCAAACAAACAGGCGAAAAAGTAACCAACACCGAATGGCATAATGCTGTTGTTCGAAACAAAGCAGCAGAAATTTGCGAAAAATACCTCAAAAAAGGAGACCGTGTCTATGTGGAAGGTCGTATAAAGACTCGTAAATGGCAAGGAGATGATGGCAAAGACCGCTATTCAACTGAAATTCACGTGGATGATTTCACCTTTTTAACCCAGCGACCGAGTGATGGAAACACAATGCAAGCACAAGAGGTTCAACAACAGCCATCACAGCCTAGTCAACACCCCCAGCCAACTCAGGCAAGCCAACCTGCAAGTGACGATGACTTGCCATTCTAAACGCTGACCGTTGGATATACCTCTTTTGGTTATTGGTTTTGAGACGCTAGAAACTGTCAAAGTATTCATATTGATGTTGCTTTTACTTAGCTCTGCATTGGTTTCAGGGTCAGAAGTAGCTTTTTTTTCTCTGTCTCCATCCTACATTAAAGCCGCAGTAAACGCACCTAATAAGCCGTTGCGTATCATTGCACATTTGCGGAAAAATCCAAGACGTTTATTAGCCATTATTTTGTTGCTAAACAACTTAATAAACATCGCTACTGTATTGCTTTTTGCATCAATAACCTCTTTGTTTTTTGAAGCCATTACACAGCCTGGTTTACGTTTTTTTGCTGATGTAGGTCTAATAACCACAGTGGTGTTATTATTTGGCGAAATACTCCCAAAAATTTATGCAAATAAAAACCCCGAAGGGTTTGCAAAAAGGATGTCTATACCTATCTATTTGTTAGATAAATATGTTTTTTTCTCATTGACCTACCCTATGAGTTATCTCACATTAATTCTTCAAAAAAAATTAGGTAAAAAAAGTTCAAATATTTCAGTTGATCATTTGTCGCAAGCCCTTGAAATGACTGATGATTCTGAAACCACCAAAGACGAACAAAAAATTTTAAAAGGAATTGTCACATTTGGTAATACCGATACCAAGCAAGTCATGTGTCCAAGAATAGATGTATTTGCACTCGATGAGGAAACATCTTTTACGGAGGTAGTGGCACAAATCGTACTCAAAGGGTTTTCCCGTGTTCCAGTTTATCGCGAAACCATAGATAATGTTATTGGGGTTTTATATGTAAAGGATTTATTGCCTCATTTTAGCAAGACAAATTATGAATGGGTGAAGCTATTACGAACACCTTATTTTGTTCCAGAAAACAAAAAACTTGATGATTTACTTCAAGAATTTCAAGTTAAACGTATTCACCTCGCTGTAGTAGTCGATGAGTATGGTGGTACTTCGGGAGTTATTTCTTTGGAAGATGTTATTGAACAAATTGTAGGAGATATTACAGACGAATTTGACGAAACAGACATTAATTATTCGAAACTTAATGACAATACCTTTGTTTTTGAAGGAAAAACATCTTTGCAAGATTTTTATGCAGTAACAAAGCTTTATGACAATGATGATTTTGAGCAAAACAAAGGAGAGTCTGAAACGATTGCTGGTTTTTTGTTAGAACAGCTCGGGTCCTTTCCTAAAGCCAATACCGTCTTTCGTTTCAAAAATGTTGTTTTTACCATTGAAGCAGTAGATCGAAAACGCATTAAACAAGTTAAAGTGCAACTAGGATCATGATTCGGATTTCCCCTTTAGTATTATTGTTTTTGGGATGTCAATATCAAGCACCCAAGCCCAATGCAGCCTTGGCCTTGACTTATCCAACGCCACAATACAGCAATTTTGACCCTAATCCCTGCGCATATCGCTTTATGTACAATGAAATGTCTACACCAACGCTATTATCTGCATGCGGTACTACCTTAGACTACCCTTTGTTAAAGGCAAAAGTTTACATTACCTACTTTGATTTGAAAGAGTCTTCTTTAGACACCCTTTTCTTGGACTTCGAGAAGCGACTCAAGATTTTTGGTAAAGGAACCCAACGCATTGATGAAAGCACTTTTGAAGATAAAGAAAAAGGCATTTTGGGCAGCTGCGTTGTTTTGATTGGAGACTCACCATCTAATCTACATTTTTTTGGGACAGACACCAAAAGCCACTTTATTTCAGGCTCACTTCTTTTTTCTTCCGCACCTAACTATGACTCTTTAGCACCTGCTATTGGATATATTAGAAATGACGTGCATAAAATACTCGAAACGCTACATTGGCAATAGCTAGGTTTTTTTGTACAATAGGGATTTTCAAAGCTATCTTTACAGGCTTTATTATCTTTTTCTTCTATCTTATAAAAAGTTTTTTACAAGAGTATCACATTTTTTTCATTTCTGATCTGAGGAAAAAGCAGGTATAGAAGTGACTTCACCTACTTTGTAATTATCTCCAAGAGACTCAATCGTAGTCTTAAGATCGTCAAAAGAAATTGTAATTGAGTCAAATGAAACATAGGCTGTTTTGGCTTCAAAATCAACTTTGGTGCTTGCAACCCCTCCCATGGCAGCAACTTTCTTTTCGATACGTGCAGCACATCCAATCTCACAGGTCATGCCTTCAACTGGAAAAGATATGTTTGAAAGATTTTTGTCAGAAATAGTTTCCGTTATCTCGTTATTGTGGCTAACTGTTTTTTTCTCTGGACTTTTTGAATTACAACCAACAATTAGTAGCATCAAAACGTAAAAAATAGGGAATTTCATAATATTGAGTTTTAATCAAATTTAGTAAAAAATACCATTTTCCCATCCTTTTTTCCCAGCTTTGCATAGCAATGATCAGAATACCAGAAAACAAATGGCTGTACCTTTTTTTACTTTCTATAATATGGGGTAGTTCTTACATTCTTATTAAACGTGGGCTTGTTGGGCTTTCTCCAATTGAACTGGGCAGTGCACGTATTGTTATCAGCACTATTTTCTTGCTTATTTTGGGCTTTAAATCTTTGAAAGGCTTAACTCGCTATCAGTGGAAGTGGTTAATTGTAACAGGTTTTTTAGGGACTTTTTTTCCCTCTTTCTTTTTTGCTTTTGCACAGCGACATATCGATTCGTCTGTAGCGGCCATTCTTAATTCACTTACACCAATATTTACTGTATTGGTTGGTATTGCACTTTTTGCCACACGCCTGATTACGCGACAGTATCTCGGTGTTATACTAGGATTCATCGGCTCCTTGGGTTTGGTTTGGGGAGGTGCACAAATCAACCCCAATCAACCTGTTGGTTATGTTTTACTTATCATAAGTGCATCCATGTGCTATGCCATAAATATCCACTTTTTAAAACACAAGCTGTCAGAAGTTTCTCCGATGGCCATGACTCTTGGAAATTTTATTGGCATTATGCCACCTGCATTGGTGTTATTGTTCTTTTCTGATTTCTTCGCACTTAAAAACATACAAAAACCAGATGTAATTACGAGTTTAGGCTATGTTGCTACATTAGCTTTTTTTGGAACAGCTATAGCTAAGGCCATGTTCAACCGATTTGTAAAAATGGCATCTGCCGTATTTGTTTCTTCAGTAACATACACGCTCCCAATCGTAGCCCTTTTTTGGGGTACATTAGATGGGGAGCAGATGAGTGCTTTTCAACTTATAGGTGCCGTTGTAATTTTGATTGGCGTTTCTTTTGCTCATAAGCCAAAGAAACGCCAGTAATCTTAATCTTCTGGATTTAAAACCGCTAAGAAATAAGCATCATCTAGATACGTTTTTGCAACATCAACGAGGTCTTGCACAGTGAGACTCTTTACCTTTTTTTCGTAATCATGGACACGACTCCAATCTCTATCGAATTTAACGGAGTTAGCCATATAGTTTAACCAGTAATTATCTTTCTTTAAGTTTTCTTTGTAATTTACTAAATAAGACTCCTTTATTTTGTTTAAATCTTCTTCCAAAACTTCTCCAGTTTTGATGTCTTCTATCTGCTCTAAGGTATATTTAATCAAAGATTCTACATTTTCAGGACCGCAAGGAAAAGCAGTTCTGAATGTTATCTCTCCATATGGTATTTGCCACATATAGCCCGATGCGCTAACGTCATAAACACCTTTTTCATCTTCTCTTAGTTTTTCAATTAATTTAATGGTTAGTAACTCACCCAAAGCATCAATTTTCATTGCCGTTTTACTATCGTAAGGAGTTAGTTCACGCCATGTAAAGCTTACATAACTTTTTGGATCAGTGCCTTTTTTGATATCTAAGCGTTCGTATTTATCAGCATATCTAAATTTTGGTATTTGATAGTTTTCCTCATCTGGTAAAACAGGAAGTGCGCCTAGGTATTTTTGAATCAACTCCTCAAGAACCTCTTTTTCAAAGTTTCCAGAAAAGAAAAATGTAAAGTCATTTGCGTCAGCGAACCGAGTGCCTCGAAGTTTATGAGCTAAATCATAGTCAACAGCATCAAAATCCTCGTCTGACGGAAATCCTGTATATCGCTCATTTCCCTCACCTTTCTTGTCGTCTATGGCAACTTGGAAAAATGTTTGTGGATCGGATAATAGCGATGGATAATACGCTTTAAGACCATTAAAATACGCATTGAATACCGCGTCATTTTTGTTTAGTGCAGTGAAATGAACGTATATAAGTTCAAATAGCGTTTCTAAGTCTTTGTTCGTAGCGCTACCTGAACCGTTTTCTTGATAATTACCAATTGAGGTCCGGAAAGAGGCCGTTTTTCCACTCATAAATTTGACCATATCAGATACAGAAAGCCCACCATAGCCTGCTTGGTCTAGGTATGGATTTGCTAAATCAGTGATTAAATAATCTTCTAATGTATATAAACTGCTACCTCCGGGACTATAGGCACGCACAAAAACTTCATCATTTTGAAAATCAGTTTGTTTGTAATAAACCTGAATGCCATTTACCAAAGTAATTTGGTGTACATCAACATCAACAATATGCTTCCTTGAAGCAATAGCGCTACCGCTAGGTAAATTTTCAACAAGGTTACCTCGAACTTCTTCCTCTGCATAGGCTTCGATAGGTATTTTAGAGCTATCACTTACTATAGCAGCTAATTTGTCTTTGCTGATGCCAGCAGTTGCTTCGTTTTCTGGACCGCGAAACATCACTACCATATTGTCTTTATGTAAAAACTGGTTTGTTCTGGCGTTTAATTCTTCCAATGAAATACTTGGTAAAATAGCTTGGGCAAATTGAAACTTCCATTCTATACCAGGGATGGGCTCTTGCTCTAGAAAATTTCTAATGTATTCTCTAATAACTTCACCGCTATTTTTTTTATCTCTTTCGTTAAATGAGTTTTCATATCTTAAAAGCATGTCTTGTTTTGCACGAGAAAGTTCACTCGCCAAAAACCCATATTTAAGTACACGCTCATTTTCTAGTAGTAGCGCTGTAAGTGAAGTTGCAACTTTATCAGGAGTGGTTACGGCAAAAGAAAGATATCCCTTTTTGCTTCTGGCATAAGTAGAGTCGTATTGCGCAAATCCATAAAGAAATGGTGGGTTCTCACTGTTCACCAACTCATCTAGTCTGTTGGTAATCATGTTTGAGAATAAAACATCAATCATAGAATCCCGGTAGTCTCTACAGGTCGTTGCTGGTGTCACATCCTTACGGTCTTTGTAAAGAATTTCAACTACAGCCTCCTGCGCTTCTTTGTCTTTTCCAACAGCAATTTTTGTGTCTTCATGATTAGGTACATTAAAAACAGGACGATCAATAGGAGTTTCAGGTTTGGGGATATCTCCAAAATATTGTTTTACTTTTTCTTCCATCAAATCAACTGAAACGTCTCCAACAGCAAACACAGCCATTAGGTCAGGACGATACCATTTTTTGTAAAAGCGCTTGATGTCTTCGTAAGTGAAGTTTTCCAACACTTCCTTTGTACCAATAGGTAGCCGATCTACGTATTTTGAGCCGTATAATTCATTTGCAAAGGTTTTTTCAAAAATACGTCGTTCTGCACTTAGGCTAAGACGCAATTCTTCCAAAACAACTCCTCTTTCGTTTTCAATTTCTTCGGGGTCCAAGAGCATGTCGTACCCCATTTCTTTTAATACTTGAAACCCTTTGTCTAAATTATCTGGATTTTGAAGTGGAATAGGAAGGATATACACCGTTTCATCAAAGCTTGTATAAGCGTTTAGATCAGCGCCAAACTCAACACCAATACTTTGCAAAAAAGAAACAATGTCATTTTTGGCGAAACTTTTGGTTCCATTAAAAGCCATATGTTCTAAAAAGTGGGCGAGTCCAAGTTGCTTTTCGTCTTCCAGAATAGAACCTGCGTTGACCACTAAACGAAGCTCAATGTTATCTTCAGGCTTTGC
>Ga0208127_1000202_pt1 | contig 30330 bp, 21 predicted proteins | sample ETNtaG_6_FD_185751 | JGI IMG/M metagenome (GOLD analysis project Ga0208127, IMG submission 185751) | Marine microbial and viral communities from oxygen minimum zone, Eastern Pacific Ocean - ETNP201306SV45 (SPAdes) (version 2) | ecosystem: Environmental > Aquatic > Marine > Oceanic ... | reverse complement strand
GAGAAATGTTCAGAAATTAAAAACTACATAGATGCCAATAGAATTTAGAGACTATCAGAAAAATATTATCAATACAGCAGTAGAGGTGATACAAAAAAAGGGGTTTGTTTATCTGGCAATGGAAGTTAGAACAGGTAAAACACTTACAAGTTTAGGGATAGCAGAGAGAATGGGATACGAAAACGTGTTATTTCTTACAAAGAAGAAAGCTATCAGCTCCATAGTTAAAGACAATGAAATGATGTGTCCAACTTCATTTAGTTTGTTCGTAATTAATTACGAAAGTATGCATAAACTTCCCAATATTAAATGGGATTTTATTATCTTAGATGAAGCTCATGGCATGGGAGCTTTTCCAAAGCCAAACAAGAGAGCTAGAGACGTTAAAAGTATTATAAAGAAAACAGGTTGTGATGTCTGTTTGTTGTCAGGAACGCCAACACCTGAGTCGTATAGTCAAATGTACCACCAGGTGTTTGGTATTCCAAAGAATCCTTTTCGTCAATACACAAACTTCTATAAGTTCTGCCATGATTATGTGGACGTAAAAGAACGTAAGATAAACAGCATGTACATACGAGATTATAGTAGAGGTAGAGATTCTATCATAGAAAAAATGAAACCCTACACTATTTCTTATACACAAAAAGAAGCAGGATTTAAAGTGGACACAAGAGAGCATGTACTTGAAGTAGAGATGAGTAAGTTAACTTATGAGTTAACTAAAAAGCTACAGAAAGATTTAGTAGTTGAGGGAAGCGAAGAAGTAATACTTGCTGACACTCCAGTAAAACTTATGATGAAACTTCATCAAATGTATTCTGGAACTGTTAAGTTTGAGTCAGGCAAGTCTACTATCCTGGACCTCAGCAAAGCAGAGTTTATTCGTAAGCAGTTTTTTGGTATGAAGATAGGTATCTTCTACAAGTTTAAAGAAGAACTCAAGGCACTCAAGGAAGTATATGGTGATGACTTGTGTACAGAGCTAGATGATTTCAATGCCACTAATAAAAGCATAGCTCTTCAGATAGTTAGTGGGCGTGAGGGTATCTCATTGCGTAAAGCCAAAGCTCTTGTGTATTACAATATAGACTTCTCAGCTACAAGCTACTGGCAATCAAGAGATAGAATGACAACCAAAGAAAGACTGGAGTCAGATGTTTACTGGGTGTTTTCTAAAGGAGGTATAGAGAAACAGATATACAAAGCTGTAACTAAAAAGAAAGACTACACCTTACGTCACTTTAAAAAAGACCTAATGTCACTATGAACTTCAACAACGATTTCAGATATGACCTAGAGGTTGGCAAGGAGGGAGAACGTATTGTAGACTCTTTATTTAAGGATAAACTTTTAGAAGTTAAGCGTGACAGCTGGGTTGCTAAGTCTGGAAACATTGCTATAGAATATGAGAGCCGAGGAAAACCATCAGGCATTGCTACTACCGAAGCAGATTACTGGGTTATAATATTTTCTGGAGCATATCAAGACAAAGTAATGTATGTTTTTGAAACAGAAAGATTAAAAGAAGTTGCACGTAAATACTATATAAAAGGATACGTGAAAGCTATGGGTGATAGTAATACTTCTATGGCTGTATTAATACCTATAAAAGAAATTTGTAACTTTGTTATAGATGACTGAGCAGCAGATACAGAAGAAAAGAATACAACAACTTGAGGCCGAGGGTTACTACGTTATTAAGTTAATCAAGACAAATAAGAATGGAATACCAGACCTTATAGCCATACCTCCAGACTGCGATGTTCTCTTTAGCGAAGTAAAAAAACCTGATGGGAAAGTATCTGCTCTTCAGGAATACAGATTAAAAGAACTAAAAAAGCATGGCGTTAAGACTGAGGTTTACAGAGGGTGATGTAGAGTATGAAGTGGACGATTACTTTATTGACATACTAAAAGCACTACCATCTAAAGTTGGTATGGAAATAGCAAAACAAATAGATTGGAATGCAGAATACTTACCAGAGACTGACACCTGGACAAATATATATGCAGGCGTAGTCAAAAGAGTTGAGCCTCCAGTCTTTTTTGCAGTTGAATATATCAAAGAGAAAAACGAAAATACAATTTACATAGACCTAGAAATTATCGACAGCGATACTTATCTAGATTATCATTTATTAAATCAAATACTAATATGAAAACACAATCAAATAGATTAAAGCAAATAGTTAACAGAGTTTTTGATGTTGACATTATGGAAAAGACAAGAAGGCGTGAAGTGGTAGAGGCAAGAATGGTTTACTCTCGTATACTTATGAATATGGGTGGTCACACACTGTCTAGAGTAGCTAAAACTATAAACAAAAGCCACTGCACGATAGTTCATTACAATAAAAACTTTAAATATTTCATCAAACCAGATGAAAGATTATGGGAAATGTACCTGTTATGTGCTAAAATTTTTAATGAAACAGACCATATAGCTAATGCTTTGGACCTAGAAGAGTGTAGAATTTTAATATTTTCTTTGGAAAATAAAATAAAAAAGTTAACTTTGGATATTAGTCGTTTAAATTTAGAGCATGAAACGTACAAAAAGCAGGTAGAAACATACCCTGATTTGTATAGTTTAATAAACGAAAGAGTAAGACCAAAGAATGTTAAAGAAGTTACAAGAAAATTAAATACATACTTAAATGGAATATACAATTAACGACATAGAAAAGATAACGGAGTTTAAATCATGGAGTGATAAGAAAAAAATAGATGAATTATTACGTATTGATTGTGATTTGTATACTAACCTTGGGATTGATTCAACAAAATCAGAAAGATTAGAAGCAAAAAAAAACTCAAGGAAAATATATAGACAAATAAAACAGATAGACCACAAAATTGGCAACGACTTTTTGGTCGTAATGGACAGGGATTAATGGAACAAATAACGTCACTTGAGAACGAAAGAATAAAACATGTTAATGCAATAACTAACGAGCTTCACGACTCTTGTGATGAGATATATGAGTCTTTAATAGACCATGATTACGCCCACTGTAAAGAAATTACTAAGACATTAATCCTACAGCTAAAAGCAATGATAGACTCAATGGATGATGACTTATAGAAAAGATTTTAGACCACGACTTAGTGGCAACCGCAAAGCAGCATTTGATAACATTACGCAAAAGGAAAGGAGAATTCTGGTAGTAGGAGATATCCACGCACCCTTTGAGCTTGATGGATACTTTGAATTCTGCAAAGACACTTACGCTAAATACAATTGTAACCAAGTAATATTTATTGGAGATATAATTGATAACCACTACAGCTCTTTTCATACCACAGACCCAGACGGAATGGGTGGTGGTGATGAGCTAGACTTCGCTATTCAAGAAGTACAGAAGTGGGTTGAGCAGTTTCCTGTAGCAGATGTTTGTATTGGAAACCACGACAGAATAATAATGCGAAAAGCTTTTGACTCTCAGATACCTAAACGATGGGTTAAATCATACAACGAAGTTTTAGGAACTGACTGGAACTGGGTTGATAGAATTGTGTATGATGGTGTTCAATATGTGCATGGCGAGGGAGGAACAGCACGTACAAAAGCAAAGAACGATATGATGTCTACAGTCCAGGGACACATACACACACAAGCATATACCGAGTGGATGGTTGGAAGAAACTTCAAAGTCTTTGGCATGCAGGTGGGTTGTGGAGTAGACTGCAACGCTTATGCTGCAGCGTATGCTAAGAATTTTAAGAAACAAGCTATCGGCTGCGGTGTTGTTATAGGTGGACACACAGCTATAAACAGACTCATGGAACTGTAATGACCGAAAAGGTAAAAGCTATAACTAAATTTACAGAAAGGTTTAAAGGTTCTTATAAAACATTAGGACCTAATGATGTAGATTATAGAGTATATGACCAGACTAATAACCTTATAGCTTTTGTTTTGGTGATACCAATTAAAAAAAAGGTAACTGACTGCTACCCTTTGTCTGTATCTTTAAATAAATTATCTCAGCTATCAATGAAACGTCTTAACCCAGTTATAATATGGGCTTGTGAAGATGGTATCATGTATGGTAAAGTGAAAGAAATATATGGAACTGTATCTTGGATGGGTACTACAGAACTGAACTCAGAGTTAGTAGTGCAGTACCCTAAACAGAAAACATTTAGATACGCTAGATATTATTAATCAAGACCCATAGCAGCGTCTATCTCTTTCTGGAGGTCACGCTTTCTTTTTCTCTCGTCTTTCTTTAATTGTTCTACAGGAGCTAAGCTACCGCCTGGTCCGTACAATTCTTCATATAATCCAGGAGCGAATTTTTTCATATCTTTCTTGCTCATTCCCTTACTTACACTACCTTTATTTTTAGGACGATACGATGGAGATATACCAAGCATGTCATAAACAGCAGGGTCTAAGTCCTCTTCTTCGCCACCAAAATAGTTATATAATCCGATGAAAGGGTCAAGCTGTGCACCAATAGTTATCTCTGCTAAAGCTCTAGTCACAGCACCGATTTCACTTTCACCCTTCTTGGTTAGCTTTCTGTACTTTTGTAATACACTAGCAACAGGATTTACAATATCATCATTAAATATTCTGCCTTTTTGCTTGTACTCTTCTCCTTTTATACCAGAGATAACTCTACCAGCTACATCAAGTCCCTCTACTGTAGAGCCTAGGAATGGTAATTGATATATAAGGTTTAATCCCATCATTGCTTCAGCCATTTTCTTAAGAGCTGCTTCCTTATCTTCATCATCACCCTTAATAAATTTAGCTATGTTAGACACACCTACAAACAATACGTTGGCAACAGCTAAGTTCAAAGCTAAATCTCTAGTATCTTTTGAACGTGGTCTTTTCTTATTAGCCATGTCTCTTGTAATGTTAGTAGTACTCTGCATAACTTTATTCATCTGCAGAAATAATGTACTACCGAACATGGTAAATGCACGATTAAATATATTACTATTCATTTGAAGTGGAATTTTATCTGTTCCTCTTCGTGATTGCTGAGTAGCATTATAATCATTAAAAGCTTTTACAGCGTCGGCTTTACTCATTCCGTTTGCAATGTTACGCTTGTAGTTAATCATGTAACCCATAACCCCTAAGACATCACCAATTATTGTTGGTGAAGCTGCTGCAGTTTTAAACGCAGCTTGTACTCTTTTAAGTTTACCTCCAGTAAGTGCCGTCTTCTTAAATGTTTGAGACCCAGATTCTAATCCATATACATCACCCTCAAGACCTTGCTCAACCCTTTTTCTAAATGTAGGTGATATCTCCATAGCCTCTCTTATAGCTCCTTTCTTACCAACTAAATCTTTACCTAAAGACAAAGCTACTTTTGCTCCATCAATCATAAACATAGGTAGGTCAACCGCTGCCTGTATAACCCTAGGAACTCTAGAGCTGGCAGGGAAATAACTATAATCAGAGTATGCATTCACAAATGATGTTGCCTGCTTAACTATCTGTATAGCTTTAAAAGCTAAAGCAAATCCTGTAAACTGAGTCTGTAGTCTAGCTATAAGTTTTATACTTAGACTCGCATCTTTACCAGAGTCTGGATTGATAGCGAAGTTAACAGCCTTTTTTATAGGCCCTGTTACTCCCATCTCTTCTAGTAATACATTAACAGAGTCAATCTTAAATAAAGCGTTGAGTCTCTGTGTGCCTACAGCATACGCTTTATATTTCTCCATTGTATCCACATGATTCTTAAGAACAGTTGTGAACGTTCCTGCGTGTAGGTCTACATCAGACCTCATGTCTACCCTTTCTTTAAAAGCAGGAGCAGATTCTGCATTGAACACACCACTAAAATCACCATCAGTAATCATCTTCTTGGTGGTCTCTTTCTGTATCGTTGATGTTGGGAAGTAATTATTTACATATCCTAAGTTAACATCATTAACGTATGAGTATACATCGTTAACACTCTCATAGTATTCATTGCTTAAGAAGTTTACAGTTTTGTCAGTAAACTCTACAGCTTCTGGACCTATTATATTTTTAATATTCTCTATAACCTCAGGAGTTATACCCTGAGCTTCAAGCTTCTGTCTTTGAACATCATTCAAGCTAAGCGCATATATACGCATGAGTTCATCTGCATTAAACCTATCAGTGTACTCTCGACCAGTATCACTACGCTTTAATTTTAAAACATGAACACCACTATTGAGTTTGCGATATATTTGTTTTACTCCCTTGGTTATACCAGGGATTGTGTTTGCTATAGCATCAAGCTTCCCTTGAGTTTCAAATACACCTGCATTGTTGAGGTCATCCATTCTATTCAAAGCATCATAAACATTCTTGGTAAAAAAGTTTTTACCCTGAGTCACTCTATCCAATACATTACTTAATGTACCTAAGTGTTGGAACATTTGCTTCATGTTCTGAATAAACTCTCTGGCCGTACTAAACTTCATTCTCTCACCCAGTTCACTAAAAGCTTTGCCTATCTCAAAGTTTCTAAAATGAGAAAGTATCTCATTCTTTATGGCGTTACGCTCATTTGTATTTAAAACATTTCCATCAGCATCAAACAGCATAGGATTGGTATCCTTAATCTGAGCATCAGCCTCCTCTTTCATTTTCTTGTTCGCTTCTACTCTTGCTAGTCTTCTTGATTTAAACGTTGCGATTGATTCGGCCCTTACATCTTTTAGCTGTTGCATTAAGCCTTGAACTTCTTCTAAGCTCATGTTAGATACATCACCAAAGGTATCAAAAGCTAGAGCCTGATTAACTTTAGCTTGCTCTTTCTGAGTTAGCTTCTGTCCATCTTGTTGTTTCTCTATAAGATTGCTTATCTCTGAGCTCTCATTCTGCAGGTCCTCCTGTATTTTTTTAAGGGTATCTACATCAGCTGTAAGTATCTGCTTAACTGCTTTGAAGTATGCTGTACCCTCTCGACTTAAACCTTTAGCTCTACGCTTACCAGACTTAGTGAATGCAGTCATAGCTTTTGCTTTGACCAGCTTAAGCATGTCTTTGATGACAGCTTTCTTCATCTTGGCTTTCTGTTGGTCTACAATCTTCATCACATACTCAGTATCTGCCTGGAATGTATCCACTGTAGACTTTGTAACACGTGATATAAGCTTGTTTATTTGAGCTTGAGTATACATCTTAGACTTTGGTAGAGCCTTTCTTATATAGTTTCTTAATTGTATCTGTGCGGCCTTTAGATTCTGGCTATTTATTTTACGCTGCCTTAAATTGTTTTTAATCGCAGCTATTTCTTTTTGCACAGCAACATTAGAACGTGTGTTCAATGTCTTGTCAAAGTCCACTAGAATCTCCATCTGAGTTTGTTCTGGCTGAGCTTTGTAGATTGGATTCTCTTTAATTAAATCCATTGCCTTTTGTCTGACATCAGATAATGTTTTATCTGGTGTCGCAAACTTAGAAAGCTTCTGTCTCACCTCGTTAAACAACTGCATGCCCTGGCTAACACCACCCTCTACTCTACCAAAAGCTTCTGGCAGTGGTGTAAACGCATCAACCTTAACTTCCATAGCAGCGTTTATATCAGAAACTTTAAAACCTCTGTCTTTTAAAACCTCTTTAATAGATGCGTCTGAGAATCCGTTCTGTCTTCCCTTATCTATGATAGCACCCATTGAATCTGTCTTACTGAATGCAACATCAGGATTCTTAAGTTTTTTCTTCTGAGCTTTAGTAAGGTTTATTTCTTTACCAGCAAAGATATCAGCAAGTGCAGTTCCTAGGAATGTATCTAGATTCATGTCCTGAATTTCTTCAGCCGTCAAATCTTTTGACATTTTAAATTGAGACTTGATGTAGTTCCACATACCTAAAAGCCACTGAGTAAACTTACTCTTTACTGCTCCATCAGCTATAGTTTGTCCCTTGTTTCCAATAAGGATAGCCATAGTTTCGTTTGCAGCTTTAACTTTGTCTCCGTTAAAATTCTTAAGTTGCTTCTTATATTCTTCTGTTTGCTCTACAAGTTTTACACCTTGTGCATATATAGCTTTTCCTTTCTTTGTAGTCTGTAAGTAGTCAGTCCACACGTGACCCATCTCATGAATAGATGTGTTAAATAAAGCTGATTGAGAATTATGTACATCTGGATTTACATATATATCACCATCAACAGTAACACCATATATAACCTCATCACCTTTAAGATATTTTTTAACACCCTCAGACTCCATAACATTATTAAATGTTGAGGTGTCAGTAGATATAGTGACAGACGGAAATGCAATATTCATAAAAGCATTTAGCTTAGCAGCATCATCCATATTAGTCTGCGCTAGTGCTCCCTCAAATTCGAGTCCAGGTAAGCCATATTGTACTCCTAATTTTTGCGTCAATATAGTTCCAACACTAGCTGGTGCAAGTTCACCCTCAACTAATTGCCCTTTACTTTTTTCTGCTTTTGTTTTGGTTACTCTATCTTGTTTCGTTTCAGCCGATGTTAATCCAGCCATAGCTAATCTATAAGCTTCTGGATAAGTTTCTACCAATGAAACAGGCTGCTCTAATATCCCTATGGTTTTTCCTTTAGGACCAAAAGGATAATTAGGGTGATTTGTTTCTATAACATCATCAACTGTTACATCAACCGCCTGTAATGCTATTATACTTCTCTGTGGCACATTAGCTAGTTGAGGTTCAGTAATAAGGTCTGTAATTTCCTGTATATGAGTTAAGCTAGCAGTCTCTGTACTAGGCTCCATACCCTCTAATAAAGCAAGAACTACAGGTTTACCGCTTTTCGCTGGCATAGTTACCTTTTTCTTTGGCGCACCAGCTCTACGAACTGAACCAGTAGTTATTCTTTTACTAAGTAATTCTCTTGTGGGTATATTTAATTCAGACAGAAACTCTGCGTTTAATATTTGTTCTATTGAACTCATATCTTTCATAGCCTCTATAACATTCTCTATATTTGTTATTTCTTCTTGATACTTTTTTAAAGTAGTATCAGTACCCTGACCTTTTTTAATTGACTCTGCTCTTCTATTTGCAATATCTTGTAGGTCTTGTCTTAAAACTCCTAAAGCTTTTACTTTGTTTTCAGCAGGGATTTTAGACAGGTTGTCTTTAAGTACTCTGAAAATAGCTTCATTTGAAGATATAGAACCCTCACCCATCTTAACGATGTTCATAGGAACGTGTCCATTAAACTCTGGATTGTCTTTCCAGAACTTATCAAACAATTCTTTGTTATCGTTGTATACTTTCTTAGCTTTATCTAATAGTCTCTGTGCTTCTTCTCTTGTAGTACTAGCCCACGCAGCATTTTCATTTCCAATTGTACCAGTAAATCCTAGACCACCTCTTAAATTATCTATGGTATTACCAGTTAAAACATTTACAGTGTTACCTGTAGTAAGCTGGTCTGATATATTAAATATAGCAGGTATACCATTAATTACCTCTAATGTTTTTAGTGATGGAAGCTTTCTGTTTGTTCTACTATTGAGTTCATTAACATCAATAGTACCCTCAGGTTTTACTACAAGATTGGTAGATACATTTCCTGACTGTGTTTCGTTGATTGCCTTAGTGACTGCATCTACTTCACCTTTTATAGGAGTAAATGAATCGTCTTCTTTCTTTCTGAAGTCTACCTTAGTATCATCTAAGGTAGTTTTTAAATCAGATACCTCTTCAGCTAGAGCTATACCCTCAGGAGTTTCTTCAGGCAACAAACTAAACTCTTCAGGAAGAAGCATTATTTTTTGCTCAGCAAAACTCATCATGTCATAAGCCTCTTTTACTTTAGCTTCAGCCTCCTCGAACTTACCTTGTTTTCTTAGTGCTCTGGCCTCATCTCTTAACTTAAAAGCTTTTTCATTAACTCCAGAAAAATTAACATAAGAGTTCTGACCTCTAGTCTCAGTTGTCATGGCTCTTCTAGCTAAAGGAGAATACATTCTAGAATGAACGTCCCATGCGTTTTCTTCACCTATAGGACCAAAGCTATTACCCTCTTTAGAGTGTCCAAAAAAGTCATGAACAAACCTAAACACATCATTAACTATAAGGGGTTTGCCATTTTTGTCTTTAAATTTAGTGGGAGCTAACATAGGATTAGTCGCTCTATCTGCGTCTGTAATACCAGCATCACCAAACCCCTCTTCAGTTGAGAACACTCTCATGTTCTTATTGTCTCTAAGGTCTGAAATCATATCAGAAGAGCTCTTATACTCTGTGTCGCTCAGCTCTATTACATACCCATCAGCTAATATATCTTCATACTGAGCTATAGTTTCATCTACTAAAGCCTTGTAAGCTGCCTGTACTTCAGGGTCATTAGGGTTTGCTTCTTGTTTTTCGTATGCGTCTGATATTCTTTTTGAACGTTCTTCGTCTAACTTTGTTATTCTCTTACCCTTTGGCGTATCAATTCCAGTTCTTTCTTTAACTCTATCCGCAATTTCTGTCGCTGCCTGTAAGGGCTGACTAAAGAGTCTGTTTCCTGCTGGGACTTCTGTGGTTGTTTCTTCACTTGTTTTTTCATTTGTCTTTGCAATATTACGTTTTTGTTTTCTAATTTCATAAAGTCTTTGAGCTTCTTTTACATTGTCAAAACTTTCTTTTCTTAAATCAAGAGCTTCTTGTTCGGTTATCTCACCATCTTCCATGGCTCGTGTAACAGCTTTCATCTTCTCTCTTCTTTGAGCACCTATATCATTATAATCTTCAGATACTTCAATAGAGGATAAAGGATTAGTACCAACAACTTGTGGTACTTCTACTTCCTGCGTTTCGGTGGTCTCAACCCCTGGGGTTTCTTCGAGTGATACTTCTGTTCCCACTCCTGTGCCAATTGCGGCTTGTTGGCGTGCATCCACGCTCTCTGTTTCTGACTTTTGAACGGCATCTTGTTTTATTTTTATAAGTTCATCTGATTTTTTTATTTTCTGTTGTTCAGTAGGAGATTCAATTCCATCAGCTTTTAGAGCTTCTAAAACTTCTGTACCTGTAACTGTGACTTCAGAACCCTTTCTCAATGGTTTTGTTTTAAATTTGTTAGGGTTTTGTTTTACCATTTTTCCATCTACAACTTTATAGATATCATAGTTGTTTATGTCTCTTGCAGGAGTCCCTGGTTTAGGCAGTACTATACCTCTGCTGTCTTCAACAGTTTCTCTGTTTATAAAACTTTCATTAGGCTGCAAGTCAGTAGACTGTATAGTCCCTGGTTTTGAAACTAAAACAAAACCACCTTCTACATCAGAAACTCTATTACCAAATATTCCACCTTGTTGAAAGTTAGGTGTTTGTCTATTATCACTTCCTATTTTTAATTTACCTTCACCTCTTTTATTAACAGTGCCTTCGACAAACTCATTTATATTTTCATTTGTACCAGTAATTTGACCGCTATTTACCCAGCTTTTTATAGCTTCAATACCTCCTTTTTTCTTTCTTGAATTGAATATTGTCTTATGAGTTATAACATCAGGCCCATATATTTCCGCAACATCAGTGGCTTCAATAGTTGTTTCTTCAAAAGAAGCATCTTCTATTTTATCATTTAATTGGTTAGCAACTTCTACATCATTAACAACCTTACCATTGAACTTGGTCAGCTCACGAACACTCATTTTACCAAGCTTCTTTAAAAAGTCTTGCTTGCTATAACTCTTTCCGTCAATCACATACTGAGATAGCCCAGCTCTTACATCACCAACCTCTACGCCTGGTGAGAATATAGCTTCTATCTTTGCTCTCTTGTTGTCTGGAGCTAATGATTTGTTTTCTATAAGATATGCAATCTCTGCGTTTATATCTTTTATCTTCTGGCTAAACACTTCTTTACGATTATTGTCAGCAGTATATTCTTCTTTGGCCGCTAACAATTCCATTAGTCTAGCCTTTACTCTTTTATTCTTAGGTTTGTTTTTACTTCTTCCAAAATCCAGCATGTTATCTGCATCTTTAGATAAGCCTAAGTTTTTTTGTATGCGCTGTCCTTGGTCTTCGTTAATCTTACCAAGTGTAACCATATTATTTGTCCACGCTGATATTCTGGTGTCTGATTCTTTCTCGTTAACAATAAAGTTTATATCAGTAAGTTTAGAAGCAAGCTCTATGTTAGACATATTACGTGCATCTATAAGCTTATTGACAGCCATCATACTGGCGTTGTTACCAAAACCACCGATACCCTCAGCAGCAATCTCTTTAAAATCTAAGTTATCACCCACTGCAACTTGAGCTGCTGCTTCACCAGCCATCTCACCAACAGGGTCAAAGATAGCACGTTCAGCTAATTGAGATGCAATCTTTTTAGTTCTTGTCGCTGTCTTACCTACTTGAAAAACCCTACCAGCTAAATTCATAGTGAGGTAATCAACTAAAGCAATTGGAATACCACGCTTTAAACCACGCTCTTTTGCTAACGCCCACACATCATCATCTTGCATAGCTAGTTCAACGTCCTTAGCATCAAGAACATCATAGCCCTCAGCTTCCATGGCTGCAAAATATTCATTAGTATATTCCATAGCTAAACTTGTTAAGGCAAATCCAGCTTTTAATCCTTTTGTACCCCCTGCTATTGCTCCACCAAGTGTACCAGCTCCTGGAACAACCGACCCTACTACTGCTCCTGTTCCTGCACCTGTCGCTGTAGAACCTGCAACTATTTCAACTCCATAAGGCAACATCATTCCTATAGAATTTGCAGCTAAAGATAATGCTAGTTCTCTAGGGTTTCTTAAAAAAGCGTCTAAGCTTTCTCTAAATCCTTTAGCTCTGTTCCATCTGGATAGTGCTCTTGAATCTTTTTTACCTCTGTTTTTTGTTTTTAAAGCCACTATTATTTCAGCAGCTTTTTTTCTATCTTCTGGATTATCAAGGTCTAATGATTGAAAATCAAAAGCCATTCCTGTAGATAACTGAAGTATTATTTCAGCGGCATTACCATCATTAAGACCTTTCTGTAGCTCATTCATTACTGCAGACATACCTGTCTCGAACTCACCCATAATACTTTTGTCATACTTAGCACTATAGAAAGTTTTAGCTGACTCATATATGTTTGCTGCATGTTGTTTCTCTGCATTAAGCGATGCGACCTGAACTTTGAAGCTATCTAGTAATGCAGCTTCTCGTTCTGTTTCTGGCTTTACGTCTGTTAAGTCTTTTAGCCCAACACCGAAAGTTTCTAGTGCTTCAACTTCCAACGCTTCCTCAAAAGCTTTGGCTTGATAGTTTGCAATTGATGCATCTTTAGCTAATGCTGAATATTTTTTCTGTAATGCCAGGTCATATTTTTCTCTCAAGTCTATCTTTTCTGTGGTGTTAACCTCAGAATATAAATCATCTTCTATTTTTTTAAGCTCTGCTAAAACCTCATCGGTATCATCTCTTAAAATACCATTAACATACAACCCACTATAAAGTTTCTTTTGCTCTGGTGTTAGCTCTTCAATAAAATCATCTCCAAAATCTGCAACCTGAGATTCTATAAAATCTATTTCATCTCTTACCTGTAGATACTTGTCATATTTTGCTTGCTCAGTTTTAAAGTTTAGGCCAGTCTCTGAGTATAATTGTTTGCCTATAGCGTCTGTAGAATGCGTGTCTTTCCACTCACCCTCTGCAAATCTTTGCGCTTCTTCTTCTGTATCAAACTGAAAAACCTCACCTCTTTCTTCGGCTACTTTTTTTGCTTCCTCAAAATCTAACTTCATCCAGTCATTAGGATTAGTTCCGTAGAACTCAGGATTTTTTGGGAATAAAGTTGGAATAGCATAATGCTTACCGTCTTCTTCATAAGATGTCATCAAAACAGTAGAGGTAGTTCCGTCAGGATTTATTAATCCTACTCTTCGTAGCTGCTGAGCTCTTAAGGATTTTCCCTCAAAGTCTGATGCTTCATTAGTTTCAAACTCTTCAAGAGCATGTTGTGATAAAAAGTTTTTTAGTTTTTGAGATTCTAATATCTCTGTATCTGTAGTAAAAGGGTCGAGGTCAATTGTTTCTGTGGCTGAACCATCAAAATTAGTAACAACCAACGCATCACCAATGCCAGTTTTTTCAAAAGAGAAACCATACTTCTGAAACTTTTTATTTAAAGCAGGGACAACATAATCTTCGTGTTGAGCAATAAGGTCAGAAGTAACCATTTGCAAATCAATTCTAAACTGTTGACTTTGTTGTAGTAATGTTTGGTTTATTTTTTGCTGCTCTAACTGAGCTTCTTGGTCTAGCTTTTCTTGAGTTTTAAAAGCTTCCATGTCCAGTTTACGTTGAGCATCAAAAGCTTCTTTAACTTCTCTTTCTTGAGCTACTTGAACAGGGTCTCTAAACTTTGGTTGTGCAACTCTTGTTTGGTCTACCGCTTGTACTGGAGGTTGCTCTCGTAAATCAACATCATCTTCTTGAATATTGTACTTAGTCTTGAATCGCTCCAATAAACCAACTTCCGAATCTGAGTCCGAAGCGTCTTTTTTTTTTACTTCAACAAACGATTTTGTTTTAAGCTCAGGACTTTTGTACTTCAACAAAAACTCTTCTTTTGATTTGGTATATAAACCATCTCTAGATACCACTCCAAACACTTGGTCTTTGTACGCATCGCTTCCGTTATACTTCTGCACAAACTCATCGTAAGAATTAGTGTAATAGCCCTCTCTTACTAGAGTATCATATAGTTTTTTTAATTCGTCCATAGATGTTTATTAATCAAGTTCACCAGTTCCACGTGTAGACCTTACTTGTGTTCTAACCTTTTTCTTTTTTACACCAGGTGTAAGAGCCATTCTCTTAATATCGTCTTCAGATGTTGAGTTGTCTAAGATAAAGTCTTTAATTACCTTGTCATATCCTGGTTTAGTAATATCAACCTCAAGTGATTTACCTCCTTTTTTCTTAATCTTAACAAGTCTATCTATAGTTTCGTCTGTATATCCTATAACCTCTGATAATTCAAATCCATCAGGTATACTAGCTTCGAAATCTTTTACCATTTTGTCATTAGCATTATCAACGACTACTCCATTCTCTGTAACATAACTAAATCTACTTCCATCAATCTTCTCGTCAAGATAATCTGAATAAGCTTCTTGAAGTGTTTGCTCTTTCTCTACAGCTCCTGCACTAAATCCTTTTGATGTTTTGTTAAAGTCTTTTGTTAAATCAACACCTGATTTACCTAAGACCTCATTTACATTTGTAATCTTACTCTTATCATCTAAGAAGAAGTTTGCGCTTGAAGTAACCCAAGCTCCTTGGTCTAAGAGAGTTGTTGAGTCACCAGGTGTACTTTCAAAGGTAAGTGTTTCTGATGCGCTGCCATCATTAAATGTAATAACAACACTCTCACTATTTCTATCAATAGACTCAATATTAGGGTTGATACTTCTTAAGAAATCTTCAGCCTCTTGAACTTCCTCATCATTACCATAATATAATTGAGCTACGTTACTTACAACATTTTTGTCCTTATCTTCTTTAGTGCCTTTATCTATTTCAGCAGTACTTTCTTTAGGTTCACTATAAGTAGAAATAGTTTTCTCTCTATCTATTTTGTTTCTAAAGTTTGTCTGAACACTTTCAAAAGCTAGCTTCTTTTGCTTGTCATTAAGAATAGGTTCTATTCTACCACTACCATCATCTCTAATTAAAATTTTATTAGGGTCTGCTTTAGCTTCTGCCTCATCAAATGTAGGCTCAAATGGTTGTCCTGTATCTGGATTAATAGCTATGGTGTTTGTAAGAACAGATAATGCGTTTAATGGGTTAGACTCAAGATAACCATTAATCATATCTTTTTCCATGGTTAAAAAACTATCTACAGCTTTTTCACCATTAGGACCTAACGTCCCACGCATAGTTGGGTCTAATAATTTAGTTATAGTACCTGCATAAGCTGGACCTCCAGCGTCTCTTACACTATCTATAAAAGTTCCTAATCTATCAGCTTCCATGGTCATAGTCCCTGACACATCAAACTTATCGTACTTTTCTTTATATCTGTTACGTAACTGATTTACAGTCATGAAGTCATTAGGATTTTTACTTAAGACTCTAGTTCCGTTAGGGCCGTCAATAAGTTTACCGATACTTACACTTCCATCTTCTGAGTTTATATAAGATTGAGCATTCTTAAGATTAGAAAGACCCTCTATATTGGCCATTAACCAGGATTCTAGTTCCTGACTTTTCCCCTCTTTTAACCTAGCCATTTTTTCTGTATATTCTGTCTGGTATTCTTTAGCTAAACCAAATAGTTGTTTAGTCCCATCAGTTAAGTTCTGACGAGCTACAGTGTAATCTCTATCTTTCATTACACCACTCTTTAAAAGTCTGTCTTGAATTAAACGCATGCGTGAAGCATCTGCAGCATGGTTTAATGCAAAGGCATTTGCTGTTTTAAAATCTCCAGATGGAGCATCATTAAGAATATCTTGGTATTCCCTGGTTGCCTTATCAAAAGCATCTCTTTTAGCCTGTCTTTCAGCTCCAGCTTCTAATAAAATATTAGATAAGTTTTCACCTACTTCCTGCCAGTTAACACCAGCAGCGTTTTCTCTTTTTACGTATCCGTAATAACTCATTTAATTATCTTTTTAATTAAAACCCTAACTGTGCTTTAAGCATTGCTCTTTGTTCTGGAGTCATTTGCATTAACTGGTCCATAAACTCAAGACCTTGTAGCCCACCTAGTTGCTGAAAATCAAGATTTGAAAACTGTCCTTGTTGCAAACCTCCAAACTGTCCTATATTTCCAAACTGTTGAAACTGTTCAGGACTAAATTGTAACCCACCAACAGCTTGTTGAAAGCTTTGGTCCATCATTGGTTTTAAATTCTGTCTGTACTCTCTTGCTGTTTTAGGACCTTGGCCAGCGAACTGTCCTGTTCCTGCCATGAAATCTTTCTTTTGTTGTTTGGTAAAATCACGCTTCATTTCTGCTACATCTCTAGCTTCTGCGCTTTTTCCGTAAGTAGGAACCATTTGAAGTCCTTGAGAAACAGTGCTTCCTAGGCCCATTAAAGCTTGCTGGTTAAGCTGAGTTCTAGCATCTGCTGCTTGTGCTGCTGCTTGCTGAGCACCAGCGGCCTCACCAAGTTTTATCTGCATTCTGATATCACTCTTACGAGTTTCTTCATCGGCAACTAATTTATCTAGTTCTGACATTTCTTTACCTTGAGCAGTTCTGATTACTCCAGAAGCCTGAACCGCTCCCTCTTGAACTCTTTGAGAGCCACCTAAAACGCCACGCTGGTCACCCTCTCTAATGGCTGCCATTTCTGTTTTAATCTGAGCACCCAGTGTGTCCTGCATTTGCTCGTATGGCTCTTGTTGTATTGCTAGAGCTTTCATTTCATTTTTTGTTAGCTCTTTCTCTACTTCAGCCATAGCTAATGATGCAGACCTAGCTGCTGCTTCTTCTTTTCTTTTTTGTTTACCAGCACCTATAAAACTCATTGTGGTTGTTCCTGCTGATATAACTAAGCCTGCTATTGCTCCTGACATAATAATTTTTTATTTAATATAACATACTCAGGTAGTTCTTTATAATCTTCCGTATAAACCTCTGCCTCAGCATCTTCAATTGTTTTAGCGTTTGTTCTGTATACGCACACCCAAGTTGTATCTTCATGTATGTAAGCAACTCGTTGCGTACCTATCTCAGTCATCACTTTCATTGGTGCTTTTATTCTTTTGACCTCGCCAGTATCTAATAAAACTGACATCTCACCTTTTAAAAAAAAAGATGGGTGGGTTTGTTTATGAATAAAACTTACAACCAATGTGCCTTTCGGCATAAAAATCTCTCTGGTATATAGTCCGTCTTTCAAATGATGAGTAACTGGCATCAACTTATCCATTTCAGGAGTGTGGTGCTTTACCGAATCACTGTGTAATAAGACGTTCTCTTTGAATGTATTAATATTCTCCCAAAGAAGACCTCTGTTTTGATGGACATATTCTAGTATATTCTCTGGTTTATTTTTCCTTTTTGTAAATATACTTAATATACCCATAACTTTTACAAAGATATGAATTTTAAGGGAAACTTTTGAATGCCTGGCTTTTTACTGCAAATAGTTCTGTAGCAGAGGTAGAAGTATTGGTTAACTTAAATTCACAGTAGTGACCTAAGACCCCTTGAGATTCTGCAATAGAATTTTTAATAAACAAAAAGTATTCATTAACTCCTGGTATTACAACGCTTCCTGCTACTGTTGTATCAATAGTTACTATAGATGTTCCGTTGTTTTGTTTTACTAATGACGTAACCTCTCCAGCTAAGCTAGGATTGTAAACTCCAGACCCAGGTGAAGTTTCTACACCAAAATAAAATAAATCTCCATTCGACAAAATAGAACCAATATTAGACGGAGGGACAAAGGTAATAGTTGCTGTATTAACTCCAATTACAACATCATCACTAAATCCTATACCTGTAAGTGAACGTAAAGGGAGTTGAGGGGTATTGCTAGGTAAGTCTGTATTATTTCTAATAAATGCAAACCAGTCAGATTCTTTCTGTTCAAAATAACTTGCATTAATAAAACCTGTCGTTTGTAAATCAGTTATAAATGTACCCTCCCATGCATCATCAGCTTCAAGAGCAATTGTTTTAAATTTTTTATTCTCTAAAGCAGACTCATTAAAAACGCTAGTCAATGTGGAGTTTCCTTGTATTCCATAAAAATTATTTCTTGGAACACTAGGTGCATTGTGTTGATATAAATTACCATTTTTAAATGTATATAAAAATTGATTCATACCCTTTATAAACTCTGGAAAATAAGAGTAAAAAGAAGGCCACCCTTGTGCTGAACTGCTATATGTTAATGTATAATTTTCTGCCATTTTTTTATTTTACTAGTTCTTATGGTTCAATGCACGCACCTGTAGATATAACAATACCATATTGTATCTCAAGGAAAGTACTGTTGTTTATTATTAAGTATTGACTAGTGCCTGTGTTATTTATTAATGTTCCTGCTCCATCATCTAAAAAAACATAATTACCCACACCAGGGGAACTAAGCGTCTGAGGTGTAAATACGATTGGCTGTGTTGCTGTAGTGGTTGCATTCTGCGCAAAGTAATAGGTTTCTGTTGCTGGCGCACAAAAATTATTTGATTGAATAGCTGAAGCTTGAAAACTATCTAAAACAGCAGGGCAACTCACTTGAAAGGAAAAAAATGTTCCTAGTATAGGGCCATAAAAATCTATGTTTAAATTTGTAACTGTTGCTGAGTTCTTTGGAATTACCTGAGTATAAACCCTAGTTCCACCGCCTCTTAAATCAAGTTGATTAGTGTTTACAGTTATAGGAGCATTTGTCCCAGTATTAAGATAAGTTCCGTCTGTTTGAAGAGTGTACACAGGAAGCCCAGTCGAAGACACTGGAGTATTAGCGTTACTTCCGTAATAAGTCGGCTGACCAACTGGTGTATTTAATCCAACTGGCCCTGCATTATTTCCTATATATGTTAATTGATTATATGTTTGATTATTGTATGTAACTAATACACCATCTGGTATAGTATTTCCAACAATAGAATAAATAACTACAGCACCTAAATCTGACCCTGCATTAACTTGACCTAAGAAACTTCCGTTTACAGCACTAGATTCTCCAGCAACTTGACCACATGGAGCAACGCATGACGGACAAGGTTGAGCAGGAAGTAAAACACAATTAAGTAATTCACGTACTATTAAGCCGTTTGAATATAATCCATCTGCTGCACAAACATTCATATCCTCATCGGCAAATATTGCCGTTGAAGTTGCCAAGTCTGGTCCGTTTAAATAATATGTTCCTGATACTGCCATTCTATTTATTTTAATTATGGTGTTGGTGGTTCGGTACAGTCACAGCACACATCGTTTAAGTCTGTTGTTCCGTAACATAATACATCTTCCGTTGGTTGTCTATAATCATATACTAAATATAAGTTTGAGCCTGTTGTAGTCATTGTATAGTTTCCAATATATTGGTCTGGTGCAAGAGAAACATCTAAAGGTAAAGCTGTACCTGCAGCAGAAATTAAAGAAAGTATACCAGCTGGTGTAGCTGCGTATGTGGTGTTAGTTCTTAAGGCATATAACTCATTTTGAGTAGGCTGAAAAACAAAATTATCAACAGGTCTTTTATGACAAATTACTTGAACAGAAGCATTGTCAGCAGGAATAACTCCTGCTCCTTGCGGAGCGGTTACTGAATCAAACTGACTGATAATAATAAAATCAGTGCCATCTACAAATGTTATCTGCTCAGAATGTAGTGGCGATAAATATGTTCCGTCTATCCATCTATACTCATTGTGTATGGTTTGGCCTACGTGAGTAGCATTTGTTATACAAACTTGATACACAGTTATAATCTCAGCAACAGGACACTTTATAGCTACTTTTATAGTAGCACCGCTTTTACCAGTAAGAGTAACTTGAGCTTCAGATTCACTAACAATATTTTTATCAAAAACAAAAGAAGAACTTCCATTATTAATAGTGGTTGTTGGCAACACATCTACACCATTATAAACTACCTTTATAGTGCTACCTTGTGAGTCACTTGCGAATATTTCTATATCTGTATTTCCTACTAATTCTCCTAAATCTATACAATAATTAAATGTTTTATCTTCAGGAAAGGTAAATGTTCTTTCAATACCACAAGCAATGCAAGATTCTTCTGAAGGTAAATTTTCCTCATTAACACTTAAAACATATTCATTCATATATGGGTCATACCCTCCTAGCTTTTGAGTGTTTAATCCATTAATAAATCTATCTCTAAACCAAGACCTCATACCAGCTTCAGAAATTACTGTAAGCTGTTCATTTTGTCCTGCAGAACCTGTAAGCATAATTACAGCACCACGCTTAGCGTCAGTAAAATATTTATTGTAACCCCAAGAACAAAAGCTTTCAGGGTTTCTTGAAATACCATACTCTTCTATTCTGGCTATCTGAGTTCCTAAAACCTCAGGTACAGAAGCAACTTGACCTCCACCAGTGGAGTCTGTTAACAAGTTCTTTCCAGCCAGTACATAAGAAATTTTATCTTCTTGTAAAACTAATATATCGGTTTCTCTTCCATGAAGTTTTTCAATCGGACCATATATATCTTCACAAGGCTTAAAGTTTAGTAAACCTAAGTTAAATTCATTTAGCTTGTTTACATTGCTTTCATTGTTATAAACACCACTATAAGTTAAATCAGCAAAGCGATGTGCTTGCTTAAACTCTAATTCAGAAGTAGATGTAGTTCTTTCTCCTAAACTAAACTCTTTACCTACAATTGAATCTCTAATTCTATAACTCTCTACACCATTACCAAAAGAATAACAATTGAAAAAGTCTGTTAATACAACAGCAGATTGAGTACTAGTTTGGTTTTGTATATTACCATCGTGTCTTCCAGTTGCTTTGTCGATACTAAATACATCTGCAGATTCATACCATAAATCTGGAGTAGCATCTTGTGGTTCAGTTTCAAAAACCAATGTATTCTCAGCCCTAAAAACTTCTATCTTAGCACTAATACATGCTCTTCTTTTACTTGAATTTTTAGCGCCAGAACATGAGTTAGTTCCAACTAATCCAAGAGAAAGTTGATTGTTACTTGTTGCTCGTAAAAACTGCCACTGATATTCACATCGGTTTTGCGGCATAGCAGCTAAAGCATTATTTGTTCCAAGACCTGTCTGTATAGCAGGGTTATAATAATTAGCATAGTAAGGAGGTGGACAATCAGGGTCTCCTGTAATTCCAGATACCGCTCCGCTATCTAATAAAGAAGCGATGTTATCTCCATCCCACCATTCTTTAAAGTTATCATAATCCTGTGAAGCTGTTAGCTTTAAATCTAATATATAACGTCTTCCATCACACGCACGATTCCCTGTTCCTTTTCTTCTAAAGTCTACATATATATTTATTCTTGAACCTGCAGGTAATGAATAATCAATAAATTGCCCTGGGTTATTTGGGTCTTCAATGCTTACTGGATAAGCTACTCTTGGGTGCTCGTTTTTTCTTCTACCACAATCACTTCTCTTGCCATATAAAACTGTCGGTAAATCGCCTTGAACCACCTCAAAGTCATTAGGTATTATTTTCATATAAGTCCCTGCTGGAACAGGAATATCTGTACCATTAGAGTCTTTAGGTGGAGGGCTCATAAAGTCTTGTGTCTGAGCTTCTTTCTGCAAAACAGTAGCGTACTGACATCTTGTAGTTGGCCCATTAGTATCAGCCTTTACCCTAAGCCTATCACCCTCTTCAACCTTTCTAGCGTTTTCACCCTCTAGCAAAAAGAATGTTGCCGCAGTTCCTACCTCATCAAAAAATATGTTTGAATAAACTGTATTGTAATCCTCAAAATCTGGCTTTATACAAAGCTTATATCGGTCAGCCCAAGCTGGAGCTAGTTGTGATGGGGGAATAGTTACTTCAATAGAATTTTGAAGAGATGCAGCCGAGCAACCGACGTGAACAGTATTGTTAGGACTAACAAGAGCTGTTGATGAACGATTAAACTCATCCATATAAACAATACCCACTTCATAGTCTCTATCACTATGTAAGCTTTTAGGATTTCCAATACCTGAATAACTCCCCTCTGCAAAAGTAACAGTATAGTATTCATAAACACTTTGTGTAGGTGTAGTTAAATCATCTACAAATCTCATCGCTGGTACAACAAGGCCAATCTCAGAACTACCTGGACTAGAAATTATTTCTATAGGTTGTCCAGCTGCTGTAATACCGCTTTCAAATTTTATCAATGTATCCAGTGTATTTGGAATAGAACAATTCCATTCATCTGTAATAGTTGTTCCGTCACATGAAGTTTCATTTCCAGGAACAGGGTCATACACTGGAAGTATATTTGCTGCCGTTCCTATTGTCTGTATAAATAAAGGGTCTTGTGATAATTCATAAGCACTTCCAAAATCTATAGGTAATATATATGTAAAGTCTAGTTCTAAATTTGTGGACTGTTGAGATGGAAAAGGGGTTTGCCCAGAAAATTGAGAATGAGTATATCGTATTTCAAAAGTAATAGCTGCGCCAGCTTTTAACTCTACATCATCAAAATCAAAAAACACCGCAGCATTTACAATGTTTTGACTTCCATCAATATTATACGTAAAAGAATCAGTTCGGTCACCAATACTTTCAGCTCCAATTTCTTCGGATAAAAGCCTACAAAAATACTCAAGCCTTATAGGGTTGGTGTTTAAATCTAATAAGTCATAACCATCTACATAATTACCATAGATTAATCTGTTTCCCATTAATGTTTGAGCTTGAGCTTTTAAAGGAACATTATCAAATAACCTAACTAACTGTGTTGGGTTTAAAACAGTATATATTTTACTGTTGTTGAAATCTAAACTGTAATCTGTATTGTCTGCATATCCAAGATTTTGTTTATCAAATATCTCTATAGATTTTATCACACTTGATGTGGTTTCAGCAAAAACAACTTCTATAGCTTTCACTAAAGGACCTCCACTATTATAAGTAACTTTAACATTATTGAATGCGTTTGTCATTCCCTCATTCAGACCTGATTCTATTTTATAATCAAATCCTTTAGGAACAAAAGCTGGTTCTGTGAATTGTGATAAAGCAGAATACTCGCCATCTTCATATCTATATCTATAAGCAAATGTTATAAATCTTTCTTCTATAAAATTTTCTTCACCAGACAAATTTGTTAGCTCAAATGATGGAGCTGCAACTGGTGGCTTTTTAATTACTAAAAGTTGTTCTGCTAAATCAGGTGAGGTTGAGTTATAATTTCTAGTAATGTTTATAAATCTAGGTTGGTTGTAGTTATCAGTCCAGAATAATAAATCCTCAACTCTGTTAACTCCAGTAATTAAATAATCTTCATTGAAATTTAAAACTGTTTGCCCTGAACCAGTTGTCACAACATGGTATGTTAATAAATTTAATTGCACATTATATGATACAACTAAGTCTACTATACCTTTTCCTGCGTGTGCTGGGTCATGTACAAACCAATACAATGTTTCTCTTTGCCCATCCTCATAAGCTCCAATACATTTAGCTTGAGAGCTTAAAGGCACTCCTTCATGCTCTAAAGCTGTTAACTGCTGATTACCTCTACTATTTTCAACCGAACCAACTTCAGATTCTTCAGTAGACCCCAGCCTAATATTAAGTGCGTCAATATACTCGCCATTAGGGAGTAAGCGTTCATCAACGCTTTTATTCATGCGCCCTGCAATAAAATTTCTAGTAGTCTCTGCCATTCTATTTTATCCACTTATCCATACCTCTGATGTTTTGAATCAAACGTCCTGGATGTATATTACTAATTCTAAGCTTAGCGTTTCTTAATAACGCAGAGCTTCTTTTTCTTGCTCTAGCAACAACATATTCTTGTACACCAAACTTAGCATTTAATATAGCAAATTGAATGTAAGCATAAACATATTCTTCAAATAATTTATTTACACTGATTTGAGAGTCATCACCACCCTCCATGCCATCAGAGACGTATTCAAGAATACATAACTCCCCTGCCATATCTGAACTAAAGTTTATAACCCCAGCTTTTTTATTTATTTTAAATGTAGGATTAAAGTTTGCTGTCTCTGTGTTTAATCCGTACTGAGCACCGATACCATAATCAAAATACCAATCACCATCCACACAATACCCTTCTCTATTATTGTAAGGGCTTTGCTGATTAAGGTAAATACTTTTTTTAGTACCCTCTATCCTTTGCATGTCTATGGTTGATGTAGATGGCTTTAAAATGTTTCCATCATGGTCAAATAATATTCTACAATTATTATCTTGAAGATAGGCATTGCTCCAATTAGTTTGAATATTTTCGGTTAAAGGCCTAAGCACGCCATCTTTATATAAGGATATTCTAACCCAATTAACATAATCTATAGGTAGTACATATCTTAAAGTATCACATACATCTAATTCCAATATTTTTAATTCTTTAAAGGCATCATAATTTAATTCTTGAATTGCTCTTTTTGCGTGAAACAAAATTCTGTATCGCTCCTCATTGTTAATCAAACTATGATTTCCTGCATACATCAACATAAAGTTATTGACTATATCATATAAACTTACATATTGATATGACCCCCAATTAGCGTCTTCAGGAGCATTGCCGTTGTTTTCGTAATATTGATATTCTGTTAAGTATGCCATTATTTTTCTTTTTGTTCTTCTCTAATATCCATTGATTGCCCAAACTGAATAGCTTCAACTTCTCTAATAGACATTCCAGCATATTGTAATATTTTATTTACTAATGTAGGCTCATCTTCAAGAGGAAGCTCAAAGTCTTGATACAATGCATCCGATTGATTAAATGATGGTTCACCTCCAACAAGTTGAGCATAAGTCCATTTAGGGTCTTTAGGGTATCTAATATACTGACACAATATTCTACCAGCAGATGTTTCACCAGAGTTTATTACGTTTGCACCCCATTGAAAATTTTCAGGATACACTTGTATTACCTCATTATTTTGTGAATAAGCTGGGAACAACTCTGTAGGTTTAGTCAAATTAGACATGTTGAGTTGTGTAATTTTTTTATTAGTTACTTTTTCACATTCATTTAAACCTTGCTTTGTACTAAGAATTGTATAATTGCTTGGTGCTGAAAGAAAAATATTACTATCTAATACCAATGTATCTGTTGTAGATGGAGTAAGGTATCGTATATTTGCTGTTTGTCCAGTTGATAAATTAACCACAACATCCCCAGGCTGAACTCCTAAGCTAAAAAAGTTTTTAGTATTATCCACCAATTCATTTGGACTAACTAAAGTATTAGTGCTGTTAGCAACTAAGTATTTTGTAAGTAATAAAATTTTATTTATCAAATAATAATTAGAACCTGTTGTAGCTGTTGTAGGAACACTATAAGTAGATGTTGCGGATGGGGATGTAATTATTTCATTCGCACCATTAATATAAACTGGCTCAAGAAATTCTTGTTCCGAAAATATATTGATTGCCTCGTCGTATACTTTTTTAATATCTGCCAATCCAATTCCTGATTGCCTAGCATTCTCTTTATTTACTTGATAATTATATTGATAGAAATAATCTTCAAAAATATCTAGCTGCGCTTGCTTGGCATATAAATTAAAATCACTAGGAGTAATGTACCCATAGTTATTTTTATTAAGAACTGACAGTACAGTTTCACGTACTGAATTTATAATGCTCATCTGTTAATTTATTTACTACAAAGATAAGCAAAAAAAAAGAGGTTGTATTTCTACAGCCTCTTTTTGGTTGGTTAGAGTTATCAGCTCTATTTATTATTATGAATATACTTCACAAAAATAAACATTATTTTTTATTATCCAAGTTCTTTTCAAGAAACTTTAAAATATCAATACCTTCATCGGATTGAAGATAGCTTGCGATTACATAGTAAGGGTCTTCTCCAAAAGGAAGATTAAGCATTCTCTTTTTGTTCTTGTCAGTATTGAAATATACGTCTTTTTTATTATTCTTGAATATTAATACCTTATGATTAAAAAACTCTTTTATTTTAGAGTTGAGTTTTAATGTAGGGTCTTTAACAGCTTTCAAAAACATACCTGGTTCTTGTTCAGCAAATATAAGAATATCTCTTCTTAATTCTGCTGAGGTAATTCGAGATGTGTCTGTGTTAAACAATACTCTAGATAAAGCCTCCACTTGTTCTATATCAAGCTGTCTAGCTTCTATAAGAGCATCTACTCTACTATTTAAAACTTCCATTTCTTTCTGAGCATCTTTCTCAGTATTAACCTCAACAAACTTACTTCCGTTCATTGGGTGATAATGTAAGAACTCTTGAAGTACTGGATTTGTTCTTGGAACAGATAAGAATCCGTCTTCAAAAACAATTGGTTCTACAATAGCATTACCATCTTGCTCATCTTCAAATGGGCTTTTTTGGTTTCTTGCATAACGCAAAGCTCTGTTAGTTCCTGTACTTTCATCAAAGTACATTAATGGATATCTTCTTGAGTTTCTAGTTGGCAGCATAAAAGAAAGCGGTGCTGCATCTTTGGTAAGTTTATAGGTCTTATTGACCAATACATTTTTTTTCATTTGATTATAATTTAATTATTAAAAAAGGTTGAGGTCGCAAGTTGCGACCCCTACCTTATTATTTAGTTTATGATTGGAAAATCACAAAGTTGTTTGCACCCATAGTACATACACATCTTTCAGATAGGAAGTTTACTTCCATAGCATCTAAATCAGAAGTCATTGCACCACCAGCTGAACCTGTAATCCAAGTCTTGTACTTTCTGTCTTCAGTTTCTGAAGCTCTGTATCGTACATGTAAGAAAGGACGCTTAGCATTCTTTCCAAGGATTTGGTCGTAAACAGTAGTTGAACCAGCTGGTACTAATAAACCATTTACAGCACCTGTTCCAGTTAAACCACCACGCATAGTTGGGTCGTTTAGGTATTTCCAGTCAGACTTGTAGAAGTCATACCCTCTACGGAATCCAGTGAATCCAAGATTCAATGCCATTTCCACGTCATTGTCAAATAGACCATAAGAAGTACCATTAGCTGTAGTTCCACCAGTTCCACCTTGAGCAGAACCATTTAGCTCAGCTAACATGTCATCAATGTCAAATCCAAATTGTCTGTTCAAGAAAAGTACGTTCTCTTCGATTGCACCTTGCTTGTCTAATCTTTGAATGATAGTATCGAAATCTGCTAGTGCAGTTGGGTTACCACCTGCCCATACATTTCCTCTATTTTCTACTGCGTAGAATACACCCTCAGAACCTTTGTTTCCTACATCTCCACCAGCATTAAGTGCTCCAGAATTTGCTTCTGCTGGCACTGCTTCAATCATAGCTGTTTCTAGGTAGTCATCAAAACGTAAACGAGTTTCGTGCTCAGACTTTAAATACCATAGGTATCCTGAAGCTCCGTTTTCAGTAGTCACTTCAATCCACCCGATTTGAGCCATATCAGAACCTGATACTGCATACTTATCTTTGATGATGATTGGTGAGTTATCGAAGATTTCATCTTCAGCTTCTAAAGAACCTTGCATTCCTGCTGTTCCTTTTTTGAATTCAGAACCATAGATAAAGATAGTTGCATCAGCATTACCTGCTCCTGAACCACCTGTATAACCTGCTGCGTTATAGAAAGCTACAGTAATTTGGTTATCGTTCAATCCTCCTGCAGCACCTGCGAGAGTTACGATTCCTTTATATTCTCCTGAACCATCGTTGTTAGAAACAACAACAGTTTGACCTACACGAATAGCGATAGTTCCAGCTGTTAAGCCTGTTGCAGCTCTATCTGGTACTAATGCATCGTTAATGTCAAATGTTACATTGTCTGCATCAACTACTGCTGCTGTTCCACACTTTATATATTTAGTGTGTAATCTTCCTTGCTCTGCCCACTTTACTAGGTCTGAGTTACTTGGTAGCTCAGCTCCTACTAAACGTAAGAAAGAAGAAATAGTTCTATTACCATAACGCTCAAATTCTTTTTCATAAGTGTCTGGTAAGTACTGATTCAAAAAGTTGAAATCAGTAATGTAATTCGTAGCCAACGGCACTTGCTGTGGTGCTGGCTGTAGCGCAAACCCTGGTCCTACTGGAGAAGTGTTTGGCCCTAATAATTGTCCTGCCATTTTTTAATTTTTAAAATGTTGTTAATTTTTTCTTTTAATACTCTTAATCTTTAACCCTCTACCCTCGCTTGGATTGATTGCACGAAACTGAGTTCCTCCTTTAGAAACAACTTCTGGAGCAGAACGTGTAGACATGTTAATGTTTTTCATTTTTCTAGTTACATCTTCCGTTGCCGCTGCCTTACCTTGTTCGTAAAAAAATCTTGCGAACTTGTCAGGGTTCATTGCTGCTGATAATGCTTTATGATATTCAGCTGCATCTTTGACTAATCCATCTTCAGTCAAATGACTATTAATAAAATTAATAATCGTAGACTGAGCTTTCTTAATCTCTTGCACAGAACCTCCAGGATTGTATAACAAATTAGCGTCATCAATACTGACCTTAAAACCTTTAAAGTCTTGATTAAGCACCTTGTCAGTTTCTTTATTAAAGAAATCTACTTTCCTAGACTGCAGTTCTGACTGAGTCTTTGCATTCTCAACGTATTGCTTGTAAGCTTTATATTCTTCGCTGTCCTCAGAAATACCAGTTGCGCTTGACTCAAGCGGCTGGCGATACATTTCTTTTTGTTCATTGAAAAACTTTCTAGCTTTTACAATTGCTTTTTTCTTTTTTAACTTTGCTCTTTTAATATCAGACTCATCGTCAAGTTCTTCATCGTAGGAATAATCTTCCATCAACAACTCAACATCATCTTTATCAATACCCTCTTCAGTGGCTAAAAGATACTCAGTTAAAATTTGGTCTTCATCTAAGGAATCAAAGTCTCTGTTTAATTTAACATAATCTTCAATACCACGACCAGTTTTCTTTTTATATTCAAAATAAGCTGACACATCTTCTGGTAGTTCAATATTGTTTTCTTTTTCTTCAAACAATTGGTCTACTGATGATATGTCCTTATCATATCTATTCTTAATAAAACTAAGAACGTCTTCTTCTTTTAGTTCAGCACCTTGCGTTTCCTCAGGAGCTGCGGTTTGTTCTACAACTTCAGTTTCTACTTGTGGTTGCGTTTGCTCTTCGTGTTGCTGCTCAGCTTTTTGAATTAGAGTTTCTTCTACTTCAGCTGCTGATTTTTCTTCAACAACACCTACTTCTTTTACTTTTATTTCCATTAGATTTAATTTTTGTACAAATATAGTACATTAAACAATTATAATTTATTTAGTTTATCTTGGGTCAAACTCTGCTAAATCAAACCCATCTAAACTATCTTCATTAGACTCAAAGTTTTGAGGAGGTAAGTTATTTTTTCTTTGATTAATTAACTTAGACTGCTCTGTGTTTTGTTGACTAATACGAGAAGCTTTAGCTGTTTCTCTCTGAACTTCTCTTTTTGCCAGAGCTTCTTCTGACATTCCTCTTAACTGTTGATTGTAATTAAACTCTTCAGCCATCAACTGACTTTTTAGCATAGCTTCATTCTTCATCTTCTCAATTTCAAAAGCTATCTCTGCTTGTTTAATTTGCATCTTAGCATTCATCTCTGCTTGAGATTTTTGCATAGCTGCCTGCGCAGCCATTTGCTGAGACTTTAATTGTTGAGCGGCTTGCATCTGTTGTTTTAACATAGCATTCTTCTCATCACGTTCTTGCTTTTGTTTTCTTTTTACTTTTAGTAATTGATTAGCAAGTTTAATATTTTTAATTTCTCTTATATCAAT
>Ga0208127_1000198_pt1 | contig 30585 bp, 37 predicted proteins | sample ETNtaG_6_FD_185751 | JGI IMG/M metagenome (GOLD analysis project Ga0208127, IMG submission 185751) | Marine microbial and viral communities from oxygen minimum zone, Eastern Pacific Ocean - ETNP201306SV45 (SPAdes) (version 2) | ecosystem: Environmental > Aquatic > Marine > Oceanic ... | reverse complement strand
TCTGAATATTGAGTTATTTTCATAACAATGAGAGCAACTGGCACAATGTAGTCTGCAAAAGCTGTCATAGATTCCATATCTTCAATTTTAAAATGACCAGTATGAGCAAGTTCGCCATGAATACCCCAGAATGCCAATTGTGCTAATTTATAGAAATTTACCTCTTTATCTAAATAAATAGACGAGTCATTAAATCTTGGAAACTCGGAAACTAATCTTTCAATTAATCCTTCTCCATCTGAATAAAGTTTTTGTGGCCCCTGGTATACAAATTTTAACCAATCTCCTTCATAGCTATCTACTAGTTTTTTACCCACCTCATTTAATATTTCTACACGTTCTTTTAGCATTGGCATTTCTATATTTCCTTTGAAAATTTTTTCTAAATCTTCAATTGTTAAATTTGCCATTACTTCACCATTAAGTAAATTGATACCAGAATCTATCGCTTCATGAACTTGAGCAAACATAGCTTCGCTGTCTGAAAGTCTCTGACCATCTCTTTCTATTTCATACTTAATCGAAGTATCAAAGTCAGTAAATGCGAAGTTTAGAGTGTTAATGAGCATTGTTGTTCGGATAAAATTGTCCGGATCTTTATTTGTTTTATTATTTTTAGGAAGCCCAAACTCCTCATAGGCTAACCAATCTGCAACGATTTCTATATGTTGCTCGCTTATCGATAAATGTTGAGCGTTATCAATAACATTTACAACTGAGCTTAAAACTTTAGATTCCCAATTAACACTCATAAATCAAATCATAGTAGATAAAACAATAAAATATTTTTATAATTCTTTCATGGCTTCAAAAATCTGTGTAGTAGGCAGCTCTAATATTGATCAAATTGCTTATGTGGAAAGTACCCCATCTGATGGAGAGACTGTTTTTGGTAATGAGTACAAAATGGGTTTTGGAGGCAAAGGTGCAAATCAAGCTGTTATGTCAGGACTTATGGGTGCTGAAACATATATGATTACCTGCTTAGGTGATGATGTATATGCAGACATGACCATAGAAAATTATAAAAATAGTGGTGTAAACGTTGACTATATTCAGAGAGTACCTGGGTCAAGTGGGGTTGCTCCAATATGGGTGGACAGCTCAGGACAAAATAGAATTATTGTAGTCTCTGGTGCTAATGATTTAATTAATGGTGATGATGCTGTAGAAGCTGTAGAAAAAATAGGTAATTTAAACGCGATAATCGGACAGTTTGAAATCCCCCTAGAAGTTACTGAAAAAGTTTTTGAATATGCAAAATCTAATAATATTACAACAATTTTAAATCCTGCTCCAGCAAAAATCCCTTCTAGTAGTCTTTTGGACGTTACTGATTGGTTCATACCTAATGAAGTAGAGTTTGAAACTATTTCTGGATTAAGTGCTTTTGAAGATAATAATTTAATAAATTATTCTGAAACAATAAAATCGAACCTAATTGTAACTTTAGGTGAAAAAGGTGCAGCCTACATAGAAAATGGTGTTGTAAAAAAAGTTGGTGCACCAAAAGTTGAAGCAATTGATACTACTGGAGCTGGAGATGCTTTTGTTGGTGCATTTTCCTACGCAATAGCATCTGATTTCACGATAGAAGACTCTGTAAAATTGGGAATAGAGCGTGCTTCAGACTCAGTTACTAAACCAGGCACCCAGTCTTCCTACTCTAAATAATGGTAGTCTTACCTTTTAGAGAACAAATGATTCTCTTAATTACATTTGTAGTTATATTTATTGTATTTTGGATAGATGAAAAAAGACTTAAGGATAAAAATCACATCCTAAATAAGATTTTCTACTATCTGCCTTCTTATAACAGTGATCAAAGAACTGGGTTTGCGCTATTAACGGTGGCGGCTGTAGGGTCTGTTTTTGGAATATATCTATACCTTTCAGTAATAGTTTTAATTGCTGGACTTGCTTTTTTATATAAAGGAAGAAACTAAGAGTCTTTAGACCAGAATCGGATTTGGGGAAGTATTTTATTTTTCATTTCAAAATTCATAATTAAAACTCCTGCTATTGAGGAAATTAAAGAAGTAACGAGAAAAAAGCTTACATTTTCTATATTCACAAAATAAGCAAAAATAAATGGACCTAAAAGTAGTCCGGGTAATCTAAAAGCAGTAAGCATTGCATTAGTATTACCTGCGTCTCCAACAGTACCTATTTCAACTGATATATTGCTTTGAGAAGTTACAAAAGTTCCTGATCCTAAACCAGCAAATATGAATATAAAATTCTGAAACATAATTGGGTCAAATAAAAACATGGTGCTTGCAGTAAAATGAAATATCAGTCCAAAAATATATGTGATTTTAAACCCAAGCTTAGATGCAACAATGGGAACAATAAAACTTCCCAGGCTTTGGCTTATTAGCAATAACGTAACCCAGATACCAATCTTGTTTGAATCTATTGCATAGAAAGCTATCAACCAAATAGTAAAAAATGGAGTAATTGATTCAGGAATAGCACTGACTATATTTGATTTTGCAACTACTTTTATGTCATTGCTATTGGAAATTATCTCATACCAAATAATTATTCTTTGTTTAATCAATTTGAAAGTTATTTTACTTTTTGAGCTCCTATTAGATTTTGGCTCTTTAATTAAAATCAATGGGATTAGTGATAACGAAGTAATAACAATAACAACAAATAATCCATCTAAGAAACCGTTTATAAGTCCATTTTCTTGTATTTGGTTATCTACATATCTTGAAACTAGAAAACCTGCCAAGGAACCAGTTGTAAGGTTTGCAGCAAAAAATATTGCCCTGTGTTTATATAAAAGTCTTGAAACTAAATCAAAATAAGCAGGAAGAATAGCTCCAGAACTGTATACAAAAATAGCATATGTGATTAAAAATAAATAAAGTACATATTCCGATTCTGAAAAGTATTTTAAAGATAGAAATATTAATACAAACCCTATCCTCTCTAGAACTCCCCACTTTATAACATCTAACTTTGAATCTTCTTCTTTTTTTCTACTTGCAGAAGAAATAAATTGGCCGAATATATTTAAAAAATAAAAAATAATAATTACAGAAGGAGCAGCGAACCATGCTCCAGATATTTCATATGCAATATCTGGTGAATAACTTAATGGAATTAGTAAAGCAAAAGCTGAGCCAAACCCAATGCTATCAAATATAAACATTGTGTAGTTGAACACAAAGTTATCTTTTATATACTCAGAACTTTTTTGAATCAATTAAATTACTACTTTTTACCAAGCAATCTTATTGCAAAAGTAGCCCCAAATATAATTGACAAAAATGCGGTCCCACAAAAAATTACAATAAACGATCCAGCAAAAGGTGTTAAGGTAAATCCACCAACAGGTACGAAAGAATTTAAACTTGCCCTTGCATAAATAACCAAAACTATAGGTGATAGTGCCAAAATTGAAAGAATAGTTTCTTTTGTTGTAAATTCTTTATATCTCAATAGTGTTCTTTCCTTGTTTGCACCAAATGCTCTTGTTTCCAAACTCATTGAAAGTTGTGATACTCTGTCAATAGCTCCTGCAAATACCGGGATAATCGATGGAAGTAAAGCTTTGAAGCCCTGTGCTTGCATTGCCCTTGACTTTTGAGCAGAGAGAATTATTCCAAATTCTCTTTGTAAAATAGGTATTAACTGTAAAGTCGTTGTAATCATAAAATTTACAGTGTAAGGTACCTTAGCTTTTTGTAATGCTGAAGAAAGTTCTCCTGGATGTAGTGTCATCAACATTAAAATTGACCACGTTGTTATACATAAAATACGACTACTGAAAAGCATCCCATAAATAATTGATTCTGTGTACAAAGAAAGTGGTCCTACTTCTGCTAAAAAGGTTGGATTATCAAATACTGCTGGAGGCACAATTGATTGCAGAAATATCATTGCAAAAGCAGCTGGAAAAAATATTACCATTGCTCTTACATAGCTTGGAAATGTATTTGTAAGAAATACAAAAACTAAACCAACCAAAGTTAATGAATAGTTCACGTATGGGTTCTTGTTAAAAAAACAAAATATAACAAATGCTGCAACCCAGTAAAATTTCACAAAAGGATGTGCTTTATGGAAAAATGAATCTCCAGGTACGTAGGCTCCAACTGGTACCCTAGCCATTATGAACCCTCCTCAATATCGAGGCTTGCCTCAAGAATCATATTTATAGATTCTGTCATGTTTGCCTTGTACTCTTCTTTAGTTAAAGATTCTTGCTTTGCTTGATCTCCTGCAACAAGTAATACTGCACCTGTTCTAAGTTTTCTATATGAGCCAACTACAAATAAAGTTGCTGCCTCCATTTCTGAGCATAAAACACCGCCTTTGACCCATGCATCCCACTTTTGAAGTAACTCTGATGCAATTGGCATTCCTTCCGGGTTGTGTTGTCCGTAAAACGAATCTTTTGATTGCACTATTCCAATATGGTGTGTTAAGTCTGCATTTTGAGCTGATTTAATTAAAGCTGAAACCATATCATGAGAGGCTACAGCAGGAAATTCAATAGGCATATATTGTACGGAAGTGCCTTCAAATCTTACTGCTCCTGTAGCAATTACTTTATCTCCAACCCTTGTATAGTCTTGCATTGCCCCTGAAGTTCCTAGGCGAACAAAAGTTTTTGCTCCAACGTTAGCAAGTTCCTCAACTGCTATTGCTGTTGAGGGACAACCAATACCAGTTGATGTAACTGAAACCGATCGACCTTTATACTTTCCAGTCATAGTTTTATACTCTCTGTTATCAGCAACTAAAGTTGCACTATCAAAATGTTCTGCAATAAACTCTACTCTTCCTGGATCGCCCGGAAGTATTACAAAATCTGAAATATCACCATTTTTAAGCTGTACGTGATATTGCATATCATTATCTAACAAACCACCGGTTGTTTCTTTATCGTTACTATTGGACATTTCTCTTTTCCTCCATATAAGTTATACTTTCTAAAACTATTTTTGTCATATTCTGAACGGTTTCTTTATCAGAGGTTTCAATTGCTAAAACTGCACCTGCTCTTATTTTTTTTATATGACATAATGTGAATAATGTTGCAGCTTCCATTTCCGATGCTCCAACTCCTCCTTTTTTCCATGAAGACCATTTATAGTCCAAATAAGGAGCAACTGGCATTCTTTCTGGCTCTGTTTCTCCAAAAAAAGAATCTTTAGACTGACATATTCCAACTTTGGTATCAATACCTATGTCTTTTGAAGCTTGTATTAAATTACCAACAACATCATGAGAGGCTATTGCAGGAAATTCAATTGGTATGTATTGTTTTGATGTTCCATCATCCCGAACTGCAGCTGTAGCTATAAATATATCACCCTTAGTAGCTGATTTATCAACAGAGCCAGAGGTGCCAATTCTAATCAATACCTCAGCTCCTACATATGACAACTCTTCAACAGCAATTGCTGTAGAGGGACATCCGATTCCTGTTGAAACAACTGAAACATCTATACCTTTATAAGTTCCTTTATAAGCATTAAATTCTCTATTTTGACCTTGATGAATTGGGTTATCTAAAGAGTCTGCAATTATTGGAACTCTATTTGGATCGCCCGGCACTATTACGTACCGGGCGACTTCGCCAAATTTTAAAGGTAAATGTTTTACTTGTTCAACTTTTTGAACAGTTTGCATTTACAGTTTTACTAGTCTTTTTGCCTTATGACAGCTAGTCCGCAAAGAACTGTCAAGAGACTTGCTACTAAGCAAAGTCCTGACAGCATACCGAATGCAGCATCTCCAGCCATTTCTGATGATGCCCAAGGATATATTGCGTACATTATACCTAGGCCGATAATACCAGCACCAAGACCATCTTTCGATGTTACTTCTCTCATACTATCCTCCTATCTACAAATTCATAGATACAACTGTAAGAATTACACCTACAACTGTACCTGCTGTTATTAAGACTGCTTTGCCCATATTTTCAGCTTTCATTATTGGACCAGTTACCTGCAAGTTTGTAGGTAACGCACCGATGATCGCTAACGCCAAGAATGACGACAGAATCTTGTCGGCTGAAGAAACAATAATGTTACTTGAAAATACTGCTGCCCACATGTCATTACCAGCTGCTAATAGTCCAGCTGTTAAAACATCTGAAGCATGTCCTGTAGCACCACCAAATACAAAAATTACAATTGGTGCTGCCATAAGTGACACAAAGACCGCTGAAGCTACTGATAAACCAAAGAATTTTAGTTTATCGTTAGCCCAACCCCATCTAGTTCCATAACCCCAAACCAAAGCACCAACAACGTTGCATGCTGCGAATGGAATTGAAACTGGGCCTGATATAAAGCCCATAGTTAGGTTTGTTATCACTCCGACTAGTGCTCCCCACCATGGACCGATTGTCATAGCAACAACTGCTGTTCCAATCATGTCCAAGAAGATAGGTAGCTTTAGAGCTCCTGCGACAGTTCCACCTATAACGTTCAAAACAGAAGCAACTGGTACTAATGCAATTACGTATGTTAATGGAACTCCACCGCCTGTGGAGCTACTTAGTTTTTCGCCCTGAGTGGCTTGTTCATTCATCTACTCTCCCCCTCGAAATAAATGAAATTGGGAGTGGTTTTAACCACCACCAATTTTTAGGTTTTTTGACAATGGTTATCCTTACGAACATTGATAATTTTATTCTATAAAAATTTTTTTAAGCATGCGTTGAAAAATTTAAATTTTAAAAAAAAACAGTAACTATAAAGATTTAGCTGCTTCTTCTACTGACAACAAGCTTTCATTCTCTTTTGACATACCTATTCTTTGAGTAAAACTTGTTATTTGGGGAGGTAAAAGGTTTGTCTTTTGCAGAGTAGATTGATCAGAAAATAATTTTGATGGTGTACCGTCAAAAATTAACTCTGTATCACACATCACTAATACTCTGTCTGTATCTTCTGCGACTAAAGGCATGTCATGTGAAACTACAATAACCGTCTTTCCTTGATCTTTTAGTTTCTTTATAGCTGATCTAATAGCCTTAATTCCGAGATAATCTTGACCTGTTGTAGGTTCGTCAAGAACAATTACATCTGGTTCCATGGCAATAATTGACGCCATACCGACGGACTTCCTTATGGAGAAACCTAGTCTATATGGGTTAGTTTCTAAGTAATCAACAAGACCAAATTCTTCTGAAATTAAATCAACTCTTCTCTTTATCTCATCCTCATCTAGGCCAATATTGATAAGACCAAACTCTAGTTCGTCTCTTACTGACGCTGCAAAGATTTGGTGATTTGGATTTTGAAATACATAACCAACTTTTCTTGCTAAAACATTTACAGAATGCTCTAAAGTGTCTAGCTCCCCAACATAAACATTTCCTTCAGTAGGCTTTAATAATCCATTCCAATGTTTAACTAAAGTAGTTTTGCCAGAACCATTTTGCCCAACAACTGATACTTGTTCTCCTTGTTTAATTTCAACATTTACATTATTAACAGCAATAACACCGTTTGGATATGTATGTTGTAAGTTTGAAACTTTTAAGACAGTCATCCCTTGTACATCCTTTCAGCCTCATCTAGTGTGACTGGAATTGATTCGAACAGCTCGTGTTTTTTTGAAGCTAATTCTGTAACTTGAGGAACTCTGACACCAACATCTTCTTGATGGTCAACAAATTTAGGAAATATTTCCTGCGGAGTTCCGGTTTCATTTATTTTACCTTCGTCAAGAAGAATTAATTTATCCGCAAACTCAGCAATAACTTCAACTTCATGCTCTGCGATAATAACCGTTAAACCCTCTTCTTGATTTAAGCTTCTTGTAACTGAAAATACTTCTTCTTTCCCAATAGGATCTAGGTTAGAGGTTGGTTCATCTAGAATTAAAATTTCAGGCTTCATAGCTAATGCAGAAGCCATAGCAAGTCTTTGCTGTTGACCGCCAGAAATCTCAAAAGGGGATCTTTCTTCAAAACCCTCTAGACCAACTAGTTTTAATGATTCAGTTATGTTTTTTTCAATTGTAGACTTTTCTACACCAAGATTTTGAAGACCCAAAGCAACCTCTTCAAAAACTGTAAGCTGACTCATTTGAAACTCTGGATTATCAAAAATACTTCCAACTTTTGTTGCTAATTGTCTAACAGGTATTTTCGGAGGTATCTCTCCTAAAACTTCAATTGCACCAAACATATCAGCACTTATCATATTTGGGACAATTCCATTTAAGGAAAGACATAGAGTTGTTTTTCCAGCACCGTGAGCGCCGAGCAAAGCTACAAATTCTCCCTTTTCGATTTCTAGAGAGACACCGTCAAGTGCATTCTTTTCTTCGCCAGCATATTGGACTGTTAAATTTTCGACTTTTATAACTGACATAAAAACCTCATCTTCTAAAAGGTTTTTTGACAATGGTTACCTTACAAACATTGAAATTGTTTCTTAGAATATCTTACACAATTGATTTAAGACTTTCATATTTATTTTTCATATATTGTATAAATTTATTTTCAAGTCAAAAAGTAAAAGAATATAATGAATCCATGAGTATTCCAGAGCTTCATTTACCCACAGAAGAGTCCAATTTTATAAAAAATCCATATAAAACCATGGGGGAATTTAGAGAAGAAACTCCAGTGTTCTGGGATGAAATAAATGGCTTATATTTTTTTACTCGATATGCAGACGTAAGGTCTATTCAGTCTACTAAAACATTTGGTACAACGTTCAATCACATCGAAGGTTTTGAAAAAGAATTGGAAGGTACTGACATACCATTAACATTTGTTGGTTATAAAAGATCTGATAAATATGCAACTTACGATAATTTCTGGAAATCGGAAGAATTTTCATTGCTTAACCTTGAAGGACAACTTCATAAAGAGTTGCGTGGTTTAGTAGCAAAAGCTTTTTTACCTAGATCAGTCCAGCAATTAGTTCCCTACATGGAAAAGAAATCTGAAGAATTGTTTGATAGTTGTAAAAATTCAGAATTTGATATGTTGAAAGATTATGCACAACCTTACTCAGTTAGTATTATCGGAAAGTTATTAGGCGTACCTGAAAGTGACCATTTAAAATTTTTAGACTGGTCACACAAAATTGTCAAAATGTATGATTTTGAAGTTACAGAAGAAAATGCAAATAATGCAGAAGAAGCAGCTAAGCAATTTATTGAATATACGCAAGATTTACTTGATAAACGAAGAAAGCAACCAGAAGATGACATGATTACTAGATTGTCGCAGGTATCAGAAGACAACAATTATCTAACAGATGATCAAATCATATGCACTGTTATTTTGCTTCTGAATGCTGGACACGAAGCAACTGTTAATACATTGGGTAACGGACTTCATGCATTGCTCACTTTAGACCAGTCATTTGACGAAATAAGGAATGAAACTGAAGACATTAATGACATTGTTGAAGAATTAATCCGATACGATAGTCCATTACAATTTTTTCAAAGATATGCACTAGATGATGTAGAGATTGGAGGGCACAATATTAGTAAAGGCTCAAAAGTTGCAATGCTTCTTGGTTCTGCAAATAGGGACCCTAGAGTGTTTGAAAATCCTGACCAAATAAACTTTAAACGAGAAATGAAAGACCACAGTAGTTGGGGTGGGGGTATACATTTCTGTATAGGAACTCATTTAGCAAAATTAGAATTAGGAGTTTCCTTTAATCACATACTTGAAAAACAATTCACCTTAGTAGAGGAGCCTTCAAGAACTGGTGCTTTTGGGATACGGGGTTTTAAAAATCTTCTAGTTTCAGCCTAGTTTTTTAATCTCAGGAATTATTTCGTTTATATTGTTCACAGTTGTAGTCAACATTCCCTCAACAAATAAGTTTCTATACCTTCTTTCATTAGCATTTATTGCAATTACTGGCTTTTCTTTTGCGTAAGTATGGCCAATTTCTGCTGATGTTCCCGAATCAATATCTTGTCCTGTTAATAATGCAACTGTTAGATCAGCGTCTTCAAGGGCATCGAGGTCATTTTTAAATATTCTGTCTTTTGTTTCTTGAGACATATCGGTTCCTTTAAGCTCTGATTCGTCTATGCCTTTTTGATCTCTGTGAGGCAAAAAACATTCATAGCCATTTCCCTCGAGCTCTTTAGCTATATCTTCAAGATACATCTGCTCATGTTTGTTAAAAAGCGGGCCAGCAATATAAATTTTTTTAATCATAAAACTAAATTAGCAAAATTATTTAACCAATGTATTAACAATTCATTTAAACTCCATGTATGGGAAAATCTAAAAATTATGGTATGAATACCAAAGCACTTCATGCAAGTAAACGTTTTGAACCAATAAGTGGCGATATTATGCCACCTTTACATTTATCAACTACTTATAAAAATGATGTTCCTGGAGAGTCTGAGTATTTTTATGGAAGAATCAATAATCCAACTAGAGAACTTTTTGAAAGGACTTTAGCTTCACTAGAAGGCATTGAAAACTACGAAGAGCAACATGCTTTTGCTATGGCTTCAGGTATGTCAGCTGTAAGTATTATCGCTGAACTTGCTAAGCCTGGTGATAATGTCGTTATTACAAAAGATGTTTACGGTGGAACTACTAACTATTTTTCACGAATAATCAGAGAGCGCGGGGTTGAAGTAAACTTTTGTGACTTCTCAGATCTTGAATCACTAAGTAGTTTATTAAATGAGAAAACAAAGCTAGCTTGGATAGAATCCCCATCAAACCCATCAATGAAACTTTATGATCTACAGAAAATTTCTGATGTAGTTCATAAAAATAACACCCTTCTTGTTGCAGACAGTACTTTTTCAACACCATTCATTACTAGACCATTTGAACATGGAGTAGACATTATTATGCATTCAACTACAAAGTACATTGGTGGCCATAGTGATACTCTTGGCGGAGCCGTATTGTGTAATGATGCTGAACTTCATGAAACCCTAATGCTTTACCAAAGACAAGGGGGTGCAATTATGTCACCATTTGACTCTTATTTAGTGCAAAGAGGTCTTTACACGTTGGGACCAAGAATAAAACTTCATTCTGAAAATGCACACAAATTAGCTGAATATTTAGACAATTCTGAACACATAAAGGAAGTTAGATATCCCGGGCTAAAAAATTACGAAAATCACGATATAGCGGTTAAACAAATGGATTACTTTGGTGGAATGATGAGTTTCTATTTACAAGATAACATTAATCAGGAAAAATTCTGGAAATCATTAGATCTTTATAAACTAGCAGTTAGTTTAGGTGGAGTTGAAACTTTGATTGAACTACCTTATTTAATGACTCATGACAATGCTCAGGACACCGAGGCAAGTGCTCCTGTTGACTTAATTAGAATATCTGTCGGACTCGAAAATGTTGAAGATTTAATTGAAGACATGGAGTCTGCTCTTAATGAAGCAAAAAAATAATTATTTTTCATACGCTTTATATTCTGTATTTTTAACTGCTCTATTATTTATAATTTTTGGATACAACGGCTGGGGTCCGGCTGCAGCAAACGAACAGGCTATAGGGGAAATCTCAAGATGGTGTGAGCGGGTAAGCGGAGGTTTTTTCAGAGAACCAGCAAATACATTGGGAAATATAGGCTTTGTCTTCACGGGTCTGTATATGTTTTACAAACTGTCTGAAGATGCAACAAACAATAAATTGCCGATGTTTGGTTCTTTTAAAATTGCACTTGTGTACGCTTCGGCCTCAACTTTTTTAGGCCCAGGCTCAATGGCTATGCACGGCACACATACAAAATTTGGTGCATGGTTGGACAACGTTTCAATGATTAGCTACATACTTGTTTTATGGATATACAACTTAAAGAGACTGACTAAATTTTCTAACAAAGTTTATTTTTCAACTTATTCAATATTATTAGCTTATTACGCTTTCAGTTACTGGTTTTTAGATTCTGGCTTAGGCATTGGTGTAAATTTATTTGAGCTAAGCATTGGTTTATGGATTGCAACTGAGGTATTGATTAAATTTCCAAATATGTATGGAAGAATTCTGTCGGGCATTACTGTTCTTATCATTCAACAACTTTTTGGAAGTTCTGTTATTGAATCTTTTGCTAATTTTCAAGAAAATTGGGAGATGGCTTTGTACTTTGCTCCAGCATTGATACCAAACATAAAGCAAGACACTGAAAGAAAATACACACCTTGGTTTTTTATTGGATTTGCTTCATTTTTTGGAGCTCTATTAATTTGGGGGACTGGGGTTCCAGATCATCCGTGGTGTAATCCAGACACATGGTTGCAAGCTCATATGATTTGGCATTTATTATGCGCTGTAGCAACTTTAAGCTTCTTTAATTTTTACAGAAAAGAGATTACGGCCTAAGAAACATATAGTCTTTTTGGTTAAGCTCAACCTGTTCTCTTGAAAAATATAATGGATACATATTGTTTGATATCCAATTATCTACTTGATCATCATAATACTTTGACATCACATGCCCAGATTGTCCTGAAGGTAGCACTGTTAAAGAATTATCAAAATTGCTTAAATCAACAACCATTCTCATTGATGGGTAGCTACCAATAGTAAAGTCGTCTCCAAATCCCCAATCTGTTGAGTTGATAGCGAAAGAAGACCCTCCTGCTTCAACTGGTCCGATATTGACTATGTTTGTCAAGATTGGTATTCCTGCTTCACCTAACAAGTTTGTAGGATAAGTAATTGTGTGTATCTCTCCCCAAGACCATTTATCATAATCTTCAGTACCAAACAATAAGACAATACTCTCGTCTGCCAGAACAAGAGTTCTTTCCAATATATCTGTAAGATTCTCTTTCTGAGAAGTGTTTATATCGTCCCATATTATATGGTTTGGATCTTTCAGTAGAGTTCTAAATATTTCAGAAGTTGAGTCTGAGTTTCCAGGTTGAAGTGATATTTCATTGCCTAGTTTATCTGTCACAACTAGTTCTTCAAATGTTTGCTCAGCCAAATGCTTGTAAAACACTGCCCAAGCTGCAGCTCCGCTTGAATCTATATTCATTTCAAATTTATTTTCACTGATAGCCCATTCTTTCATAGAAGTTAAGACGTTCGAATCCACATAAACATTGTTAAAAATATAAGGCAGGATATAAGCAGCTGAATAATCATAATTATTTATTTGCATGGCTTCCATATCTTCAACGCCTATCTTTTGAGAAATATATTGATTTATTACTCGCTCTATTGCCTCTGCTCTATAACCTCTTGCGTAATAATTAGGCCAGGGTTGTTCTGGGTGTACTGACTGGTTTGCAGTAATTATGTATCCTGAAGATGGATTAATTGTATATGGAAGCTCTTCAAATGGAACAAATCCTAACCAGTCGTTCTCACTTAACCAACCAGCTATTGGAAGATCACCTAATAACCCATCAGCTCTTATTGGAAGTTTACCTGGAGATTGATATGCTATATTCCCATCAATATCTGCATATAAAAGGTTTTGTGCAGGAACATCAAATAATCGACTTGCCTCTCTAAATTCATCCCAGTTTTTTGCATAATTAAAGTCTCTAATTCCAACAAATGTACTTCCTGGGATTAATGCCGGCCATGATAAAGATACTGAAAAATTATCAGGTAATTCTATTCTTGCTTCGTCTGCAAAAGAAAATTGATCCTCTTCTGGATTTAAATTTATTGGATAACTTCTGTCTGAGACAATAGGCCCATGATGTGTGGAGCGAACTTCTATAATAATTGGTTCAGAACCAGCTACTTCAATAATTTCCGTAACCCTATCCATGTCTTTCCATTCACCATCAACTTCATATTGATTAGGGTTTGAAGGGTTTATTTTTTCAATGAACAGGTCTTGAACATCTGGGCCCATATTGGTAAAGCCCCATGCAATATAACTGTTATGTCCAATCACAATATACGGTGATCCAGCAAACGAAAAACCAACTACGTCTAATTCACAATCTCTATTTTTTGGATAACAATGAAGTCCGTTTTCGTACCATATTGCTGGAAGCTGAACAGATAAATGAGGGTCGTTGGCAAGCAGCGGTAATCCTGAATCAGTGTGTTCTCCAGAAATTGCCCAAGAATTTGACCCTAACGATTGATTAGTTTGTAAATCTTTTGTTACATATTTTATAAAGACTGATTGATAAATTTGTTTAATATTGCTTGGTTTTCCCAGTGATGCAAAAGAACCTTTCCCCTCCCACTCTTCAACAATATACGGGTGTTCTTCGGGATATGGTGGTGTTAAAAGCTCTGCAATATCAGGATTTAAAGTATTGAATGTCTTTGAGTTTCTTATTTCTTGTTGGAAGTTTCCATTAAGATCATATGCCATCATTTTTGCCCATGCTAGTGGGTAGTGTGGTTCATACTTTCCAACTTTGTAGTCTGCATTTAAAAATTGTAAAAAGAAGTGCTCTAAACTTAATCTGTTCTGTGGTCTTGATTCGATATATGCATTTATACCACTTGTATAGTTAATAAGGTCTTGTTTAAATTCTGGAGGTAAATTTTCATACTCTTCTAGTGCAACTCTATTAAATCCAAAAGTTCTAAAAAGTAAATCTGCCCCTACACCAGGTTCACCTATTAAAGAAGCAAGCCTGCCTGTACTTAAGTGACTCCAAAACTCTAGCTGCCAAAATCTGTCTTGCGCATGAACATAGCCTTGTGCAAACAATATATCATCTACATTTGTTCCATATATGTGTGGTATTCCTCGATCATCTCTAATGACCTCTACGAAATCAGTAAGAGGTAGTCCAGAAACATCAACTTCGTGATCCGGTAAGGGAATTCTAAAAATAACAACCCCTGCAACAATTACGATTGCTTGAAGTGCAATAAGAAAAACTATTAACCACTTAAAAACCTTTTTCAATAGTTCCTCCCCCTTATAAAACAATAATAGAGATTAAAGTCTGAGGTTGTCTATCCAGGTTGAGATTTCTTGAACAGTATTTCTATATACATTTAAAGCATGCTCGTCAGAATCATATGAAGACCTACTCGGGTCAACAAAATCATTATGAATTCTATTTTTCCCATTTGGAAAGACTGGACATAACTCATTAGCGGAGTCACAAACCGTAAGAACGTGATCGAAAGGTTCGTTGATAAATTCGTTTACCAGCTTTGGATATTGAGAGCTTATATCATAACCCTCTTCAGCCATAGCTTTAACTGCGTATGGATTTACTATATCCTCAGGTTTTGTTCCAGCAGAGTATATATCATATTCTGGATATTTCGCTTTAAGTAAACCTTCAGCTATTTGTGATCTACATGTATTTCCAGTGCAAATGACTATTATTTTCACAAACCTAATAATAAATAAAATTTAAAATAAAAACATGGAAACTCAAGCAAGCAAAGAAAAGAAGTTCACAGAACAAATTGAAAAATGGATTATGTATTTTATGTATTTACTATTTGGTGGTTTATTTTTATTAATTTCAATACAAGGTTCATGGCGTGAAGGAGCGGTTTTGATCCCAATTGCTGTTGTCTCTATTCCTCTTACAAAATGGGGGATGCGCTGGCAAAACGAAAGGTATATAAGAAGCGCGCAAAATCAAGATGATTTAGAAGTGGTAGTAAAAAGACTAGATCAAATCGAAAAAAGAATATCTAAATTGGAGGAGAAATGATAAGTATTCAATTGTTGTTAGAACATATGGCATGGGCAAATCAAGAAATCTACAAAGAAGTTAAAAAATTGGATACTAAGGTCCTTGATTATTACGTAATTGATCCTGAATGGACTGTGAGAACAATAATGGTTCATATTGCTGGTGCGTCGCACTTGTATGGCCAACGATTAAATGGTGAACCGTTTTCTCGGTTCGAACTTAAAAACACTGATGACTCTGAAATAATTGATGAACTTATCTCAGAACTTGAAAGAATAGATCAAAGTTTAATGAAGAATGTAGATAGAAACGATGAAAAAGTTACTTACATGACTTCAAAAGGAGAGGGGTCTAGTACAGTTTCCGAAATACTTTCACAATTAATTTTTCACGCAGGTGAACATAGAGCTCAAATTGTTGCTGCACTAGACAAACACAATGAAAGATCTATTAACTTAGATAATTTTTCTGTATGGAGCTATACCAACTCAATTAAATAGTTGAGTCTGAAACCCAATTTTCATATTCTGGCAGAGTAAAGACTGGCTCTAATACCGTGATTTTAGGGAGTTCATAAGAGTGTTTTTGTTTTACAATATCAACTACTTCTCTCATTAGAGAATCTTTAGTATATAAAGATACTTCAAATTCATAGTCTTCAACGACTTTTTCTTTCCACTTATAAGATGATTGAATTTTGTGAAAAGTACCACATGCGATCTTGTTTGTTTCTATAAGCAAGTTTATTAAGTTTTTAACTTTCTTCTCTTCATCTAAAGTTGTTTGAATAATTATCATATATCTAAATTAAGTTCATTTGCTGTAAAAGTCCAAAGGCTCTCTCGTAAATTATCATTGTAAACCATTTTGTTATGACTCATCATTGAGGGTTTTCCGTAAACTCCAAATATTTTTGGTGCGTAAACCTTGTATGCACTCACATTAACATCTTCAATTGCATTAATGATAGGTGCAATTCCTGTTTGAATATTTGTAGAAAAATATGTGTAAAAAGATTTTTTTATCTTCTTTACTTCATATGGTCTCGATTTTCTTGACTTTGTAATTCCTGGGTGAGCAGCAGTAACTGAGATGGATGTTTTTTTAAGCTTGTTTTCTAGTTCAAGAGCAAACATTGACCTAAGCAGATTCGTAAAATTGTACCTGCTGCTTGGAGAAAATGATTCTTGAGAGTGTAAGTCTTTTAACTTGAATGCTCTTGCCAAATACATTGAAAGGCTTGTTATTTGAACAATCCTGCCGGACCTTCTATGTAGATTTTCTAATAACATTAAAGCTAGCCTAAAAGCACCAAAATAGTTTACAGCAATCATTGATTCATAACCTTCTTCTGTTAATTCAAAATTCCTATAAATTAGACCGGCGTTATTATACAAAACATCTATCTCTGAAAATTCTGAATTAATGCGGTTTACAAATTGTGTAATGCTTGAAGGTTTTGATAAATCTAATTCTAAAAATACTGCTTTGTCGCCAAGATAAGCTTCAGCCATTTTTCCTTTTGAGATGTCTCTACAAGCTAAAATAACTTGATAGTTTTTAGCAATTAAATTCTCAGCAACAGCTAATCCAATACCTTTATTACCACCCGTTATAATTGCAGTTTTACTCATAGTTCCTATCAGTTTATTTAATTTGTATAATTAAATAAATGTATTATCTACTCGGTGCAATTCTTTTTTTAACAGCGTTGAGGTATTTCAACGTAGTTCCTCAATTGTCTAATAAATTTTGGAGGTATGTTGATTACACAGTGCTTTTATTTGGTTTTGTAATTTTCCTATCAAGAATTCCTCCATTTTTATCAGGTGTGGTGTTGAGTGCGGTTTTATTTTATGCTTGGCAAAAAGGGTTTTTTAATAAATTTCGTTAAGGAATAATTTCTAACAATATATCTACTGGTTGTGCAACCCATGTATCAAATTCATCAATCATCTCATCAGCTGATTTTCCAAAATTAGATTTGAATGCCTCTTCAAAACCAAGGTTTTCAATTTGAGTCCAAAAGTCTACTCTAAAAGTCTCTTCGCTTGTGTTGTGAATTAAATAAGCAACAAACCATGTAAGAATATCGTAGGAGTTAAATTCTTCATCATAACCTAGTTCTCTTAAACTTTTACCTGTACTGAAGTATGGATTAATTGCTTGTGCTTTATTTTCCATTACTCGTTTTAAGTATCCAGAATCTACACCAGGCTCTTTGGAGTACCAATATTGTGCCATATATTCTGCCCCACCTTCCATAAGAAAGGGGACTTGTAGTTCATTTCCATTGAAATACACATTTCTATTACTTGTTCTCCAGTCGCCATCTGTATCTGGCAATTCAGGTACTGATAAGTTTGAATGTTGATAAACATGAAAATATTCATGCATTACTACTGGTTTATAGTCCTCTTCTTCAGGGCCTGGATATTTAGAGGACATAATTAGAGCATTAAAGTAATACCCTATATCATCCCTTATGTAATTACTAACTGCGGCTCCTCCATCAGTTATATATCTATAAAAAGGTGACCAGCCATCTCCACTTTCATAAGGATCTCCATTTGCACAATCCCACTGTTTATTCCAAGTTGGGTCTTTTTCTGTTCTGATCTCACACCATTTTTCATCTAAAGCTATTGTTTCTTCTTTGCCTGAACCAACAATCCATATTTCAAGAGGTCCATAGCTTCCCCAAAAACCTATAGCTTTATTAACCCATTCAACTGTAAGATCAATAGTCGCTTGTGAAACATCTTCCGCTGCATACACCTCGGGCTTTGCATCTGTAGCACCCCAAAGTATTTTCTTTTCTAAAACAGATGTCATAGTTGTTTCTTTATCATTAGAAGTTGTTTCTTTTTCTGTAGTGATTTGGGACTCTTTATATTCCTTTTGGCTTTCTTCTTGTGCCTCTGACATCACGTCCTTGGCTACTAAAGAAACTTCTTCAAAAGAATCAAGATCTGTTTCTGCTGTGCCTCCGCACATTGATAAAATTAATAAGATTATTAGATATTTTTTCATTCGTAATATTTATCGTTATATAAAAGCCACCTTACGGAAAATATCCCAATTACTAATGCAAATAGCATTGTCATGTTTGGAAATAAATAAAGTAATGTTATTGAGCCAATGATGGTAACAAATATAACTAACATTTAATCCTTTACTGGTTTGTAGAATGTTTTATTTCTACCTTCAACTAAATGATAAACGTTCATAAGTGCAATTTTGTCATCCTCAACAGATTCAGTCAATTTGTATTCATCCATTAACTCAAACATCCTATTTTTATAATCAATTTTTGTAGGAACAACTGTGGCGTTCAGTTCTTTACCAATATAATAAAAACCACTTTTTATAGTTTCATTAGATTTCATTTCACCTTCTACAGTTAAATAAAGGATGAAATTATCTTTTGTTTTAAGTTGATCTATTACTTGTCTAGTAACACCAGTTGATTTTGTTCTCCAAACTGGTATTCCACCAAACTCAAGTAGCAACCTATTTTGAAACTTGCCAAAAGGGTGGGGAATTCCTAATTTATCTGGATTTTTTTTAAATGGTAATGGTACAACTATCCGGGTAAACATCGAAACAGATCCAAGAAAGTAAAACTTCAAATCTGTTGCTAAGCAAACGAAAAATGCGTAGATTGAATCAAAAGTGGAAGAATGAGGTGCAGATGCAATTATTATCCTTTTTTTATCAGGAAGATTTCCAACAATTTTCCAATTAATAAGTTTTAAAACGAATCTTCCAATAGGGCCAAGAATCTTTCTTTTTTTAATAGGGTGATTACTTGTTATTTTGAGGTTACTCATAAGCTAATTTTAGCTTATCTCTCAACCCCATCGTTACAATAACTCCATGGCTCTGTAGGGTAGTATCTTGCATATAACTCATACATTGCTGGATTATTTTTCTTAATATTTTCTCTTGTTCCATATTTAAGATCTGGACTATTGCTAATTATGAAATTTTCAGTATTTATTGCAAAAAATTCACCAATCATATCACTGAGTGGAACGCCATCAGCAATTGCTTGCGCTCCCTCTTCCCAATCACCATTCTCAAGTGCTTCTTCGGCAAGTTTGTATATATTTTCGTAAAAGTAAAGTTCATTTATTGCCTCAAAAACAACATGGTTGAGTGTATGCGCCATTTCATGAATTACTGGATCACCTTCATCATCTTCGTTTCCCTCGTAACAAAGCCAACCAGCATTTGCAGTCATAGAGGCATCTATGCTCATCATGGCAAAACCACCAATCTCAGCAGTATCTTTATACTCAGGTAATTCGGATGTGTCACCATCAGGCCCAAATAATGAAACCCTTACATTGCTTTCTTGTAGAAGTTGGTGAAAATCTGGTCTGGCTGAAAGCTGATACTCTAGAGATCTTCTTGCTGATAAAACAGCTTCATCAGGAACGTCTGGTCCTCCGACAATAATTACACCGGATACAGTTGTGTATTTTGTGTAAAACTCTAAGCCTTTAGGGCTTGGTGACTCAATTACTTCAGCACCAGTTTCAATATACGGAAAATTCTCCCAGTTTCCGGCAAAACCCATAATCTCACTACTTCTACCCATTAAGTCGGCGTGTGCAATTGTCACATTTCTTAAACCTTTTCCATTTTCATAAGCAAAGCAAAGTGCATCAGCAAATGCTTCAAATCTATCCCATGTAATACCATCATCATTTTCAAACGGATTTATTCTATCAAATTCTTCTGGGATGACTTCTGAGGATATCTTTACAGCATCTTCAAAAGTCCAAGTCTGGAATGGACCATTTTGTGCACCAGATGGATGACTGTACTTTGATTGTCTGTGTCTGTCATCAATGTCATCACCAAGGATAAAAAAGTACTCATCAGAGTCAATTATTTTAGAGTCTGCAAATATCTCACATTTACCTCTTAGATTTGAAATTTTCATAGATTCTTCTTCAGATTTTGATTGAGAATCTTCTGTTTTTGTATCTTTTTCAGAAGAGTTACTACTTTCTGTAGGCTCTTCGTTTGTGGAATTGTTGGAAGTAGGTTCATCAACTGAAGATTCTTCACCTACAGTACAAAACGGCAAAAGCAAAAGCAAGACGAGAACGATATTGAGTTTTTTCATATAAATATCTTACTAGTTTTTTGTAATTTCTATTACTTGCCTTGAGAGCATTTTAAGGTTTTTATTGTTCAAATTTATTACCCATACACCAACATATAAAACGCCAATGACAAGAAATAAAAATGCGTAACCTCTACCAGGACCAGTCCCAACAAATGGAGACAAGATATCAACATTGTTTGGATAATATGAAAATTCTATATAATCGCCTAAAGGACCAGCAATAACAACACCTAAGGGTCGTAACATCTGTGCAATTGTGCCTCTAAGTGCTAGAGCTCTACCTCTGATATCTTCAGTTGTAATTGCTAGCCATGCTCCAGAAGAAACAGTATATTGAACTGTTCCACTCACTCCAGCAATAACACCGTGAACACATAAAAGAAAAATACTTGGTCTTACTGATCCAATAATCAAAGCCAGTCCACCTAAAAGTCCACAATATATAGCTACTTTTAAATTTCCCTGGAGCCAGTCAGCTAAGCGTAGTGAAATAATTGAGCCAAAAAGAAAAGCCAGGCCAACACTCGACTCAACAATTCCTAGCCCAGTTGCATCGGTAAAGCTTAAAATCATCGGAGGAATAAGTACTTGTGTGAAGCCCCACAAAAAATTACATATTGATAAAATTAGCACCAACGAAAGTAGTCCTTTTTGTTTTTTTAACCAGTTGTATGCTTCAACTAAATCAAAGTAAATATTTTTTATGCTCAAGTTACTTTTGGTATCAATTTTTTTACTTTTAAATAATGTAATTGTTGCTATTCCAAATAAACAAGTAATTACATCAACAAGAATTACTCCCGTTAAACCAAAAAATGAATAAATGAAGGCTCCTCCTATTGGACCAATAAGAACAGAGATTGCTTCAGCGCTTTCGAACAAAGCTGAAACTTTTGTTACCTCATTCTTTTTCACAACATCTCCTAAAAAAGCACTCCATGTTGTCCAGTGTGCTATTTCAAAAATACCAAAAGCTAAAGCAAATGGAATAAGTAAGGTCAATGTCAACGCTTCATTCAGTGCAAGATACCCAATAACACACATCAGTACAGCAATAATTAAGTCAAAAGTTATTATTAATGTTTTCCTTGGAAACCTGTCGGCAAGCACCCCTCCAAAAGGTCCTGTAACTACGCCCACTATTGCAACAGTGAACAAGATTGTTGATAAAGCGCTTGCTTTACCTGTTGTTTCGAATATCCATACACCTATCGCAAAGAAAGACATAGAAGATCCTGTCCAAGAAACTGTTTGGCCAAACCAGAGAAGATAGACTTTTTTACTCATGTGAGTATTTAATAATATCGGTATGAAATATTTAAAAGCTTTTTTAAGCGTTTAAGTTATTTTTATTAAACTCTTCAAGTAATTCTTTTGTTGGAAGGTGTCTTGCACCTGAACCTAGGAGTTTGAAGGCAGCCACTTGATTGCCAGTGTCTAAAGACTCTTTGATATCTTTTCCCACACATGATGCATATATAAATCCGGAATTGAAAGCATCTCCTGCACCAACTGAATCTACGGGTGAGATTGAAATAGCATTTGATGCAACTTTATTATTTTTTGTAATTCCTAATGCTCCATTTTCTCCATTTCGACAAATAAACATTTGCTTGTTTGAAATATTTTCACCAAGGTTGTCCTCATTTCCATCAAATAATAACAAAAACTCTTCATGCAAATTTCCAAATACAACAGTTGAGTGAGAGACGGCTTCTAAAACAGTTTCTTTAAAGCTCTCACTTAATCCCCAGAGTTCGGACCTTAAGTTAAGATCAAATGAAACTGTTTTGTTGTTTTCTATACATAACTTCATTGCTTCGAGCATAGTCTCTTTTACAGGACTGAAACGCAGACTAATTCCTGATACATGTAGCCAATCACAATTAAGTAAATCTTTTTTAGATTTATCACCAAAAGTGTATTGGTTGTGTGCTCCTTCTTCAGGTGGCCAAAGAAAAAAGTGCCTTTCACTGTTCTCTTCAACGACACCTATAACCATTGCTGTACTGTAATTATCTAATAGTTCTAAATTACTGACATCAATACCGTCTGCTTTCATCTCATCAACAACATGCTTTCCGTACATGTCGTTACCGAGTGAGCCAAAAAAAGAAACATCAAGACCGAGCTTAGATATTCCAGATGCCACATTAGCGGATGATCCTCCTGAAAATAAAGATGGTTCCCCAAGGTTTTGTTTGTCAGTTAAATTGAGAATCATATCTACATTTGCGTCACCTAAAACGTTTACTTTTCTTGAACTATTTAGATGTTGCATTTATATAGAACTCTCTAACTTTTTCAATATCCTTAATAAAACTTCCATCGTCTAAAAATTTATTTGTATGCGTTAGTGAATCAACACCCCATGGGTGAACTGTTGATATAGCTTCCTGTACATTTTCTGAAGAGAGGCCTCCTGCTAAAATGACTGGAATATCAACAGATTCCACAATGGCCTTTGATACATTCCAATCATGTACATTGCCGCTTGCACCTACACCTTGAACTGCTGTAGTGGAAGTATCCAATATAAAATAATCTGAAATGTGTTCATACTCTTTTGCAAAGTCTAAAGCACTCATGTCATCAACAGAAATAGCCTGCATGATGGGCAACTCTTTATTATATTTTTGTAATCTTTCTTTTAATGACTTCACACCATTAGTATTTAACTCTCCTGGTTCACCGCATAAATGAAGAACGTCCGGACCAACAAACATTACCATCTCAATAATTTCATCAATATTGCTTGATACAGAAAGAGCAACTTTTGTACCACCTTCGACTTTTTCGCATATGTCTTTTGCTGTCTCGTTAGAAATTTCTCCGGGTAATCCAATCGAGGCTGGGGTTATTCCGATATTGTCGACTCCTACTGAAATAACTTCAAGAGCTTCTTCTACCGACTGAAGGGTGTATATCTGAACTTTCATAAACTATTTAACTAATTCTTTTAATAAATTTAAAAAACCTAAATTGTCTGACTTAGTCACAACGCGTACATTTTGATCTCCCTGTTCTGCATTGAAATAGTCAACGATTGTCTGACCTCTTGTAATACCATCTCTAACATCAACTAACACATGTAACTGTTGGGATTCAAGAATAATATCATTATCCAAAGCAATAGCCATGGTTATGGGGTCAGGTAGGTCAAAGCCGTAAAAACCATAGGAGGCATGGGTTAATTCAATTAGTGTCTTTTGAATATCTACACAGAAGTCGGCATATTTTGTTTTAAGGGATTTCAGTTCATTTATCTCTTTATCTTTTAACATTGCATATTTATAAGAGTTATCCCAACCAACCATGGTGATTGCTAGTCCAGAATTAAATACAATTTGAGCTGCCTCAGGATCAACCCATATGTTGTATTCAGCTGCTGCAGATACATTTCCCGAACCATCTGATGTACCTCCCATTACATAGCAGTGTTCAATTTTGGTAGAAATTGATGGATCTTTCTGGATAGCTTTTGCAATATTAGTCAATGGACCTAGTGTCACGAGTGTTATCTCATTTGGATTTTTATTAAATGATTCAATTAAATAATCTACAGCATCTTGTTCTTCGTAATTTTTATTTTGTGGCTCTACTCCAATATCTCCCATGCCGTCAACTCCATGGACACATTGTGCAGTTACTGAGTCTGATGACAGTGTTTGAACATGTTTTTGGAATTCATCTAATGTGTAAATTTCTAAATACTCCCTTGTAAGTGGTTTATCTGCTCCAGCAAAAACTTTGACATCTACATCACACAACTCTGCAGTGGAAAGTGTGTTGATAATTCCTTGTTTTAATGGAACATTCCCAGAAACAACAGTTACACCAAGCACATCAACTCGTGGATCTCTTAAAGCCATTAAGATAGCTACGGCATCATCAGAACCAGTGTCAGCATCTATAATGAACTTTTTTTGTGACATAATATAAACAAAGTTTAAATCATCGATTTAACATGGGCGAATAAAAGGAATAAAAATGGTTAAGAAAATTATTATCGATACTGACCCTGGAGTAGATGATTCGCTAGCTATTTTTGTTGCATTAAACTCTCCTGAGCTTGAGGTATTAGGTCTGACTACAATCTTTGGTAATGCTGTAACTACAACCTGTACAGAAAATGCATTAAGGCTTTTGGAGATTGCTGAAAGAACAGATATTCCTGTAGCTGAAGGTGCTCATATTCCCTTAAATGGTAATTTTCGTGGCGCAGCTACCTTTGTTCATGGAGATAATGGACAGGGAAATGCAGAGCTGCCTTTACCAACTACTAAATCTTTAGAAATTGATGCTGTCGCTTTTTTAAAGGAAACAATTGAAACTCATCCTAACGAAATAACTTTAGTCCCAGTTGGGCCTTTGACGAACATAGCTAACCTTTTAACTCAACACCCTGGTGTAGATAAAAAAATTAAAGAGATTGTCCTTATGGGAGGAAATGCCCAAACACCTGGCAATGCAACACCTACTGCTGAAGCAAATATATTAAATGATCCCGAGGCTGCAGATATTGTATTTTCAGCTCAGTGCGAAATTACGATGGTTGGTTTAGATGTTACTAATAATGTCTTTATGAGTGAGGAACAAGTAAACACACTAGGCTCATTTAACAATGCAAAGTCAAAACATATAAATAAAATTAACCCGTTTTATTTTAGTTTTTTAAAAAATTTCTTTGAAGAGAATGGAATGCCTATTCATGACTCCTCTGCTGTAACCTACCTTGTCCATCCAGAATATTTTGAAACTATTCAGCATCCAATAAAAGTTGAGACGCTCGGAATTAGTAGAGGAAAAACATGGATGGGGATGGGAATCTCAGATAACGAAGAAGGTCTTGGGGAGCGGTTGAAACCTTGGGAAAATAGAACAAAAGCCAAAATATGTATAAACGTTGATTCAGAAAAAGTTATTTCATTTATTACTCAGAGAATCTCAAATTAACTACCTTAAATTTTCTCAATAAAAAATTACTGATTAAGCTACTGTGTTCTTTATGGATGTAGGCCAATTATTTGCTTATTCATATGTTTTAATTCTTAGCGCGGTAGTTGTTTTCCAGCTTTGCTTAATTTTTGGCGTACCTTGGGGAGAATATACTCAAGGTGGTCGTTACAAAGGAACCTTACCCGTAAATGGGAGAATAGCAGCAGGGTTTTCAATCCCTATATTGATATTTTTAGGTGCAAGTATTTCATCAGCAGCTGGGCTTATTCCTGTTTGGGAAAGATGGACAGCCTATGTAGCTATCGCAATCCAGTCGCTCAATACAATTTTAAATTGGATCTCACCATCACAAAAAGAAAAACTACTGTGGGGTCCGGTAACAACCTTTTTAACCCTGCTTGCAGGTTATATAGTCTTCGTCAATTAGAATTTTTTAACCAATACAAGATAAACAATGAACCATCCAGTTTTCACTTACTTGACTTTCATTCATAAATAAACCAATAAATCCCAAAATTATGAGAAAAGCTAGCAAAGTTGTGCTTTTTAGGTTCATATCAAAATAATAAGTGAATCAAATTTGAAATTCATTAAAAATCTCCATAAATTAAGAATATAAGGGGGAGCTTATGTTGAGTAAAGAGGCTGAAAAAGCCAAAAATAAGTATAAAAAATTAGGGGCACTGATTTCCTGGTTAGTTGTAGAACCTTGGAAGCCAAAAATGTGGAAGGTAAAGCTTCAAAGGCTTAACTTTGATTATGCTGTTGCAATAAATCCAAAGTCCAAAGGACACAAGAAAGAAAAATTAACTCTTGCTGGATTAGAAACTTGGAAAATTACAACACCAAATTCTGATCCTGAAAAGATACTTTTGTACTTTCACGGAGGAGCATATCAAGTTGGTAGTCCAAAAGGCTACTATCCAATGCTTACACATTTAGCAAGAGAGACTGGTTTTACAATATATATACCAGACTACAGATTGGCACCAGAGCATTATTATCCTGCACAGGTTGAAGACGGTGTAGCAACATATAATGCATTGGTGAATGATTTAGGATATTCACCTGATCAGATTGCATTTGGTGGAGATTCAGCTGGTGGAAACATGTCACTCGTCACACTGTTAAAACTTAAAGAGCAAGGAAAGGAAATGCCTGGAGCTGTAATTTGTATTTCACCTTGGGCTGATCCAGCCGCAACTGGTGAATCGTACAACAAAGATATGGCTGAAAAAGATTTTTTAATTGGCCCTATCTTTAAGAGAATGTGGGATGAATATAACCTTGATGGATTTGGTGGATACTTTGTTAAAGAAGAAGACTTAGATTCAGAAAATCCATATATATGTCCTATAAAAGGAGACTATACAAACTGCCCTCCAATTATGGTGCAAGCGGGTGCTCACGAACTGTTGCTTTCTGACTCAAGAACATTAAAAGAAGTTTTTGAGAGAGATGGTGTAATACACGAATATAAAGAATGGGATGAACTATGGCATGTGTTTCAAATAGAGGCATTACTTCCAGAGTCGATTGAATCATTCAAAATGTTTGGCAACTTTCTTAATAAACATATTGGTGTAAAAGTCTAAATTTTTTAACTAATATCATAAATATTATTAATTAAGGATAATAATGAAACTCGCACTTATTACTGGAAGCTCTGGGCATGTAGGTTCAAACCTCATTAGAAAACTCACTAAATTGGATTATAAAATTCGATGCATTGATTTTGATGGAGACCACAGGGCTTATGAAGGTAATGATGTTGAAGTCATGAAAGGTGATATTACCAATAAAGAGTCTTTGAATAGTATCTTTGACGGAGTGGATGTGGTTTTTCACACAGCAGCACTTATTAATTTAGATAGACGTTTTAGAGATGCTATAGAGCTTGTAAACATTGTGGGGACTCGAAACGTTTGTGAAGTTGCCCTTGAAAAGGGTGTAAAAAAACTAATTCATTTTTCCTCTGTCGATGCATTTTATAGATTCCCAATAGAGGAACCTCTTTTAGAAGATAGGAAGCTTATAGAGGATCAAAAAGGCATGCCTTATGACTTTTCAAAAGCTGAAGGACAGAGAATTGTGTATGAATTCTGTGAAAAAGGGCTGGATGCATCAATTATTCACCCAACTTCTATTGTTGGACCAAATGATTTTAAACCAGGCCTTCCTATGCAGGCTTTTGTTGATATGGCTAATGGGAAAAGAAAGCTCATGCCAAATTGGGGATACAACTTTATTGATGTCAGAGACCTCTGTGATGCAGCAATCTCTGCTGTAGAAAATGGGAAAACTGGGCAAAATTACATAATTGGTGGTGAGTATCATATGTATCTATATATTGGAGAATTAATGGGAGAGCAGTTGGGCAAAAAAGTAGTTTACGGTGCATTGCCAGAAATCATTACATACTTACCTCTACCTTTTGAATATATAAGAGCCCTAATCACAAATAAACCGAGAGTGTTAACGCTTGATGCAATTCATACAGCTCAAACTGGGAACAAAGTGGTTCCAAGTACATTAGCTAGAGAGGAATTAGGTCATAATCCAAGGCCTTTTAAAGAAACAATATATGACACAGTTGAGTTTTTTCAAAAAAGAGGTCTCGTTAAATAACTCAGAGGATATACAATATTGCTGTGAATGAAAACTCTGTAGTAAATATTGCTGGCTACAAATTTGAGCCATTAGAAGATCCTGTTGATCTAGTTCGTATGTATCAACAAAAATGTGATGACCTTAAATTAAAAGGGACTATGTTGATTAGCAAGAATGGAATAAACTTTTCTCTTGCTGGTACTAAAGAAGCTACTGACACAATTATTACTTTTTTGGAAGAAGATAATAGATTTTTAAATATTCCACTAAAAATAACTTACAGTGAAACACAACCTTTTAGAAGAATGAAAGTTCGATTAAAAAAAGAGATTATCTCACTGGGTCGTAAAGATATTAACCCAAGAGAACTTACTGGTGAGAGGATAACGCCACAAGACTTGAAAAACCTTTTAGACAACAAAGAAGATGTTCTTGTGTTGGATACAAGAAATGAGTACGAGACTAGAGTTGGTAAATTTGAAAATGCAATTGATCTAAATTTAGATACATTTAGAGATTTTCCAAAAGCAATTGAGTCACTTCCAGAAGAGTACAAAGACAAACAGATCGTCATGTACTGTACAGGTGGTATTCGTTGTGAGAAAGCGTCTGCAGTGATGATGAAAGCTGGGTTTGCCGACGTAAAACAACTAGAGGGTGGTGTTCTTGATTACTTTAAGGAAACTGGTGGCGCATACTGGGAGGGTGATTGTTTTGTTTTTGATGAACGTGTAGCTCTAGATACAGAATTGAATGAGACAGATTATATTTACTGTTATATATGTAGAGAGCCGCTATCAGCAGAAGAAAAAGCTTCTCCAGATTTTAAAATTAATGAATACTGTCCGTACTGCGTAAAAAAGACGGTTTAGTCGTCACCGAAGAACATTTGATTTCCACCATATGGAATGTGTTCATCTTTTTCATAAATTTCAACAAATCTAGCTTTTAACTCGATTACTTTATCGATTATGCCTTTTTCTTTTAGATAGTTATAAGGAGCTCTAAAAACTCTATCTTCTATCTCTAGAAATTTATCTATTTTGTCTTTCATAGTGTTATAAAATTACAATATTTTGAAATTTATCTGTAATTATGAGTGTTAAATTTTCGTTAACAAAAGAATCGCTGCTAAAAAAGCCAGGTTTTATGGTTTTTGGGAGTTTTGGCAGTGTCAAAGACCTTTGAGTTATCAGGTGTGCATTAAGATAGAATCTATGGATTTTTTATTTATATTAGGTGCAATTTCTTTACTCTCGTTATTAGTTTTTTATTGGAAGGGTAAAATATCTACTTCTTTTATGACTACAAGTGTTTTGGTAATTTTATTTATCTTTTCTTTTCTAACAAGTAGATGAATATATAAAAAAGAGGGGTGACTTGACTACCCCTCTTTTACAAACTTAAAAACCCTGTCCAGAATTTTTAAGTTATAGAAATATTCTAGGTGTCTTTTGTATCTAACTTCATTTCAAGACCAGCAATCAAACCTATTATTTGTGTCCTACCATCCCTTGCGGTTATTGTTGCTTCTCTAAACAATTTCGATCCATCATTTGTTTCTCTTTTTAATAGTTCTTGTATAAGTGCGAGTGTTTCTACATTTTTTAAATTTTCCAATTAACTCATCCTGCTTTTGTTTGTGTCAATTACAAAATTGTTCTGTATGTATTCATAAGCATCTAAGCCATATTCATACCCAAAACAGTCCCAACAGTAAAAACTTGTATCAGGATGGACATCTTTGGTCTTACATCTTATGCATCCGTAGTTATATATTGAATCTCCTAGATGGTCTTCATCATGTATTTCATTCGTACATTTTCTACAAATACTTCTTATCCAAGATTCTCTCCTTCGAGAAGTGTCAAACCACAACAATTCAATTAGCTTTCTTTGATTTCTAATTTTCTTTAATAATTTAATAATCATTTTTATCTCTCTTAATTAATTTTGGATCTCCATATATTCTGACAAGAGATATCAATATATTGAATACCTCTTCTTTTTGTTCATTGTCCATATTTTTTGAGTGATAAACAAGGTCCAGAGTTGCTCTCAGTAATCTATTAACTCTTGGATTGTTAATTTCCCACATGGGGGATTTGTGTATCTCTATTTCTAATAGTTCGTCCTGCATAAATTATTAACTCCTTTTATTTTTTATAAAACCGAGCTCAATAATTCATACAAAGTATTTTCAAATTATGATGATTGAGTTAAAAAAGACAGAATTATCTTTTTTGGCTACACTATTTAGACTCTTAAAA
>Ga0208127_1000197_pt1 | contig 30854 bp, 18 predicted proteins | sample ETNtaG_6_FD_185751 | JGI IMG/M metagenome (GOLD analysis project Ga0208127, IMG submission 185751) | Marine microbial and viral communities from oxygen minimum zone, Eastern Pacific Ocean - ETNP201306SV45 (SPAdes) (version 2) | ecosystem: Environmental > Aquatic > Marine > Oceanic ... | reverse complement strand
AATCAGTATCATCGCTGAAGTGAAGTTCAAATCTCCAAGTGAAGGTTTAATATATAAAAACATAGACCCCCTCAAAATTGCTTTAGAATATCAAGATGCTGGCGCAGATGCAATTTCAATCATTTCAGATTCAAAGTTTTTCAATGGGGATGTAAAGTACATTCAAGAAATAAGGGACTATATCAGTATTCCTATTTTGCAAAAAGACTTTATCATTGATAGTTCACAAATAATTAACGGATATAATTGTGGTGCAGATGCCTTTTTGCTATTAGCTGATGTAGTTGATGATGATAAAATCAATGAATTTCAAAAATTAGCCAAAAATTTAAATATTGCAATCTTACTTGAAATGCACGATAAAAAAAATATTTCACGGCTCAAAGACCTAAATGCGAATATCATTGGTGTAAACTGTAGAAATTTAAAAACAATGGAGACTGATTTATCACTTTTCGGAAAATTGGTTAACGACTTGCCCTCAAACAGTATCAAAGTTGCTGAGAGTGGTATTAAAACATCAGATGATATAAAATACGTTTATGACTTAGGCTACGATGCTATTTTAATAGGTACATCATTGATGAAAAGTGGCTCACCTGGTAAGTCACTAGAAAGATTAATATCTAATTTATGATAGCAACAAAAATATGCGGCATTACCAATGATCTTGATGCAAAACTTGCTATTTCTTTAGGTGCAAGCGCATTGGGCTTTATCTTTTATAAAAAAAGCTCGAGATATATTGATATCAAAGCAGCTAAAATGATAACTAGAAATAATTCTAATAGCAAGTTTATCGGAGTTTTTGTTAATGAAGATAGTGAATATATAAAAAAAGTAATTAAAGAGGTTGAGCTTCATGGCATTCAACTGCATGGTAATGAATCAAATTCATTCTGCCAATCATTTGATATTCCAGTTATTAAAGCAATACCATTAAAACCTAATTTAAATAAATCAATCTTTAACTCATATAATGTCTCTGCATTGCTACTTGATTCATATGACAAAAACCTTGTTGGTGGCACAGGAAAAACATTTGATTGGTCTTCAGTAGAATTTGATCAAATTAAACTTCCAATCATACTCGCTGGAGGACTAAATGATAAAAACATTTTAAGTGGCATTGAGACCGTGAATCCTAGCGCTTTGGATATAAGTAGTGGTGTCGAAGTAAGACCAGGTAAAAAAAGTAAAACAAAAATGAAAAATATCTTCTCAAAACTAATTTCCACAAAAAACAAAGGGTACAATTTTGACTAACAATAATTATAACTATCCTGATAGTTCAGGCCATTTCGAAGAATTTGGTGGTAGATATGTTCCTGAGACTTTAATTCCAGCACTCAATGAACTTGAAGAACATTACCTCAATCAGAAATCAAATAAATCTTTCCAAGATAATTTAAATAATCTGCTAAAATATTATGGGGGCAGAAAAACACCATTATATTTAGCTAAAAGGATCTCAAAAGAATTAGGTTACAACGTTTGGCTGAAACGCGAAGATTTGAATCATACTGGAGCTCATAAGATTAATAATGCATTAGGTCAAATGCTCCTTGCAATCGAAATGAATAAAACCAGAATTATTGCTGAAACAGGAGCTGGACAACATGGAGTTGCAACTGCTGCTTGTGCAGCAAAATTTGGATTAAAATGTACGGTATATATGGGTGAGGAAGACATTGAAAGGCAAAAACTTAATGTTTTCAGAATGAATTTAATGGGAGCCGAAATAATACCAGTTACCTCTGGAAGTAAAACTTTGAAAGATGCTACTAATGAGGCAATAAGAGATTGGGTTACCAATGTTGAAAATACATTTTACATAATTGGATCCTCTGTGGGACCACACCCCTACCCCATGCTTGTAAGAGATTTTCAATCTGTAATAGGATTGGAAACGAAAAAACAATTTAAAAAACAGTCAGGTAAAAATTTGCCAGATCGATTAGTAGCATGCGTTGGAGGCGGTTCTAATGCACTCGGATTATTTCATCCATTTATTAATGACAAAGTAAAAATTATTGGAGTAGAAGCAGCTGGTAAAGGAATCGCAACGAACGAACATGCTGCTACATTGTCAAAAGGAAAATTTGGTGTTTTGCATGGTGCTGCATCATACATGCTTCAAGATGATAATGGTCAAGTAACTATCCCTTATTCCCTTTCTGCGGGTTTAGATTATCCTGGTATAGGACCAGAGCACAGTTTTCTTCATAAAATAAAAAGAGTGAGTTACCATTCTGTTACGGATGATGAAGCAGTAAATGCCTTGCAATGGTTATCAGAAAAGGAAGGAATTATACCAGCATTAGAAACAGCCCATGCTATAGCTTATCTATTAAGCGAAAAAAATGATATCGAAAAAGGAGAAGATGTGATAATTAATTTATCAGGTAGAGGGGATAAAGATGTAAATACAATCGCAAAATATTTAGGTGATATCATATGAGTAGATTAAAAAACCTGTTTAAAAAAGATGAAAATAAGCTAATTGTTTTTATTACTGCTGGGTTTCCTAAAAAGGAAAGCACGGAAGATCTTGTTCTTCAAGCAATAGAAGGTGGAGCTGATATGATTGAAATAGGTATACCATTTTCTGACCCACAAGCTGACGGACCAATAATTCAAAGAGCAAGTGAAATAGCCTTATCTAATGGTATATCACTTTCCATAATATTTGATCAAGTAAGATCCATTCGAAAAAAAACTGATATACCCATAGCTCTTATGGGCTACTATAATCCGATATTAGCGTATGGTATTGATAAATTCTTAATTGATTGTAAAACTTCTCAAGTTGATGGAATTATTTTACCAGATTTACCTCTGGATGAAGGTACATTCTTTTGTGAAAAAGCAAAATCTTTTAATATCTCTCCGATTCTACTAGTTGCTCCAAATACTAGTAATGAAAGAATTAAACTTATATCAAAATTATCTCAAGATTTAATTTACGCTGTCAGTATTCTTGGTATCACTGGAGGTGATATGAGCTCAAAAGAAAATTTAAAAAAATATTTATTAAGGGTAAAAGATAACAGCGAATGCCCTTTCATTGTAGGGTTCGGCATTAATTCTAGCGATGATGTAGAGTGGTTTAATAGTTACTCTAATGGCGCTGTTGTTGGTTCAGCAATTTTAAAAAAGGTATTAGATGACCCAACAAATAAACCTGTTTATAATTTTGTTAAAAATTTAAAAGGAACAACTAAATGAAAATTGGAATTCAAGGAGCAATAGGAAGTTTTAGTGAGGAAGCTTCGAAAAAATTTATTGAAAACCATGGAATTAAAAACCCAGAGATTAAATATCTAATTTCTTCTAAAGATGTGTTAAGTAATGTAGAAAATCGTAAAGTAGACTACGGAATTTTTGCAATGGAAAATGCTCAAGGTGGTGTTGTTATCGAAAGTGTAGAAGCACTAGCATTACACAAATGTAAAATAATTGAAATGTTTCATATCCCTATTGAACAAAACCTATTAGCGTTAGAAAATATTAACACAGGCGACATAACTGAGATACACTCCCACAGACAAGCTTTGAGACAATGTAAAGATTATTTGAGCGAAAATTTTTGGACAAGGCCATTAATTGAAGCTGATGACACTGCTGAATCAGCTAGGAGACTCAGTGAAAATAAACTTCCAAAAACAGCTGCAGTAATTGCAAATAAAGCTTGCGCAAAGCTATACAATTTAAAAATTATCAAAGAAAGTATTCATGATTTGAAGCATAACCTCACCCTTTTTATTGGAGTAACAGCCTTATGATAAGTAGTGTGGGGCTAATAGGAGTCGGAAGATTTGGGAAGGTGTTAGCAAACATTCTTAAAAAGGGCTTTAATGTTAAGGCTTATGATATTGTTTCATCAAAAGTATCAAATGATCTTACAAAATCTGATTTAGATGATATTTTAATGCTAGATAATATATTTATTGCCGTTCCGATAAGATATTTTGAAACATTAATAAAGGATATTTCAAATAAAGTAAGCAAAAACTCAACGATTATTGATGTATGCTCAGTCAAAAAGCATACATCTGAGGTTATGTTAAAACATTTACCAAATGAAGTCGGGATCATTTCTTCTCACCCAATGTTTGGTCCAGATTCTTTTGACTCAAAAGCAAGATTAAAAATGATGATGGATAAAACTCGGGTTGATGACAAAATTTTTAATTATTGGAAAACATTTTTTAAAAATCAAAATATAAATATCATTGAAATGTCTCCTGATGAACATGATAAAATTGCTGCTAGGACCCAAGGAATAACTCATCTTTTAGGAAGAACCCTGAAAAATTTTGGAATACAAAAAACAAGCATAGATACAAAGGGATACAGAGATTTAATTGATCTTGTAGAGCAAACTTGCAATGATACCTGGGCATTATATTCAGATTTACAACTATATAACCCTTATACAAATACTATGTTAAAAGACTTAAAATACTCGCTTAACCAAATTGAAGATAAATTGAAAGAAAATAACAATGAATGATTGGAATTTAGATAGTTGGAAGTATCGTGTGGCTAAGCACATGCCTAATTATGAAAATGAGAAAGACCTCAAGAATGTAGAACAAAAACTAGCGAGCTTCCCCCCTTTAGTCTTTGCTGGCGAAGTACGATCTTTAAAGAATCAACTTAAAGAAGTTTCAGATGGGAATGCTTTTTTACTTCAAGGAGGTGATTGTGCTGAAAGCTTCTCTGAGTTTAACGCAGATAATATTAGAGACACGTTTAGAGTGATTTTACAAATGGCAGTTGTACTCACTTCAGGAATGAAATTACCTGTAATAAAAGTTGGTAGAATGGCTGGACAATTTGCAAAACCAAGATCAAACCCGACTGAAACTCAAGGTAGTGAAGAAGCTCCTAGCTATGCTGGTGATATCATAAACGATATAAATTTTAATCCCATAAAAAGAAAACCAGATCCACATAGGATGCTTACAGCGTACTCTCAGGCAGCCTCAACTTTAAATTTATTAAGAGCTTTTGCTGATGGTGGATATGCCGATCTAAAACACGTTCAATCCTGGAACATGGGATTTGTACAATCAGGAAAACAATCTGATAGATATAGGCATTTAGCAGAAAGCATTCAAGAAAGTTTGACGTTTATGGAAGCGCTAGGGATCAATGCAAATAATACGCCGCAATTAAGAAAAGTTGACTATTTTACTAGCCACGAAGCATTATTACTTCCTTATGAGCAATCGCTTACTAGGGTAGACTCAACTTCAGGCAAAATATATAATACATCCGCCCATTTTTTATGGATAGGCGATAGAACAAGATTTATTGATAGCGCACATGTAGAGTTTTGCAGAGGTGTTGAAAATCCCATTGGCATTAAATGTGGCCCTTCAACTGATACAGATGAACTGAATGCGATTTTAGACTTAATAAACCCGATGAACGAGGATGGAAAAATAACTTTGATAACTAGATTTGGAGAAGGCAATGTTGATAACTACCTTCCAAACCTCATTCGCTCAATTACTAGAGAAGGTAAAAGCGTAATATGGTCATGCGATCCAATGCATGGCAATACAATAAAAAGTCAATCTGGCAAAAAAACAAGAGCATTTGATAGTATTGTTAATGAGGTTAAACAAAATTTTCAAATCCATAAATCAGAAGGCTCTAGAGCTGGAGGAATTCATCTAGAAATGACCGGGCAGGATGTAACAGAGTGTATTGGCGGCTCCCAATCAATCGGAGATTCAGATTTAAATAGTAGATATCATACACATTGTGACCCCAGATTAAATGCAAACCAGGCTATAGAGCTTGCTTTTTTGATTTCAGATTGGCTAACTGAATAGACAATATGAAAATTCAAGGACAAATAGATTTACCTGGAGATAAATCGATCTCTCATAGAGCTTTAATGATTGCTTCATTGTCCATGAAAACTTCTACCATCAGAAACTTAGCTAGTGGTAAAGATGTAAAGTCAACTGAGAACTGCTTAAAAAAATGTAATATTGCTATCTCTGGTAAAACAAATATAGAAAAAATCATTACTGGATATACCTTCCAAGATCCAAGGAATGAATTAGATTGTGGAAATTCGGGTACTACTATTCGCCTTTTGAGCGGCTTACTAGCTAGTAGAAAAATTAAAGCTACTCTTATTGGCGACGATTCACTATCTGAACGTCCAATGGGTAGAATCATCAGACCTCTATTAAAAATGAATTTGAGTATTAATGCTAAAAATAACAAAACTCCAATTAGCATAGAAAAAAGTGAAATAAAAAGTATTGACTATCAAAGTGAAATTTCCAGCGCTCAAGTAAAATCTGCTGTTTTATTTGCTGGACTCGGCGCTACTAACAGAACTACATACCAAGAACCTTTTTTATCTAGAAATCATACTGAAATTATGTTAAAAAGCGTTGGGGCTGACATCGATATATATGATAATAAAACCTCAATTAGAGGTATGCCTCAACCATTATCCCCTTTAAATATGAGAGTTCCAGCCGACCCCTCTACAGCTGCTTTTTTTGCAGGAGCAGTATCCTTACTACCCCAGTCTGAGCTGATTATTAAAAATTTACTTACTAATCCCACAAGGTTCGAATTTTTTAATACAATTAAATCGATGGGTGTTGAAGTGGACATACTCTCTGAAAATTTTGAGGGCGGAGAATGTGTTAGCGATATTTTCATTAAAAATAAAAGCTTAAGATCAATAAACATTGAAAAAAGCAAAGTACCTAGTTTGATTGATGAAATACCTATTTTAGCGGTAATAGCAACACAAGCAGAAGGTAAAACTATTATTAGAGGTGCTGAAGAATTAAGAGTTAAAGAATCAGATCGGATAGAATCAATACTTTTTAATTTGCGCAATATGGGAGCAATTGTTGAAGAATTTAATGATGGTTTTTCTATAGAGGGACCTTCGAAACTTAACGGCACTACCATCCGAACTTTTGGAGATCATAGAATAGCAATGGCCTTCACAATAGCAGGTTTAGTTGCTAATGGAGAAACAACATTGGATAATTATGAGTGCATAGATATCTCATTTCCTGAATTTTTTAACACCTTAAGAAATATAATAAAATGAAAAAATTTGCTGTAATTGGTAACCCGATCAATCATAGTTTAAGTCCATTAATGCATGAATCAATCTTTAAACAAATCGGTTTAAAAGCTAGCTATGATAAAATTCAGATAGAGCCTTTTGAATTAGAAAAATTTGTACGTTCAAACAAACTAGATGGTTATAATGTTACAATACCATATAAAAATATTATTTTAAAACACCTAGGTAATATAGGACATAGTGCACAAAACATAACTGCTGTAAACTGTGTTTCAATTAATAAAGGTTACAATACAGACTGGATTGGATTTACGAAAACATTACATCAAAATAAAATAGATTTAAAAAATAAATCATGCCTAATCATTGGGTCCGGTGGAGCAGCTTATGCAATAGCATATGCTCTGATTAAGAGCAAGGTAAGTTCAATACAAATTGAAAACAGAAGCATTGAAAATAAAATTAAATTAGAAAAGTGGATTAGTCAGAGAATGAATAAAAAATCAGATTCAATGCCTGAAGTATTTATAAACTGCACGCCATTAGGAATGTCGCCATTCATAGATGAAATACCTTCAAATGTAAATATCAAAAATGGTAATATTGTAATTGATACTATTTATAATCCAATTAAGACAAAATGGTTAAAACAATGTGAGAAAAAAGGAGCAAAAATAATTAGTGGTCTGGACATGCTCATCGCTCAAGGAATAGCGTCATTGAATATTTGGCTTGAAGATGATCTATTTGACAAAATCAATTTAAAACATATAAAAAACATATTAGAGAACGAATTATGCTTACAAAAATAAAATTTCTAACTGCAGGAGAATCTCATGGTAGAGGCCTACTTGGCATTCTTGATGGAATACCCTCAGGTTTGAAAATAGAAAAAGAATTTATTGACATACAACTTGCAAGAAGACAAATGGGATATGGAAGAGGTGGAAGAATGAAGATTGAAAAAGACCAAGTTGAAATTTGGTCTGGAATAAGGCTAGGAGAAACGATTGCATCCCCAATAGGATTGATTGTTAAGAATAAGGATTGGGAAAATTGGAAAGATAAAATGGCTATTGAAGAAAGAGAAAAAATGCCAAAAAAAGTTACGCTTCCTCGTCCTGGGCATGCTGATCTTGCGGGTGTTGAAAAGTTTGATTTTGATGATATAAGAAATGTTTTAGAAAGATCAAGTGCCAGAGAAACAACGATGAGAGTTGCTATTGCATCAGTTTGCAGAAAACTACTTAAAGACATTGGTATAAGTGTCGCTAGTAGAGTAACACAGATACATAATATTACAGATGATTCAGTTGTACCAGATGATATGACTGCCAGTGAATTAAATGAAATTGTAGATAAATCTCCACTTAGGTGTTTAGATAGTGCAAAAGAGCAAGAAATGATCAGAGTAATAGACCAAGCAAAAGCAAATGGTGATTCAGTAGGCGGAATATTTGAAGTTGTCGCAACAGGAATGCCTTACGGGTTAGGATCATACACACAATGGGACAGAAAATTACAAGCCAAAATTACATCACTAATGATGAGCGTTAATGCTTATAAATCTATTGAAATCGGTGAAGGGCTTACCTCTGGAGCAAAATTTGGAAGCGAAATTCATGATGAAATTGGTTGGGACGGTAAAAAATATACACGGTTTTCAAATAATGCTGGAGGAATTGAAGGTGGGATGAGTAATGGAATGCCAATAACAGTTAAAATGGCAATGAAGCCTATTCCAACATTAATCAAATCCCTCCGCTCAGTTGATATAATGACTAAAGAGAATAAGGATGCTCATAAAGAAAGAACTGATTCATGTGCTGTCCCTGCTGCATCTATAATTGCAGAGAGCATGATGTGTATTGTTTTAGCTGATGTAGTTTTAGAAAAATTTGGCGGAGATTCAATGAAACAATTACTCAAGCACATAGAAGTATCTGCAAAATATTAATGATTTTTTATCTCATTGGGATGATGGGTAGTGGTAAATCATCTGTCGGTAAACTTTTAGCAAACAAGCTTCAATTTTCAAATATTGATATTGATAAAGAAATTGAAAAAGATGAAAAATTATCAATTAAAGAAATTTTTGAAAAAAAAGGCGAAAATTATTTTAGAGAAATAGAAAGTAAATATTTGTTAAGAAAAAGGAAATTGGCTGTAGTTTCTTGTGGTGGAGGTATTATACTTTATAAAAAAAACAGAGAATTTTTAAAAACTAGTGGATACACAATTTACTTAAAAAGCTCAATTCCAACTCTTGAGAAAAGATTGTTGAATGAAAATGGCAGACCACTGCTTAGTAATGATAATTTAAAAGAAACTTTAATAAATATATATAGCAAGAGAAAAACACTATACACCTCTTCGGCAAATACTACTATTATCACTGATAGAAGATCAGTCAAAGAAGTTTGTGAATTAATTATAAAGAAATTGAAAATTGAAAAAATATACAGTTAAGCTAAAGCAACGTTCTTATGATATAAATATCAAACCTGGTATTATCAAAGAACTTCCATTATTATTATCTGAGTATAATGAAGATCAAAAGTGGATAATCATCTCTCAGCATAAAATAATGGAGTTATTTGGATACGAGCTTGAGCAGAAACTGAAAAAAAATAATTTTAATTGTTCTAATATTACTTTACCAAATGGCGAAGCTGCTAAAAGCATTAATGAATATAATAGAGCCATCGAGCAAATGATTGATTTTGAATGCGATAGAAAATCAATTATCATTGCTCTAGGCGGAGGTGTAGTTGGTGATGTTTCAGGTTTCATTGCATCAACATTTATGAGAGGGATAAATTACTTTCAAGTACCAACAACCCTCCTTTCAATGGTTGATTCCTCTATAGGTGGAAAAACAGGTATAAATATTCCTCAAGGCAAAAACTTAGTTGGAACTATCTATCAACCAAAAGCAGTATTTATAGATCAAAATCTTCTAAATACATTGCCTAGGGAAGAGGTTATTTCTGGTTTAGGTGAAATAATAAAGTATGGAGCGATTTTAGATTTAGATTTTTTTAATAATGTTTCAGACTGGATTAAAGATTTATCAAATTTTCCATTTAAAAAAGCAATAGAGATCTGCTGCAAGCTAAAGGCAGAGATTGTATCTGAAGATGAGAAAGATAATGGTATTAGAGCAATTTTAAATTTTGGTCATACAATAGGGCATGCTTTAGAATTAAAATATGGGTTTAATAAAATAAAACATGGCGAAGCTGTAGCCTACGGAATGCTTTCAGCTTCGTACATCTCATTAAAACTTAAAAAAATTAGTCAAAATGAATACAATCTTTTAAACGAAACCATTAGATCCTTACCGCTTCCAAAATTAAATAAACTAGACTATAAAGAACTTCTTACTTTTGTAAAGAGAGACAAAAAATATATGAAAGGTAAATTAAATTTCGTTACGTTAAAAAATATTGGCTCAGCAGATATTACAAATAATATCCAAGATCAACTTATCTTAGATTCTATCAAAAATTTATAATATGAAATTATTAATCATAAATGGACCCAATCTTAATTTAATTGGAAGAAGAGAAGTTGATGTATATGGTAAAGAAAATTTGGAACAAATTATTAATTGGGTATCTGAAAATATTGAGACTTCAAAAGTGGATTTAATATGGTTTCAATCCAATAGTGAAGGAGAGATAATTGATAAATTGCATTGGGCAATAGATAATCAAATAGCAGGAGTTATAATTAACCCTGGAGCATATACTCACTACTCTTACGCAATTAGAGATGCTATTTCTTCAATAGAAATCCCCACTATTGAAGTCCATTTAAGTAATATAAACAAGAGGGAAAATTTTAGAAAAATATCAGTAATTGAAGACGTTTGTATAAAACAAATTAAAGGTAAAGGCAAAAAAGGATATCTTGAAGCAATAAATCTATTCATCAAGAAATAAACCATTTAAATTGCTTTGGTGAAAGTCCTAAAGACGTCTCCACCAAAGCAATTTACCTTATTTCATTAGCTACAGGTAGTTTCTATAAGAATAGAGCAGACTTTATAAGGGTCCATATTTGCTGATGGTCTTCTATCTTCCAAGTAACCATAACCATCATTGGACGTTTGCATTGGAATTCTTATGGATGCTCCACGATCACTTACTCCATACCTAAACTCATTTATGCTGCAAGTTTCATGTAAACCTGTAAGTCTCTGTTCGTTATCAACACCATAAACGTCAATGTGCTCAGTGTGCTTCTTACTTAATTTTTCACAAGCAGCCTTTATTACATCAATACCACCCGGCTCACGCATAGATTTTGTACTAAAATTTGTATGCGCGCCAGCACCATTCCAATCGCCTTTAACAGGCTTTGGATGCAAGGTTGCACTTACACCATATTCTTCAGAGATACGATATAATAACCACCTAGAAATCCACATTTGGTCAGCAACGTCTAACGGTCCAAGTGGGCCAATCTGATATTCCCATTGCCCTGGCATTACCTCAGCATTAATACCCGAAACTTCTAAACCAGCATCTAAACATAATTGCATATGTTCTTCAACTATTTCACGACCAAACACTTCGTCAGCACCCACACCACAGTAAAATGGGCCTTGTGGAGCTGGGTATCCACCTTCAGGCCAGCCTAATGGATTACGCCCTTCAAATAATGTATACTCTTGTTCTATACCAAACCAAGATTCTTCGCTAGCAAATTTTTCAGCAACACTTCTCAAATTTGCTCTGGTATTTGTTTTGTGAACAGAGCCATCTGCATTCATAACTTCACACATAACTAAGATATCATCTCCGCCCCTAATTGGATCTGGAACTTTGTATACTGGCTTTAGCATACAATCACTATCATCGCCAGCTGCCTGGTTAGTACTTGAACCATCAAAACCCCATAAAGGTAGGTCATCAATAGAATTAACAGGACCATTCATTACTTTAGTTTTTGATCGAAGTTTTTGCGTAGGCTCTGCCCCATCCATCCAAATATACTCTGCTTTTATTTTACTCACTTATAATCTCCTAATATTTTAAATTGTAGTTAAATCCGTTATTTTTTGAATCATTTTATAGTCAGATAAAATAAGCTGTGTTTCTGTTCTTTGAACACCTGGCCAACTTTGAATTGTCCTAAGTAAATCTTCAAGAGATGCAGAATTACGAGTGACAATGAATAGCATATGAGAGCCTTTACCCGTTGTTGTAAGGCACTGAAGAACTTCTGGCATTTTTTCAGCGGCTTCAGTTACTTCTTTATAATGAAATGAAGATTCTGATATTAGAGTAATAATTGCAGCTACATCTAAGCCTAATGGCTTTGGATCTAGTACCGCATGAATACCTTTTATTATTCCAGAATCTTGCAATTTCTTTATCCTATCGGTTACAGTTGGAATAGATATATCAAGCTCTGTTGCAATATTACTAGCAGAAACCCTTCCATCTTTTTGAAGTATTGCAAGAATTTGTTTATCTGTTTTATCAACTTTCATATTGTATTCTTTCTGAGTCTAAAATAACTCTATCTTAATTTATTAAAAAATAATGCTAAAATAAATATTTTTTTAGAAAAATATAGAAATTTCCTTAAAAAATAAGAAGTTTATCAATAAATGAATCTAAAGAGGAAGCTTGGGTAAATCTTTGTAAGAAGATAAGATAATCTGAGTTTCCGTTCTTGTGACATCTGGCCAACTTTGAATGCGCCTAAGCAGCTCTTCTAAGGATTGAACGTTTTTCGTTGAAACCCATAATAAGAGTGAACCTACGCCAGTAGTTGCGAAGCATTGTATTACCTCAGGACAAGCTACAGCTTTATCTATAACTACTTTATAGTTAGCAGAAGTTGATGCTACCACAGTTATAACAGCGGAGACATCTAAAGAGACAGATTTAGCATCTATAATTGCTTGAAAGCCTTTTACTACAGATGATTCTTGCAACTTTTTAATTCTTTCAGTAATTGTTGGAACAGTCAGATCTAATTTTTCTGCGATTTTACTAGCAGTTTCTCTACCATCATCTTGTAGCAACCGAAGAATTTTTAAATCAGTTTCATCAATCATTCTTTTCCCTCTCGTGTTCTACTATATCTTAATTAAAAATATTCTTTTTTTCTAGTTCTATTAACTCACCATAATCAAGAATTTTATCGATATTGATTTTTGATTTATCTGTTAAAATTGTAATGACAATTGGATCTTTTTTAATATTTTCATTATGAAATTTAATTATGTCATCAAAGCTGACATTTTTATAATTATTATAATCCATAATGTTAGGATCCTTATCATAACCTTGTTTCAATGCATTGTGTACATAAGAACCTTGACTCCTCCATCCAGGCTTTCTTGTATTAATTGACTGTGTTAAACCCTCCTTAATTGTTGAGATTCTACTTTCTTTGATAGGGATGTTTTTAAATAATTCCAAGTATGTCTCGATGGCTTCCATTGACTTATCAACCTGTGTACCCATGTAACCTATAAAATAACCTGGCAAATCTGTATCTGGTCTGTTAACATAAGCTCCATAAGCTGAATAGGCTAGAGATCTAAATTCTCTTATTTCTTGAAAAATTATGCTAGCCATTCCGCTTCCAAAATATTTATTATAAACATCAGACTTACTCCTGTCTTCCATGTTCAAAACTTTTCCTTGAGCTAAAATATAAATTTGACTTTGTACAGCTTTTGGATCATCTATAAGAAATATTTTATTCCTAGTATGTTTTTTATAGTCAAGTGTTATTGGAGAATTTGTTTTTTTCAAATCATCATCAATAGATAAATTATTATTTATTTGTTCAATTACAGCTAATTCATTTATTGTGCCAACATAAAAAATATCAACTTCATACTCCATTGCTTTTTTGGCTTGTTCAACTAGAAAATTAGCATCCATTTTTTTTACCTCATTTAAAGTAGATCTTCTCAAATATGGAGATTTATTACCATACATGACGTAATCTCTAAGCGCTCTACCTCCAGCAGAGGGGTCTTTTATTTCTCTATCCCTAGTCAATTTACTATTTTCTACAAGTTTTTCTAATTTGTTATTGTCCTCTTCCCTAACATGCATCTCAACCATGAATTCGTTTAATAACTTAAGTGTGCCCTCAAGGTATTTATCAAAACCACTAACTTGAAAACCAAAATAATTTGAGTTTGAATAAACTTCGATTTTTGAGCCTATTTTTTGAAGCTCATTTTTGTATTCATTGAATGTTTTATTTTTTGTTCCAATGAGAGATATAAATTGCGAACTTTGAGATAGGGAAGCATTTTCCATCGTCCCCAATCCAAATTGTAAGTTAAAAGAAAAAATTGAATTAACAGGATTTTTAACATAGTAAAAATGTTTATTTTCACCTATGTTTTTTCTTTTAACATCCTTTTTAAAATCAACAAACCGAGGTTCGATTTTTTTAGGTTTAATTTTATCAAGCATATTTGCATATTCAGAACTAGCTTCAGTATTTTTAGGTTCAACAGGTTTAAATGGTGGCTTTTCTAATTTTACTTTTTTGTTATCTCCCTTATCCGATCTGACCATTAAGTAATTATCTGTAAAATATTTATTTGCTATTTCTACAACATCATCTTTTGTTACAGCATTAACTCTATTTGGATAATTTTTTACATCTTCCCAAGGCATATTATCTAATATTGTCGACATGATTAGCCAAGTTCTTCCGTCAACACTTTCCATTCTAGTCTCATGATCCATGCTCATATTTAATTTAACAGATTGTATTAAGTCGTCACTGAAATCGCCTGATTTTACTTTTTTAATTTCCTCAAGAATCAAGTTCTCTGCTTGATCAAAGGACTGACTATCATCTCTAGGGACAAAGCCAAAGCCAAAACCACCATGATCCGTTCCACCTAAGCCAGTGGTTGCATATGAACCAAGAATTTTATTTTCATTATTTAACTTATCTAACAAACCAGTGCGTGAAGAATTACTAAATACATTAGAAATCAAATCTAAAACAACTGCATCTTTGTGATTAGGCTCAACTGTTCTGTAACACAATCTCCCTATTCTATAAGGGGTTATGCTTAAATCAACTACCTCACGTCCATTAAAATCATCTTCATGCACATTGATTTTTTCAATTGAGGCTCCTTTTTTTAGCCTACCAAATTTATTTTTAATCATTTTTTTGACTGACCCTTTATCGAAGTCACCAGCAATGATTAAAGACATATTATTAGGAACATAATATTTATCATAAAATTCTTTCATCTTAGATAAAGATGGAGTTTTCAAATGTTCAACTGAGCCTAAAATAGTTTGCTGCCCATAAGGATGATTTTTGAAAAAATATTTTCTAGAAGTCTCATTAAAAACTCTGAAAGGATTATCCATTGCTCTATTTTTTTCCTCATAAACAGTCTCTAACTCTGACTGAAATAACCGAAAAACAGGTTCAGTAAACCTATGGCTATATAGATCAATCCATTTCTCAATTTGGGCACTTGGAAGTGAATTAAAATAATATACAAAATCGTAACTAGTTCCTGCATTTAACCCTGTTCCTCCCATTCCCTCAACTAGTCTAGTAAATTCATTAGGAATTGCATATTCAGAAGCCTTAATACTGAGTTTATTAATGTGTTTTTGAATGCTAAGTCTTTCTTTGTCGCTCTTTTTTAACGCTAATTCATCATATAAAACAGCTATACTATCTAAAAAAACTTTTTCTTTTTGATAATCTGTAGTTCCTAGCTCTGAAGTGCCTTTAAAAAGTACATGTTCTAAGTAATGCGCTATACCAGTAGCATCTGAAGGGTCTCTTTTTCCTCCAGCATCCAAAACAACAGCACCAAAAACACTAGTTTCATTATGATCCTCATTCAGCATAACAGTCAAACCGTTCTCTAAGGTATATATTTCAACATCAAGTGGATCAGTATTCCCACAATTAAAACTTAAAAAAATGGATAAAATTAAAATAATAAGCTTCATTATTTCCTCACATGTATAATTTATAATTATGTTTATAGTTCACAAGCCAAAAGGGATAATCAATTATCTCTCCTAGCTGAAAAAAATTCTTTTAAAATTGCTCTACACTGCTCTTCAAGTACTCCACCCCTGATAACGGTATCCGAATTTAATCTTTTATCTCCACAAATTTGATATAAAGATCCACATGCACCCTTATCATCATCATATACGCCAAAAACTACGCGAGAAAGTCTAGAGTTTACTATAGCACCTGCACACATCGAGCAAGGTTCTTTTGTTACATAAATTGTGCAATTATTTAATCGCCAATCTCCTATTGTGTTTGCTGCTGCGGTAATTGCTAATATTTCTGCATGTGCTGTAGGATCTCCTAGCGAATCAACTTGGTTATAACCTTTTCCAATTATCCTACCATGTAATACCACCACAGCTCCAACAGGTACTTCGTTTTTAGAAAATGCCTTCTCTGATAATTTAAATGCTTCTTTCATCCAAAAAGAGTCATCTTTTTGATTGCTGGGAAAATCTGATATAATATCCAGAGTAATTAAATGTTTTTGAGGGTTTGCTGAAGCGATTGAAGTGTTTGTGCTAACTCAGCTCTTCCTGCTAGTGTTTCCACATTCATTGTGAGCGCCTTAACAATATTAGCAGGAAAACTTTGGTAATATGTGTCATTGTAAATTGACTGTAAATTATCTCTACAAGATGTAAAGTAACCCATATTAAAGTCTGCTAATGCAAGCTCTAATCTCACATCTAAATGATTTATTTTTTGATCATGACTGAAATACCATGGTCCAAGCTCTGGTCTATCAGCTAGTACATAAGTAGAATATTCTCTAACCAGAGAATCGATATGCATCCCGCTGTAAGCAAATGTTAGCCCTGCATACAGATCGAGGTCAAGATCAGGGGTATCATATGAATCAAAAGGTTTTGTCTGACTAATGTGAAAGTAGACTGCAGCTGAGTCAGCCTGCCTTAACTTTCCAAAGCACCAACCAATACCATTATAACCATCAGCATAGGAAGAATCTTTTGCAACTGCATCATAGAACCATTCTCTGGCTTCTTGATATTTTCCAGTCTCATACAATGTCCATCCATAACCTGCGAGATCTTCCTCCGTAGGAATTACAGGTTGTCTACAATTGGTTAAAAATAACAGAAATGGTAGAACCCATAAAAATCTAATCGCTCTTATTAAATTATAAATTATCATTTTAAGAACATCATCTTTTTATTCTTGATTATACCAGAGTCAGTTTTTAGCTGAACAAAATAAATACCTGAGGGTAACGTTTTACCAAATTTATCTGCACCATCCCACTTAACATAAAACTGCCCGACCTGGCTTACATTGTTAACTAGTGTTGTAACGTGTTGACCTACAACATTATAAACGTTAACACTAACTCTTTGTTCTAGGCCATCCATTAAACCAATGTCATATTTTACCGTTGTCGAAGGATTAAAAGGATTTGGATAATTTTGATGTAAATCAGTTTCTTCCGGAACAATGATTGTTTTTGGTCCAAGCCTAAAATAACCTGCATTTTCAGTATATGTTAAAATTTGCCCATTGCGATTAATTGATGGAAGCTCTTTCCAGATTACACCATTCTCCCTTTGATAGATAGAAAGATCTTCTCTCACACTTCCAAAATGAATTTCTATAGGTTTATTAAATATATATGTTTCATCACCTAACACATAAGATGCCTGATCAGAGAAATTGCTTATAAAGAGGGAACTATCAACAATCAAAAAGTTTTGATCTGAGTCAACACTTCCAGGATCGCCAGCCACACTAAATCTTCCATCTGAGCTATTAGCATACCAACGGTTTGAAACTCTAGCTGGGGCTAAATTAAATGTATTTGTATAAATAGTCCTACCTACCTCAGCAACGGCTAGAACATCAAATGAATAACCCCCACCTATACCAAAACTAAAATCACCAGTATAGGTAAATGCAGCTACAGTATCTATATCAATACGCTGGTTTTGAACCTCTAACTGTAAAAATTTTGTTTTTTGTTCTTTATCAACAATGATTATGCTGACATAGCTAGAAAAAGCATTATTTTGAATCAATGAGACTTCAATATCTGGTCTTGGCACTCTTAGTACATTCAATGTAAATAGCTGAGAACTTTCAGCTTCTTCATCCGATGCTGTAACCCTAAAATTTGCAACTCCGGACCATAGATCAAATGGATCAAATAATACAGTGTCACCTTCTCCATTAGACAGGTAAGGTTCAGAAAAGAAGTTTATGGAATCTGTATTAAACACACCTTCAATTGTAAATGTTAATGTAGTATCATCAACATCTGAAGTAAATTGAGAAAAATCAATCCAGATAGAATCGTTTTCATTTATCACTATTGTATCTATTGCTGCTACAACAGGCGGATCATTCTCAGGCAAAATATTAACGATAATTGTATCTTTATCAAGTGCACCAAAAGGGTCAATCGCACTAAAAATCACTCTGTGATTAGAACCATAATAATTTGAATCGCTAGAGAAGACTGCATACGTATTTTCATCAGTTGTAGTATCAATATCGATTGAAATTAAAGAATTCTCCATCGATAACATTTGCATAGTATTCCCAGACCTTCGAGCTAATGTAGGAATATCAATGCCCTTTGACGGATCAAATCCCATGTACTGTTTCATTAACTTAGTTTGAACAGCCTTAGGCGTTCCTGGACCAACGATAACACTAGCCAAAGGAAAATCTTCATCTAACTGAGATGTATCCATGATCACAAATTGCCAACTGATTTCAGAGTCTAAATTATCAATGTCTTGAACGTATTCGCTTAAATTTATTTTAACAACTTCTGAAGCTGGCTTATCCTCGCGCCAAGTAAGAACTTTATCATCACCAAGAATAGCAACTACAGGTGTATCATTTACTGCATTAACTGTTGCATTATAATTTATTGTATCTCTAAAACCAAAAGCATCCTCAGCGTAAAATGTGAAGACATATTGTCCAGATTGATCTATGATAGTATCTTGCCCTGTTAATGTCAAAGTGGAATCTTGAATTGGTGTCCATGATATAAATCCTGTAATTGGATCGACTGTAGGAGGATTAATTAAAACGTTAGATGTATCAAAACCACCAGCTATGTTTGGAATTAATTTCTTAGGTTCTATAAAATATGTAAATGAATCATTTTGAAGAGTTGTAAGATCTAGATCACTAACTTTAACAGTATCATAATCCCAAGCAACATCCTCGAATAAATTAAGGTCAGCAATGTTTTCAATGAACACGGGAGCTGAATTATACCTTTGAATAGCATTTGTATAAATAGTATCAGAAGCGTTTCCGGCCTCATCAAAAGCTCTGACAAAGATCATATAATGAAGCTCATGCTTGAGCGTATCATTATAATCATAAATGATTTCAGTATTTGATATGGAATCAGTCACGGCACTGTCTAATAAATTTAATGTAATTGGATTATCAAATGAAGGTGCCTGCTCTTTGTATATTTTATACCAGTAACCTGAATCATCCACACCATCAAGATCCATATCAACTGTAAACAAGCTGTCTAATCTTCCTAATGTATCTGCTTCAGTACCACCAGTCCATGTAGGTGGATAAACATAAACCTGCATTTCATAGAGATCCACACCTGATGCTGCTCCTCCTCCTGGATCTGTAAATTCAGTCCAACTTATTGTAATGGTATCGCTAGATATTATCTGAGAACCAACAGCGGCATTAAAATTCCCATCATTATAATTTCCTAGGCTAGGAGATGCTATATCATATCGAACTGTGTCAGCATTTAAAATGTCTGCTATATAAAGATCTTCAGCATTTAGTTTATAGGCGTCGCTTGGTTGCCCTGAGGTACTATTCCCATTTTTGTCAGTAAGAACAGCTCTAAACTGTAGCCTATTAAACGCTGCGTTACCAACATTTAACATTGTGCCAGGAATCAAATCACTTACTGAACGGGATATTGTTCTCAGGTATGCGTAATCTCCAACAGGGACGATTTGGGGTGAATTAGACTTTAATGTATCCGCCGTACCTAATGTCTGCCACTCTCCAGTACCTAGATCTAAATTTCTGACCTGAAAATCAATTGTTCCTTGCGGACCCCAACCCGAGCTCTCACCAAGGAGTGACTGATCTGATGTGAATGCCTGATAAGGCACACCGATGTATAAACTATCTGTTTTTTTATTGATCCAATTTTCTATGACCCTGAAACCAGTAGTTGAAAACTGTTCAGTTGGAAATGTCACTTCGGATTGAGATTCACTGAAAATTGGAAATTCTTCATAACCCCAAGGATGAATATTATCAATATTTAATGCATATCTAGACTCAATGACATCATCACTTTGCAAACTGTTGCCGTATTTTGTTACAGGAGTTCCCGTACGGTCATTAGCATTAAGTGCTACTTTTAAAACTCCATCATTTTTTGCACTATCTTTTACTACAATTTTGTAGTGGAATACTAACCCAGTTTGTTCCTCGATGAATTTAACATCATCAGGATGAGGGATAGGCTCTATATTAAGCTCTGAACTACTTTCCACTTCGCTACTGAAATTATATTCCAAGCTTAGTGTAGGAGGTGAGGCAGGAATGTTTTTTATTTTTTCATTCATTTCCACTTTTACAAGCACTGTGTCGCCAGCAATGGCATAACAACAATTTGATTCATTTGGATTAGATGAATCGTAAATGGTCAACAATGAATCTCTTAAATTTGTATAAGTTATGGTTGCTGTCGGCTCCGTATTATCCAAGAGTAAGGTATTTTCAAAATCTGAATAAGCTAAACTATCAAAAGCATTACCAGCAAGGTCATTTGAAGACAATTTAGCCCAAACAAACCCATCCCAAGTAAAACCCTCAGAGTTTGCAGGTACTAAGCTAGAATCAATCACATGGTACCAGACCCTAGCATCATCAGTAGAATCAATCAACGTTATTGGATTAGTCACTGATGTATTAATGGTACTTAATGAATCCATATCAGCGCCCCACTCTGATGTATCAGAACTTTGAGAGACTAGCCCGCCGTAAAATAATCTCATTTTAGGGGCTACTGTTTGCAGTTCATTAAATGTAACCTTAATTGTTGTGCCGGTTTTAGGCGATAGAGAAGTTATATATTCAGTTTCATATTCAATTTTTGCTGTTGGTACTTTTGTATCATAGGTAACATACTTTATTGTATCAGAGCCAACATTTCCTACCATATCAGTTCCCTGAAAAATAATATTATATGTATTACTATCTGCTAGAGCATCAACTAATAAAGTGTTGTTATTTATTTCATATGGACCTAAAAGACCACGGAAAAGCTCATTTACCCCTCCACTAGCAGATTCATCAGTAAGAGCTATAAAATTACCCTCTGTAGGAACTGCTGGAGTTGCAGGTGCATCTACTGGTTCAAATTTTATGAATGCTGTACTCATCTTTTCTTCATTATTATACCACCTCAATGTTGTGTTTTTAATATATGAGCTATCAGCTAGAAGAAATTGATCAAAGTACGGAGCTTTACTATCCAATTTAAAAGCCATATTACTTAACTGACCAGATGGAAAAGCTTGATATCCAGTCGTTGAATCAACAGGGTTACCTGCCCAATCTGTTCCATTAATAAAGAGTTTTAATAAAAATTCTTTTTCTTCAAAAGAAGCATTTGTAGGAATAGTAAAAAGATACTCAATACTGTCACCTTCCGCAGATGTATTATCATAATTACCATCAATATTTGTAACTAGATTTGTAGTAATTACCGCTGAAAGAGAGTCAACAGATAATGTTGGCTTAGAGACTTCATTATCAGAATCAGGGGATAAAAACATTGGTTCATCTGGAAATGCAACTACTCTTATAATATCACCTTGTTTACCTTTATTTTCATATGTTGCAAGAGCATTTGTTGTATTTTTGTAAGCAAATAAAACTTTTGGCGGTGTATTATCAACTATTAAGTATCTTTTTTGAGATACGCTTTCTGCGAGTATTGGGTTACCCGCTTTATCAGTGGCACTTATAGAAATGCTTACAGTGTCATCATAAGTATCTATTCCTCTAACCCCTGGAATATCAAGAATATATGTATATTTGCTACTATCTGCACCAATTGTCATCAGATCATCAGTAGGATCATTTGGTGAAACGGCCTTGTACGTGGCAGTTAATTTAGGCGGACTGTAAGGAAAATCTGTAGGATCAAATGATATTGTAACTACAGGGTTATGATCCACACCATTTACATATTGCCTAGAGTAAGTAAGGTCCGCATATACATGAGGAGTAGTATCTATTAAAAGGGTCTTTGAGCTTACAACAGATTGTTCTGTTACATTACCAGCTTTATCTGTGACAACGTTTCTAAAAAACAATGTATTACCTTCGACAAAATCTCCTGTAACAGACCTTATAATAGAACTATCAATACTTATATTTACAAAACCAGCCGTTACATTTGCCTCTTGAATGACAACTGCATTACCAATATTTGTCCAAGTGGCCGTACTTGCATCACCTGTTGATGCCATTTGAACCTGAACCGCCCCACCAATAAGAGACTGGTCTCTATCTATTGCTGTTGCTGGATTATTATCATTAAAAGATATCCAAGATCTAAATGTAACTCCGGTATTTGTACTATTTAAGAATCCTTGCCTTGAAAAACCCTGCCCTACAGCTGTATCGGGTATTATTTCAACATAATTATCAATCGGAGGTGCAATGGTATAATTATATCCACTTGATGGAAGCCCAACAGCAGGGTCTAAAGGCATTACCTCGTCAACAATTAACGCAGAACCTTCAGTCGCAGTTCCTTGAGTTGGGTTCCCTGCTCTATCTGTGATAATTGCAGCAAATTCTATCTTGCCATTTTGTTCTGGATTAGCTGCACTTTCATCAGGGTAATTTTCTAAGGCAGACAAGGCGGATTCCATTGTAGACGCGTCAATTTCAAAATGCATCGTTTTTCCTGGGAACTGGCCGTAGTGCAGCGGAGTATTAACATTCCAAGAACCAGACGGCTCAGTACCACCTCCATCAGCTTCTCCTTCAACTAATATTTTAGCTGTCCCAATCTCTACAAATGAGCCAGGTATATTTGTTATAGTATTATATACTCTGCCTAAAATTTGAACATTTCCACCTACAAGACTAGCGTCGCCATTACCTGTCCCAAAATCATCAATCGGATTAGTTAGTGGGACGATTAAACTAGTAGAGTTTGAATTCCAATACCCAGAAACCACATTTGCACCCTGAACATAAAGAGTATCCACTGCAAAAGCTGAAGGCGCTAGACCATCAACTTCTACAACGGAAAGATCTTCCAAACTAAATCCAACATCTGAAGTTAGAACACCCATATCATTACCTGCTGTGTCTCTTAGCTTATTTCCGGTTGGAAGAGTTAAGCCTGTGAAAGATAATAACGGACTAACATCATTAGATTGAACGGTGTATTGTATAGTTATAGTAGAAGCATTTTGTAAATCTGCACTTGCTATTTCAGGTACTGAGATAATTGTATTACCAAGTCCAACTTGAGCTACACCTTCTGTAAGGGTAAGATTTTCCGAAAATGTAAATCTCAAATTAATCACACTATCGATCCCAAAAATGCCATTTTTTGCACTTCCATCCACTGGGTCAATAGATTCAACTCTTGAAATAGTTGGGAGTGTTGTATCAATGAATAATTTTGTTGAGGCAATATTAATTATAGTTTTATTTCCAGCAATATCAACCACCTCAGCTTTTAAATTAATAGTTTTATCTTCATCATATTCTGTCTGAGCCAACACTTGTGCTTTTGTAATCGAGCTAGTTATAACGCCATTAGCAATATTATTTGAAGGGAGCACGGAAACGGGATCGCCTAACTGTTCATAAGCAGCAGAGTTTGCATCTGTGCCTATACCAGCTAAGACCCTGACAGATCCATTAGAAACGCTAGCATCTACAGCTTGAACAGTCACACTAACATCTAGGCCTGTATTTGTACTGTTCCAATAATTTTCCACTACAGTGCCTCCAGTAGGTAGAGCAGAACTAATAACATAATTGGCAATTACAGGAGCTGTCTCGTCAATTATTATTTTAGTAGCACTCTCAGTGCCATAAGTTTCATTTCCATCATTATCAGTAATAACAGCAGAAATTAAGACCTCATTGCCCTCTGCAAACCAATTAGTCGGACTTGCAACCGTGCCTTCAAATTCTTCATTACTTACATCAAAGGTAAATGTACCGGCATCAAGCTCTGCCTGCGTAATAGTTTGAACTGGAGTCGTCAAGTTATTGTAGGCAAATCCATCCACTTTTGCGATCAGCCTGACACCACCACCAATCAAATTAGAGTTATTTTCAATCGGCACTGTTACCGATAGTCCTGAGTTATATGCATTCCAATATCCTGCAGTTACTGGGTTCCAATGTGTGACAATTACAGGATCAGCATTTGTCGTTTTTGTTATAATATCTCCAACAGTAAAGTCTGCAGGAGGTAAATCATTGTCGAATATAGTTACTTCGAACTCGTTATCGGAGACAACGTCAATTTTATTATCATCAACGGTTGCCCAGCTACCATCTGCGCCCTTATCGCGATAAGCATCAATTTGTAAAAAGAAATTTTCATTATCAGCAAGTAGTGTCTTTTCTACTATGTCATCATCCCAGACATTTACAGGTACTGGCAGAGTTAAGCTTGAGCTAGTACTAGTAAAAGCAGGGATAGTAACTGATTTTGTATTGATTCCGATTGCACTTAAATCTGTATTATCTGTGCCAAGGTAAAAATCATAATTATCATCACTTCCAGATTCGGCAGTACCTCCTGTTTTCTCAGAGTACTGAACTAAAATATCTGTTCCCGTCTCTTTACTTAATGTTAAAAGGATATCTGTATTTTGATAATCGCCGGTACCATCCTCAGTGGTTGGATCACCCTCTTGGATAATACTATTAGCACCAACCCAAGTTATTGCAGGCATGCCATCATCATTTGTAATGGTATGAACGTAGGAAAAATCCCCGCTTACAAGTTCGCTGGTTTGAGAATTTTCAAAAGTAGATAGTTCAATATTTACATATTCGTCCACTTCATAAAGATCATCTCCATAAATAGTAAGACTAATATCCTTTGAGCTTTCACCATCAACCTTTGTAAATGCTGAAGTTGCTGTGCTGTAGGTGTACGTATAACCAGTAAATACTAATTGATCATCCGTAAGTTTAAAATCATCTAAATATTTATCGCCATTGTTATCTATATCTAAACTAGCAGAAGTATAATCCACTTCACCTTCGCCTCGATCAGTATCTAATGCAAAATTCATTGATATTGTTTTCTCGGATATGACTGAATTTCCAGAACCATCGATCAAATTAACACTGATCAACTCTACATTAGATCCAGAATTTGTTTCATTTTTAGCTGCATCAGCTTCAAATTGGATGTAAGGCTCAGCATCATTATCCCGAATAGTGAAAGTGTATATATCATTAGCTCCTACAGATGCCTCCGCGCCAGCAGCTCCAGAAAATGAATCATAGGTTGGATCTGTAGGGTCATTTGTCCATGTGGAACTATTGGCCAAACTTAATTTTACTCTTAATATTTGGTCATATTCGTCAAAGTCGTCATCTAGTATAGTTAATGGTATATATGCTGTAGTATTTCCAGCAGCAATAGTTACAATACTATCACCTGATACATTGGTTGTTACAGTACCAAAATTGTAGTCATGACCTCTCGTAGCGATATTTTCATTTCTTGCATAGGTTGGATCATAATAAAAATCAGAAGCGCTTGGATAGTTTATAACATTATCAATAGAGTATTTTAATACCATATCCTTGCCGCTCTGCTTCGCAATCGCAATTGGAATGTTAATCGTATTTGGACCTGGATCGGAACCCTCTACATTTGTCACATCATTTTCATCATCAGTAGCAGAAACAGTTGTGAATGCAACAGCTTCTAGAGCATCATTATCGCTTATTGTAGCAATAATTACAGGAGCATCAGATCCGATCTTTGCGTTAACCGTAGGATTAGAACTGTGATCCGTGGCATTTATAATTATCTTAAATTTTTCATCCCATTCATCTATATTATCATCGCTAGTTGCAATCGTAAGAACCTCATGCAAAAATTCATCAGCAACATCTGTATCACCTGCAGCATTATTTGTCAAAAATTCACTTCCATCACTTAGTCCTGCATGATCTTCAGGATATGTCACACCGCCAGAGCCATCAGAAGGTGATGCCGTATATATACCAAAATCTGAGGATGCTGCTTCAATTGTATATCCAATTGTTATATCTTTTTCTGAAATGCGAGATAAATATACTTTCGTAATAAAATCACTACCTTCGGTTACAGATTTAGCCGTCTCGAATGTGCTAGCGTCAGATGCAAAATTTAGAAATGGCTCATCATCTGAATCTTGTATAATTAAACGATATTTTGGCGGACCATTTGCCTCGGCACTACTAATTGTTGCATTAGGCGTAGTTAATCCAGCAATTGAAAGTTCAAGAACAATATCCTGGTCCCACTCATCTCTATCATCATCAATAGTTGTGATAGTGAATGTATTAGTTGTCTGCCCAGCTGCAATTGTAAAAGGCGTTGCATCAAGGTCTGCAAGTGCAACAAAATCAGATCCACTATCGGCACAATTACCAGCAGACGCACAGTCAGAATCAGATGTTAACTGAGCATATTTTACAGTAATTAATTTTTCAGATACCGAACTAGCCTTAACAGTAACTGTATGAGTTCCAGCTACTCCTGTTGTTTTCTCTGTAACAGTTTGCGTTTCTACATTTGAAACAATGTTAGAACCATTTTCAACGAAAAATGATACAATTGGAGGATCATCGTTATCTATAATTGTGAATGTATGTAGCCTATTAGCAGCGATGTCATCTACTAGAGCATTTGCATCATCACCTGCATTTACATCATTAGCTGTATCATCTCCATTACCATCATATCCCACTTTCGCTATTAAAACTTTTACTATTTGATCTTCTTCATCAATAGTATCATCAAGAATTGGTATGGAAAAACTAGATGTACCGCTTCCTCTAGATATCGTGCCAATAGCTGTTGTAGCAGTAAAATCAGAACCAGCAGTAGCATCATCTGTTGTTGATGTAGTGTAGGAATATTTAAGATCCATCCCTGCTTCCGTGACATCCCCTGTTGTCGGATCAACAATCTTTACTTCAAAATGAGGATCATTATTATCCTCATTGCTACCAGAGGCCTCTTCAGTAAAACCAGAAATCGTGGCAGTAGAGCTGGTAATTATTCCAGACTCATCTGGTTTTAAGGCTCTGTTCATGGTTAATACTGGAGCTGATTCACCATCATTTTTTATGGTCAAAGTCAGCTCAATGTTAGAGCCTAAACTCGCATTTGTAAGCGTTGCATTATCCGTAGTTCCTAAAGTAAGGATGATTTTTTCATCAAACTCATATATATTATCATTATTTATAGTTATATCAAAAGAGACCAATATATTTGATTCTAGGGCGTTCGATGCTGGTATGACTACAAATCCATCCGCTGCTACAGTACTCGAGCTTTTATCACCTGTAATAGAAAAGTTTGGTTCAGAACTACTAGCAATCCAAAAATCATATGGATAAGGATCATCCTCTACTCCAACTCTAGCTGTTTTTTCATCACCATCATAATCTAAAGTTAGACTGTATGGTATGGTCATCGGCTCAGAACTTGTTGAAGACGATTTAATCCTAACCGTGTATTTTGCACCTGAAGTATCTTCCCTAAACGAAACGGTACTGATTGCATTTCCAGAAGCATCTACAAAATTGACAAAAGGCTTATCCGTTTCATCTTTTTTTATTGTAACAAGCACTTCATCATATCCGGTATCATCTACTTTAGCTCCATCCGGCGCAGTTGCATAACTTTGAGATGTTAGTCCAACCGCTCCATTAAAACTTGCTGCTGCTGCCTGAGCTGCATCATAGGTATACATTCCTAAAACAAGCGTCTCGTCTTGCTCATATAAAGCATCATTATAAGCTGAAAGAGTGATTGAGCCAGTTGACGAAGCAGTTATTGGAGCATCAATAGTAACAATTTGATTTGAAAGCAATGGACCATCGCTGTAAGTGTAATCGAGGTCACCAGCCTCGTATGTGCCTGTGAAAGAAATATCAGCATCGTTATCTGCGCCTGAGGCAGTATTAGAGACTGTAAAATATGCATGAATTGGAAGTTCTGATTTTTGGATTCCGCTACTACTTACTTCAAATTGGAAATCATGTGATTTTGGGCCTTGACTAGATTGCTCGTACAATGTAACACCAGCATCACTATCAGATAGAATGATAATTGGCTTATTATCAATGTTGGTCAGTGCAAAGTAGTGTTCATCCGTCGCACCATCACTACTTCCAACCGCTGCATTTGCATCAGCACTTGCAAGAGAAAGTTTAAAATACTCCGTAGATTCATATGTCACATCTGCCTCATTAAAGTCGATGTCTGACGTTCCAATTGTGTAGGATGTAGGAGCGGTGGTATTAGAGCCAGTTCGAGGAGAAATTGTAATTGTTTTCGTAAATGAATTATTACCATCAAAATCTGGCTGCAAGAAGTCTATTGCTTCTGTTAAATCTTTTGTAGCATCTCCATTTGTACCATCTAGTGCAATCGTCCAATTTAATGTAATTGGCTTACCTGACTCCTTGAGTTGTGTCTGATCACTCGGATCTAACAATACAACCATAAATATTGGAGATTCACTCTCTGTGCCTGTTGAAGCAGGAGCTGTACCTGCTGAAGATGTTGCAAAACTGTATTTCACTGGAGCATCATCTACATGATCCTCAATAGATATGCGCAGACTAACTTTATCCCCCTTGGCAGCGTTTGTAACTGTTCCAAGATTAATGTCTAAATATTCCGTGTTTTCATCAATACCATCGACGTTCAGAGGTATCGTAAAATATGTCTTTTGAGAGGATGCTGTACTGGGTCCTCCTGCATTAATGGTTATTGTTCCTGTCGCGCTAGTGTTTGGAGCAGTGTAATCTAGAGCACTAGTAGAAAAAACACTTGTGGAGGAGCTACCCCATTTTCTAAAATCTGCTGGATAGTTACTGCTAGTCCCATCATCATCCTCGTCAAAACGAGCTGTTGATGTACTAAAATCAATAGAGTATCCTATAGATATCGCTTTTTCACTTATTTTACTATTACTTATACCGACTCTGACATTATAGGTTAAATCAGCCTCATTGATAGATGCAGTATTAATTGTATTTCCGTCAACATCTAAAAATTCTATCGTTGGCTCATCTGCAGGGTCATCTGCAATGGTAATTACTGTTTCATCATTACTGGCATCAATGATGGCATTTCCAGAACCGCTAGCGTCAACCGTAAGCTCAAGAACAATTGTTTCTTCAGCCTCCCACCTATCATCATCTGTAATCGTTATACCAGGAAAAATTGTTCCATTTATTCCATCTGTTATTACAAGCGATGTTTCATTACTGATTGTTGATAAATCAGTACCATTATTTGCGGTACTGGTATTTTTTACTGTTACAAGGCCTGTTACGGTTCTTTCAGTCAATGTAGTCCCTGATGGATCAAATTTTACTTTTATAGATGTAGCATTACCAGCATCCTCATCTAATGTATAAGTTGATGAAGCAAAAACTAATGTAGGAGAATTTTCATCATCATTAATTGTATACGTAAACCTTGTAGCACCATTTACAGCCGCTGGGTCACCATCAGGATCATCATAATCACCATCTCCATCTTTATCAGACCCCAAAAATGCAATGTCAACTACAATTGTTTGAGTATCTTCCTCATCATATAAATCATCTAAAATATCAAGAATTATGTTATCAGCTGGCGCTGTATTACCAGCAGTAATTGTAAAAGTGTCATTTATAAGTGAGTAATCTCTAGGAGCAGAAGCTGTAGCTCCATTACCATCAGATTCAGTCGTAATTGAAAAAGTAATATTTTTCCCACTTTGACTATCTAGTGCAATAATACTCTTTAAGTTGTAGTCATTACTCGCCTGCGTAGTTTCTGTGTTACCACTATTAAGCGAAGCACTACTAAAATTAATAGTCGGAGCGTCACTGACATCTGTAATAGTTACCACATGCTGAAATGTACCCCCTTTTTGAGCATTTGTGGGAGAATCTCCTAAAATAATATCAATTTTTTCATCCCATTCATCAATAGCATCTGCTTGAATATTCAAAGTGAACGAAGCTCCAGGACTTACATCTGTCCCATCTCCATTAATGGTTAAAGTTCCTCCTCCAGTGTATCCACTATGATAAAAATCAATCGGATATGCGCCAGTTGAATTAGATCCTGTAGCCGCAGGCGTTGAAGATGAACCAAATGTAAATGGAACTGTAACCGTTTTCTCCGTAGCTATACTAAGCTCTACATTAATAATTACATTACCAGCGTTCTCAGCTATAGTGGTTATTCCAAGGGCAGAGGCAGAACCATCGGTGAAATTGACAGATGGTAATTCTTCATCATCGGCAATTGTTAGCGTATATGTCTTAACTGCTTGAGCATCGGTTCCTCCGCCAGCGGTTGCATAGCTGATAACATCCATATCTCCGGTTACAGAAGAAGTTGTTGACAGGCTTATTACTATTGTTTGATCTTCCTCATGAATTAGATCTTCTGTGGTTG
>Ga0208127_1000190_pt1 | contig 31421 bp, 37 predicted proteins | sample ETNtaG_6_FD_185751 | JGI IMG/M metagenome (GOLD analysis project Ga0208127, IMG submission 185751) | Marine microbial and viral communities from oxygen minimum zone, Eastern Pacific Ocean - ETNP201306SV45 (SPAdes) (version 2) | ecosystem: Environmental > Aquatic > Marine > Oceanic ... | reverse complement strand
GAGAGAATCTTGATGGGCTCATCGGTTTCAGTCCTGGACATTTCCGAAAGCAGTCTCTTGATGAAGATCGGATTGTCTGAGCTTATGATTAGGTGACCGTCGATCGGGATATCAGCCATGCCGATCAGTTGGATTGCATCCTCATCATGGTCTCCCTTGGGCCTTCCAGGCGGCGGTTCAAGCCTAAGTACGGAAACGTCTGAAGTTAATTCAAAATCAGAATCCGGGTTGATCATCACCACTTCATCAATCACCACTGCCAGCGGCATGATTCCGCGACTTGCCTTTAGCTTGATGACATAATCCATCCAACCCAATCCCACCAGGGTCGGTTCCACCTTCCGGGTATGGAGGGTATTGCCGAGACGCCGGTAGACGATCCGTTTGATCCAGGAAGGTCCTCCCTGGGAACGAAAGGCCTGCATCATCAAAGGCACATAGAGCTCATAGGGATCGACGGCATGGTCACAACCTACATCTTCGAAGTATTTGCGGTATTCCTCGCCAATGTATTGTGAAAGGGTAATGATTCTTCCACCGCTCATGGTTTCCAACTGCATCACCGTCATCAGGGTGTTGCTGTTTTCCCGATAATAGACATAGGCGATTCGGGCATTGATCGCGGACGCTTTCTGGAGCATTTCCATTTTGTAGGCATCCCCGGAAATCCAGATCAGGTTTTTAAAAGGAGTCGTGAGCAGCGGGTGTTCCTCGAATGGCGCAATCAGGACAATTTTTTCGGTATCCTCAAAATCACGAATCTGGATCAGGATCTCGGTCATCCAGTTCGGATCATCCGAACAGATGAGAATATGTCCATTGATCTCTGCAGTATCCAGTCCGCGTTCACGGCGGGAATGATACTGGGCAAAACGGGAGGTGATGAGAGAAATGATGAGAGAATAATTCACCACTCCTCCTACAATAACAAAAAGGGTGAAAACCCTGCCTGGAGTATGAACGGGACTCATATCGCCGAATCCCACCGTTGAAATCGTGACCACCGTCCAGTAAAGACAATCCAAGATGGAACGGTAATCTTCGTTCTCCATCACCCGGTATTCGATCAAATGAATCCCGATGGTGGAAAAAAGCAACAAAGACGGGAAAAAAACCAGGAGAAGGAGTCGGCCTTTCATGCTTGCCTATAGCTTCTCATGATTGGTTTCAATAAAAGGCGAGGTTTAGAAAATCGATGGATTTTCAGGGTTTAAACCCCTGCTAGTTTTCCGTCTGGATTTTGAGGAGGTCATCAAGCACTTCCTGTGCATGATCCGCAGGTTTAACTTTATGATAGATTTTCACCAGGGTCCCATCAGGGTCAATCAGGAAGCTTTTTCGTTTTTTGACGCTTTCATATTCTTCAGACATCTCCCTTCCAGGATCTGCCAATAAACCTACTCCGAACCCATACTTGTCTCTGTATTTTTTGTGACTTGCCACAGTGTCCTGACTGACTCCCAGAACAACCACCCCAGCTTGTTCAAATTGGTTCAGGCTTTCGCCGAAAGCCCTGGCTTCAATGGTTCAGCCGGGGGTGTCGTCTTTGGGATAAAAGAAAAGCAGCAGCCATTTTCCTGAAAAATCTTTCAGGTTTCTTTGTATACCATCCTGGTCAGGGAGGCTAAAATCCGGTGCCGGATTTCCTTCTTGTATCATTGGTTTCCTTCTATTTCAGGCATTTGATTTTTATCGGGATGATGTCAAAATAAAATCACGCTTTCAACTCATTCCATAACGAACATCAGACTCATTCAATTCAAACTCAGTTTTCATTTTTATAGAAACTAATGGAATCGTTCGGTTACTCATTGGTTCAGGTACTTGCTTCCATGCTCAGGCTTTTCAGTCTGATGCTTGTCATCTATGCATTACTCAGTTGGGTCATTACGGACCCAAGGCATCCGGTGTTCCGTTTTTTACAGAGTATGGTTGAACCGGTTCTGAATCCCATTCGCAAAGTCCTTCCTCCCATGGGAGGTTTTGATATTTCCATCGTTGCCGCATTGATGGGAATCGAGATCCTGAGGTCTTTTCTGCTTTACTGAGACAATCGGTTAAGATCGCGCGTCGCATTTCTTGCTGCCACCGAACCGGGGTAACGGGCAATCACGGTTCGGTAATAGTATTTCGATGCAATAAGGTCTCTACGTCTTTCCGAGATCTTCCCCAGCATGTAAATCGCATCCGGAGTTTTGTAGCCCTGACTGGTGGGTCTATGTTCGTAACCGGTGAGGATCTTACGGAAAGCCCGTTCCGCTTTCTGGTTCTGTTTCAATTGAAAATACGAATGCCCGATCCAGTACAGTGCGTTATCACTGTCCATATCTTCCGGGAAACGTTTCACGTAGTTTTCAAAGATACGGATGGCAGATTCATGTTGACGCTGGATGACTTCGTTCATGCCCTGGTTGTAGATTTTTTTAACTCCCGGGTGCCGGATAAGGATGACAGGATTTTCCGGTTCGGAAAGATCCGGATCTTCAAATTCAGGTTCCTTGGACTCCTTTGATACAACAACTGGCTGCTTCAGACGGGTTTCAGAAGAACTCAGATTGGCTGCCACCTGGATCGCCGTGTCTGCAACTTCTTCCAATGGAATCGGATCTTCGAGGTCCTCGGGTCTCAACTCCACGGATTCGACAAATCCCGGTTCTTCATCTTCAGGAACATCACGTACCGATTCCAGGTTGTTCAGGTTTTGTTCATCATCAAGGGTCTGCATTTCAACCGTTGAATCATCCGGTTTGAGGGAATAGGTCTCGATCACTGGAAGGGGGATTTCCCTCACGGATTCAGATCCATCCATTGCAAGTTCTTCTTCACCCTGCAGTTCCTGATCGATCTCGACCGGTGCTAAAACTCCAGGGTCGAGGGTCTTTTGTTCAAGGTCTTCCAGGGTGGCTCCAACCGAACGTTCCAACAGGGCAAAATTCGTTTCCCATTGCTCCTGCACCATTGCGAAATCCTGTTTTTGACGTTCGATCCTTTTGTTCAGTTTCTTCAGGTCCTGTTCGAGTCTGGTCAGGTTTTCCCGGAGGTTTGCGTTTTCCTGGATCAGTTGTTCCAGTTCCTGTTGATTTTCTTCAACGAGGATCTGCTGTGTCTGGGGAGAAGACTCTTTTTCAGGGGATTCCCTGGAGAGTTGAAGGGCTGCACATCCATTCATCAGTAAGAGGATGATGAGCAAAATCGTAGTCTGCAGATTTTTACGATTCAGCAAGGAGAAAAAAATCATATTTTTACAGGAAAAAGTCTCCATTAAACTTCAGAAGCTGGGTAGATTCATGAATTTCCTGAAGAGGATACCTGTCTCCGCAGAAAGGAGGACAACACTTCTTCCATTTCATTTGCCAGGAGAGGCTCTCCGTTGAGCCGGTATGCCTGAATTAATTTCCTGGCGACCTCCTCGGTTCTTGGAAATTCAGGGTAATTCTGGAGAAGATAAAGATAACGTTCTGCAGCAGAAGTATAGAGTTTTCCGCGGAAATAAAAATCTCCAACGAGAAACTCATGCTCTGCAAGCTCGGCCCTGGCTTTGAGTTGGTATTCGCGAATCTCATCAAGATAAGGACTTTGTGGATAGAGAAGGAAAAAGCGCCTGAATTCTTTTAGGATCGTTCGGTTGGGTTCCATGTTACGATCGAAATTCCGCGAAGGGAAAAAAATACCATAATAATTCTTTTCAAAATTCAGGGCGATGATGCGGTTCAACACATAGGGAGTCAGATGGCTTTGCGGATTCAGTGTGAGAAACATGCGGTAGTTGACTTCCGCGTCTTCCCATTTGCTGCGCTTGAAGTTGAGATCACCCATCTTGAGATATGCCAGGGTTGCTAGCTGGGTGTTCGGATGCTCATCCACAAGATCCTGGAACTTCTTTTCCGCTTCCTGATAGTACTCATCTTCAAAGGCAACAAAAGCCTCCTGGTATAATTCCACTGCGGGAACCCTCATTTTCTTGACTTCCTCTCCGCAGCCTTGAAGAACTAACAGCAGCAGGATCCAGGGAATGAAGCTGAGACTCCTGGACTTGAAGAAAGTGGAATAAATAGTATTTCCGGATAAAGGCAATCTCATGAGCTGCTTTTGCGTTTTTTATAACGGATCATGGTGATTTCATTTCCTTTCTCATTCCAGAACATTTCATCCATGAAAAGAGCAATTCTCAAAATACCTCTACCTTGAAGCTGGAAAAGATTCTGAGGATCGATGGGATCCGGGATTTCAGAATGTTCAAAACCCTTGCCTTCGTCGCGGATGATGTATTTTACCGAATTTCTGCTGATATCGTACTGAATCACAACACGTCGGTTTTGATAAGGTTCCAGGCAGGATTTCTGTTTAGCGGTTTCAAAAAACAATTCTGAGTTCTCGAGACGTAATTCACTTGGAAGTTCAAGATTCCCGTGAAAGATCGCATTTTCCAGAGCTTCTGTAAGTAAGGTTTTCAGGGGGATGAGTTCCTCTTCTTCCAAGATTTGATATCCAGTCAGATCCTCGGTGAGAAAGTTTACCAGGGGATAGAGGTTTTCAAAATTGTTGTCGATTTCCAGAGTTTTGGATTCTTCGATCAATTCCTTCCTCCACCCTCCCTGAGAAATCCTTAATTCATCGCTTTCCGGGTTGGACGTTGTTTCATTAACCCTGGGACTGGTGATAAATCCCCTTTTTAAATTGACCAACCGGTCAAGGGAACGGATTAGCTCACGCGATTGAATCGGCCTGGTTAAGAAATCTGCAGCCCCTTTTTTCAGGGCCTGTTGGATTTTTTCCGGATCGCTCATCGGACAAATCATCACGAAAAGCGTTTTGCCGGAAGCGGATTTCACTTCCCTTAAGAGTTCCATTCCTCCAAGTTTGGGCAGAGTCAATCCACTGAAAACAAGATCAGGAGTGGTCTCATGGAACATGTTCAGTGCATCCTCTCCGTCCTGGGTGACCAACACGGAATGTCCCAAAACCTTGAGGAGTTCTTCAAGGGCAGAACAGGCTTCCTGATTTTCCTCAGCGACTAGGATTTTCAGCTTATCAGAAGATTCCTTAGCACTGTTTTTCAAATATTCCTCCGTCCATTTCCCATCGTCCGGAAATGGTTCAATCGTTTATGATTTCGAACTTTTCGGTGCGTCCGTTCTCAATTCTTGAAATCCCTGTTCAAGGTCCAGGATCAAGTCTTCGGGATCTTCAAGCCCGATATGCAAACGCAACAAGGGGCCTTTAAAGGTCCAACTTTCTGGCAAACGGTCTTTTTCGACATCAGAAGGAACAATCAGACTTTCGTAACCTCCCCAGGAGAATCCCATGCCGAAGAGTTCCAGTCGATTGAGCATGGCTTCTACGTTGGAGGGGTTTGTGGGCTCAAGTTCGATGCCGAACAATCCGCTGGCTCCCTTAAAATCCCTTTTCCAGAGTTCATGACCCGGATCATCGGGTAGTGCTGGGTGAAGCACCCTCCTCACTTCAGGGCGTTTCTTGAGCCATTCCGCCACCTGAATCCCGTTACTTTGATGCTGCTTCATGCGAACGCTCAAAGTACGCAACCCGCGTTGTGCCATGTAAAGATCATCAGGACCACAACATTGTCCCAAATGCCAGGTGCAATTGCGGAGTTGTTCCCAGTCTTCCCGGGTAGTGGTGACCATTCCCAGCATGATGTCGGAATGACCATTGATGTATTTGGTGGCGGCTTGAATCGACACATCCGCACCATGGACAAATGGATTGAAAAAAATCGGGGAAGCCCAGGTGTTGTCCATGATTAATTTGGCCTGATGCCGATGTGCAGCCGCAGACAAGGCAGGAATATCCTGCACCTCAAAAGTATGGGAACCGGGAGATTCTGTGTAAATGACCGTGGTGTTTTCTTGGATCAGCTCTTCAATCTCCGAACCGATGCATGGGGGATAATAGGTGGTTTCAACTCCAAATCTTTTCAAAACTGATGCACAGAATTCTCTTGTGGGATAGTAGACACTGTCTGTCATCAGCAGGTGGTCCCCGGATTTAAGAAATGCGAACAAAGCTCCTGCAACGGCTGCCAATCCGGAAGGAAAAGAGATGCTGCGGAACCCTCCTTCTAATTCAGCGATCGCATCCTCAAGTGAAAAGCTGGTTGGGGAGCCTTTCGTCCCATAGGTCATCACCCGAGAATCTGGGGTGATGTTGTCATAACGTGATACGAGTTCATCAACACTTTTATAGAGAACCGTTGAGAAATGATAAACAGGTGGATTGACGCTTCCTCCGAAAGACTCAGGGTCTCTGCCGGTATGAATGATTTTTGTCTCTATTTTTTCAGTCCGGTCCATCATGAATGATCTTTGCATACTGAAGTGATAGGGGTTTTCCTGATGAAAAAAGAAAATTACAAAATCATTTTCAATCAAAGGCTTAAAGCTGGATAAGCCTTATAATCCTTCAGCATTTGTCCTAAAAAACCCAATATTTTAAGTTGCCAAGATACATTACACCAGATTTTTAAGGAATTGGTTGCTTTACATATTTTGCAATAGTCAGCGGATGAGCATGGTTTACAAAAAAAATCTTTTATCTCCGACAGATCGAATTGTGCTTCGTCAGTTCTTAAGGTGTTTTTAGGAATCATTCATTTCCATGAGCGATAAAGAACTTTTAGAGGCGGTTGAGACAATTCTCTTCACCACCCCCAAACCCCTTCCTCCAAGAAAGATTGTTGAGTTAAGCGGAGATCGTTTTTCCAGCAAAGAAATCCGTGATGCAATAAAAAATCTGAACCGGCAGTTTGAAAAAACGGGGAGGGTTTTCAGGATTGAAGCCGTTGGCGACGGCTTTCAGATGAGGACACTGACGGAATTTGGACGTTGGGTTCAAAAGCTTGAAACGGTTAAGACCATCAAACTCTCGATGGCGACGATGGAGACCCTTTCCATCATAGCCTACAAACAACCGGTTACCCGAGCGGGAATCGAGTTTATCCGCGGAGTCGATTCATCCCATACGGTCCGACGTCTGATGCAGCAAAAACTGATTCGCATCGTAGGCCGTGAGATGATTCCCGGGCGCCCAAGTCTTTATGGAACGACCAAATATTTTCTGGAAATTTTTGGGTTAACACACCTTAAACATCTGCCGGCACTGGCTGAACTGGAAAAAGAGGAATCCGCGTCGGAACAGTTGGAAATCCCCCTCGAGGAAGATGAAGAAAGCTTTTCAGATTCGGCGTTAGAACCAGCCTCGGGCCTCATAGGGGCGGATGAACCACCAGACGATCCCATAAAAGATGACCAGGATGGGGAGGAAGAAATAACGTGAGTTTTCGACCGGAATGGCCGTAAGGGATCGTTCGATGCGAATGCGGTGTTTTTTAAATTGATCTGCCGGGATCTTTTTCTCTACTTCAGCCAACAGGCTGCTTTTAAAGAAGTAAGTCGGCCCACGCATCTTCAGCATCGGTTGTATCACTTCATCAGGGACCCCTTTTCGTTTCAATCCCCAGAGGGCTTCTCCAGTAATATGATAACTCTGAATCCAGGCCGGCAGGTAACTGCTCAGGATGACTGCTGGTGCAAGGATGAAAATAAGGACCAGTATCCCCCTGCGGATTTCCAACCAGGTAGGCCAGCCGTCAATGACTCTGGATTCAGGATCTCTTAAATCAGTTGATTTGTTTTTTTCTTCCATAAAATCAATTTAACAGGAAGTTTCTCTTGATCCAACCCTGTTTTGATTCAACCCCAGAAATGATTACAAAAGGAATGCTGATATTGGAGGATTTGAATCATCAAAAGCTTCATGCTTTAATAAATGCTTAAAAAAGAGGGATCGAATGAGCAAAAAAGATCAAAGAAAAAAAAGTTTAAAAACCCGGAGAAGAGATCAGGTCCGCTGGCTCAGTTCCATCACCAGCGTTCTCGTGATCATCATCGCGGTTTGGCTCTTCTGGGAAAGTTCGAGTGAAAATCACGACCTTACCCTGATTGGACAGGGAACGAATGTAGTGGTTCAGGTTCATGACCCTGGTTGAGGATCCTGCCGTGAGCTGAAGCGAGTGGTCAACTCGCTCGAACCTGAATTCAATGACAGGGTCACTTTTCTGGTCGCCAATCTTACAACCCAGGAGGGGCGAATTTTTGCGGAAATGAATGACAGTGGAAGGGTCACCCTGCTTTTTTTCAATCCCGACGGATCCCGGATCCATAAACTGACGGGAGTCCAGGATGCAGAATTTCTGAGGAAGGTATTTACCCGGGTCTTCAAACTGGAAGGATAAGGGGGGAATCTCCTTCAAAGATTGTTGTCATATTCAACGATCAGGGGAGCATGATCGGAGAATCGCTGGTCCTTAAAGATTGAAGTCGCTATTGCTTTTTCAGCAATTCCAGGAGATGCGACTTGGTAATCCAGTCGCCACCCTACGTTCTTCGCCCAGGCCTGCCCACGGTTTGACCACCAGGTATACTGCTCCGCTTCCTGATTAAGTTGCCGGAAGACGTCGACATATCCCAATTCATCAAAAACCTTTGTCATCCACTCTCGTTCTTCAGGAAGAAATCCTGAATTTTTCTGGTTGCTTTTCCAGTTTTTCAGGTCGATTTGTTTGTGGGCGATGTTCCAGTCTCCACAGATGATGTAGTCACGTCCGTCCTGCCGCCGTTCTTCAAGCCAATTTTCGAAGAGATCCATCACGGTATACTTGAACTGCTGGCGTTCGTCACCACTGCTCCCGGAAGGAAGGTAAAGTGAGACAATACTAAGAGGACCGAAATCCGCTTGAAGGAATCTCCCTTCGTCATCAATTTCTGGACACCCGAATTCCCGGATCACACGATCCGGATGATTCTTTGAGAAAATGCCGACCCCCGCGTAACCTTTCTTCAAGGCATAACGGTAATGGCTTGTCATTCCATCAGGATTTCTCATTTCTTCAGTCAACTGATCCTCCTGAATCCTGATTTCCTGAAGGCAAGTAACGTCGGCATCCTGTTTTTTCAGCCACTCCTGGAACCCTTTTTTCCAGGCAGAACGGATGCCGTTAAGATTGACAGATATGACTTTCATCAGTGCCTTAGTTGGATGTGAAATTCAACGTGATAATGTATTTTTGGTTATCACTTAAAAAAGGGAATTCTTCAAAGTCCAGCAGGGTTTGGTTCCATCTGACCCGAGGTTGGTTCTGATGAAGTGCTTGAAATTCCTGCTTCAGGTCCCCTCCTTTAAAAACATGGATTTCTGCATCGGTCTTCCGTATTTCCCGTGTCCAGATATCAAGTTGTTCCAGGGATGCCACCGCACGGGCGAAAATAACCGGGAATCGCTTGTTCCATTTCCTGGTCTTTCCCAGTTCTTCTCCGCGTCCGCATAACACTTCCACATTTTTCAGTTCCAGGCTTTTCACCATTTCTTCCAAAGCATCACATTTCCTTCGTCTCGAATCGAGAAGGAACATTTTCAGGTCGGGCCGGCAGATCGCCAGTGGGATTCCAGGGAAGCCTCCGCCGCTTCCAAAATCACAGCATTCTACACCAATGGGAAGATTACGGAAATGTAGGAGAGAAACACAGGGCAACACGTGTCTGCCCCAGATTCTTTGGATTTCCTTGCGGGATACAAGATTGACACGACGATTCAGTCCTTCCAGGATTTCTATCCAATTCTCGAGTTTTTCCCATACTTCTGAGGCAAAGGAGCACCCCTGGGTTTCGAGGATAACCCGAACATCCGAGGCTTTGAGGATAGCTTCTTCTGTTTCCAATAAAAATATAATGCCTGGATGAAGTATTCGTTTCAGGAAGTTAAATTCCTGAACATTGAAATTTCCTGAATCCCAGGAAGAATTCCAGATAAAAGATCATCTCAAAAGAGATTTTCAAACAGTGTCAATCGATGGGATGTTGGAAGGTTGGCGACAAACCAACCTTTTTCAATGGAAAGAACTTGATGCTAAAAGAAAATCAGAAAAGCCAACACGGCTTTGTGTGGAATTTAACCAGCTTGTGCGATGACCTGCTGTTGCTCTTCTTCTGGCTGCTGTTTCTGGTCCAGTTTCAACCGGTCTCCAAAAAGTGGATGACGGGTGTTGTATCGTCCATCAGCAACAACAAACTGCAGACCGAGTTTTTTGTCAAAATTGATCAGCAATGGTCCTTGCAGGTTGATGGTTACATCCTGCAGTTTTTTCGCCATGGTGACAATCACTCGAACACTCAAGTCTTCCACTTTATCCGTGTCCAGTTTTTTCATGTGGTCAACAGTGATGTCGAGACTGAAGTCTGAAACGGCGGTTTCAGGATTGAGTGTGATGAAGGCCAGATCCTGTTTTTCCACTGCCTGAAGCCAATGGAAGGGAGAGCCCATTTCATCCTCAATCATGACAAAATGTCTTTCTGCGGAAAATCCAAGCATTCCTGAGGGGAAGGTGAGGATATCCTGATCCTGGATTTCTACTTCACCGAATCGTGTGGTTTGAATCAGCATGGTTTGACTCGACAAGGTTTAGTGTTGTTAAGCTTCTTGCTTAATGGTTTCAATTCCTTAAGTTTCAGCCGAATAGCCCCTTAAAACCTTTTAAAGAAACCGGGGTTTTTTCTGCTGCACGTTTGTTTTCTTCCTGAATACGGATGTACACTTCTTCACGATGGATGATGTAATTCCTGGGAGCATCGATTCCAATCCGGACCTGCTTGCCCTTGACTTCGATGACCGTAATTTTGACATCATCACCAATCGTGATGCTCTCACCCGACTTCCTTGTCAGTATCAGCATTCTTTTGCCTGATGCGTATTTATCAGGCCTGCCGTTTTTAACTCATTTAAAACGGGCACCTGATTCCGTTGAACCGGGCCCGCTGACTTTAGCTGAACTCCGGCAGCATTAACGGAGGAAATCCGATAAAGTCGGCTGAATCAACTTGCTCCCGGTATCGAGGGCGAGCCGATTATTCGCTTCCGCGGTTTTGACTTCAATGACTGTTTCTGCCAAGTCACTATCGCGGATTTCGGACAATCTCCGTTCTTGCTCAAATTTCTGTGACTCGATCTTTTGCATGGCGGTTTCAAATTCTCGAACGGTATTGCCAATGTCAGCCTGCCGTTTGAGGATCTGTTCCAGCGCTTGATCCAGTTCTTTTAAACGTAGTGCAAGGGCGGTGCCATCATTTTCCAGCATGGCGCGCTCCAGGGAACTGAGCATGGAGAAGACATCCACTCCCTCCGCTTCCTCAGAAAGCAGTAATTCCCTTGCCGTAACCTGGACAGGACTGGCTAAGCCGTCGGAAATCAAAACTTCTTTTTTATCTTCTGCGCCAATGTAAGAAATCTCAGGATTCGGTCTGCCGATGAACTCCATTCCATCCGGAAAAATCAATCCCAGTGATTCTGCTTCAACATCTTCGGAGACTTCCTTGGTGAAATCGAAGTATCCCGGAATGGTATTGCCAAGTAATCCCTGTTCATCAGAAAATTTCAATTTCACCAGATCATCCTGCTTGCCATCGGGATTGAACATCGCAGTTACCGGACGCAGAACCTGTTCCTTGGCCCAGGTTCTTCCTCCATCATCTGAAATCTGGCATCGTGCCTGCCCCCATGGGCCTCCCTTGGTGATTCTGAGCCGATACTCATTGTTGGAATGTCCTTCAAAAACGGCACGGTATTGATCGATGTCGATCAGGTCCCGGATGTCTTTCTGGATGATCCCACGGGTTTCGACTTTGGCAGGCTGAATCATCGAATTTTTCTTTAACGCCGGGGAAAGGGATTTCAGACCGGAAAAAAGATAGAGTTTCCCGTTTCTGGAGTTTCCTGCATCGAAGAGGGATTCTCTCAGAGCCGCAAACTCACGTGCCACCATCATGCGGGATTCTTCGTTGGCATCGGAACCGGACTGGGAAATTGCCAGGGTTTTGGCGCGTCCCAGCAGTTCCGTCATATGAGTGATTTCCTTTTCGGCATGCTGGAGACTGGCGATATTGTCGGTAATGTTGCGAAGGTGCTGTTCCTGTGCGGACATGGTGGAAACGATGTCCTGCATTTTGGCCGTGCCGATCGGGTCGTCAGAAGGCTTATTGATCCTCTGTCCGGTGGCCATTTGGATCTGTGCATCCTGAAGGCGAGCCGAGGTTTTCTGGATGTTCTCCAGCACCTGTTCACGTTTACTGACTTCGGTGACTCGCATCGATTACTTCATGTTGATCACGGTTTCCATCATCTCATCGACGGTTCCAAGAAAGCGCGCGGAAGCCTCATAGGCTTTCTGGTACTGGACCATGTTTGTCAGTTCTTCATCCATATTGACCGAACTGATGGAACTGCGGATTTCCTTGAACTGCTGGATCATGTTGTCCTGCTGTTTCATCTCAGACTGATTACGACGAACCTTGAGACCGAGGTCGGTGATGATCGAACTGAAGAATTCGCCGAAGGTCATCGTCCCGTCACGCATGATCGGCTTGGTCGGAAGTTTTGCGATTTCCAGGGCGGTCCGGTTGTCTCCCGGAATCAGGTCACGTCCACTGGAAATATGATTGGGTTGTTTTTGAATCGTGTCACTGAGACGAATGTCTTCTGCACCCTTGAGGGTTTCAAAAAATCCATTGAGTCCCAACACCTGGGTTACCCCCGTTTGGTCTTCCCCGAAAATAAATCGCCGGTTATCTCCGGACTGCAGGATCATCGATCCGTCTTCCTCGAGGGAGGCATTCAGCAGTTGGGGGTCATTGACGGTGAGATTGATCCTACTGACGATATCCGGAAGGGTATCAGCGCCAGCCTGGATTTCCACCTCATAGGTTTCCAGGATTTCGTTATCACGATCGACGAGATGCAGTTGGAAAATCCCGTCTCGGATGAAAGGCAGAGGTTCGTTCATGGCCTGGTGTCTTAGGCCAAATGTGCTTTTCATCATGTCTACCGCAGAATTCAGTCCGGTCCCGGTGGCATGCAGGCGATTGACTTCACCGGCAATGGAAAAAGCGAGTTCGTCGATCTGATGCATATAATCGACAATCGTTTCATCGCGCATACGGAGCAGTTCCGTCATCTCTCCTTCACGAAAAATCTGGGTCAGATCCCTGCGACTGTCATGGGAAGCGACTCCATCGATGCTCATCATTCCGGTTTCTCCACCCTTCATGCTCGCCTCGAGGGGGAAAAAATTCCGACTCTGTACCAACGTCCAGTCCCTGCCGATGATCACGGTGACATTCCCGTTGCGGTCTTCATAGGAATTGACATCGACCAGTTTTGACAGTTCCTCGATGGCATGGTCCCGAGCATCCCTGAGGTCGTTGGCATTTCGTTGACCGGATTCGTAAGTCAGGATCTGACGGTTGAATTCGGTAATCTTGAGTCCCAGTTCATTGATCTGGTTGATGGTTTGCTGGAGGCGTCCATTGATTTCTTGTCTCAGCTCGGTAAAACGTCCATGGAGTTCCCGGAAACGGCGTGCGAGGACATCTCCGACTTCACGCAGTTGGGATCTGGCTGCATCGGATTCAGGTTGGCTCGACAACTGACTCCAGGCATTCCAATAGTCATTCATCGCCTGATTCAGTCCATTCCCTTCCAGTTCGTTGAGCAGCATTTCGATCTTGTTCAGATAATCCTCACGGGTATGAAAAACACCGGTTCGTGGATTTTCCTGGAGGATTTTTTTCTGGATGAAATGGTCAAAAACCCTGGTCGTCGGTTGGGCTTCCGCACCGCGTCCCAACCCCAGGGGATCTGCAGGAGCAGACTGAGTGGTGACCTGTTGGCGTGAAAAACCTTCGGTCTGCTGATTGGCAATGTTGTGCCCCGACGTATGCATCGCGCGCTGATTCATTGAAAGGGCGCGCTGACCCATGTTGAGGGAGCTGTTCAGTGACGGCATGTCAACAGCGTGTTTTTAATTTCTACAACCGTATTTCCGAACCTAAACCGAGGCCCGGGATATTTTGCTCCCAGCCGGATGAAGCTGGCCGGTTCCGGAATAAAGCTGCTGGTTCCCCTGCAATTTAGAAATAAAATGCAGAGAGGTTTCCACCGATTTCAAACGGGAAGCAGATTCTTCCCCGTTGTTCTGGGCAGAATTCCGGATTTCAGCAATCAATTCTTTTAAACGGTCGAAGCACGCTTGGAGGGGGGTGGCCCATTCCTGCGATACCTGACGGATGATACTGCTCAAGGTGAGTGAATCGGAGGTCTCTTCAAAATCTCCGGACATTCCATCCACCACGGCAATCCGCCGAGTTTCCAGCTTTGCGATCAGACGTGTCTGCTGCAGTTTGAGACTTTGCAGCTTCAACATCTTGGACGCACTCAGGTTTCCAAAACCCTCTGCTTCCTCCTGAAGCAGTTGCAGAAGCTTTTCATGGAGCTCCGTTTCCTGCTGCAGGATGGAAAGCAGTTCTTCAAGCTGGGCGTTCATGGCCTTTCTTGATGAGGGAAGATCCCCCGGAAAATCTCCAGTCCTCCTCAAAAAGGACGAACCGAAGATGATTCCGGGGAAGGACCGTCTTCAAACGGTATCCTCCCGAAGTGAGTCAAGCAGCATGCTGCCTGCCAGCTTCTGGGGATCCACCTGGTATTCACCGCTCTTGATCTTGGCCTTGAGTTCGGCCACCTTCTCAGAGCGTACTTCAGGTTCCGCAGAAATGCGGAGTTTCAACTTATCCATGGCGAAAGACGAAGTCTTCACCGAATCATCGGCCGATGGAGGACCATCTTTGAGATGGGCCTGATCGGCTTCTTTCCGCTGCCCTCCTTTAATATCCTGGAGAACTGCGGGTTGTTGGCCTGTGACCTTCATAACCACCTCTTTAGGCTGTATGGCTTCGTTTCCGGAAGCGAATACCGCATCCCGGCTTACGGTTCAGCATACTCCTGACCCATGCCGGAAGCAAGCACCCTTCTTCAGGGAAGCCTGGTTTATAGGACTTCGAAACCAGTTTATCGGTTGGCCACCCGCCGGAGCGAGGTGCGGCGATAACTGCTTTCGACGGATGGATCTTCCATGTCCATCCGAGGTCCGTCGATCTCCATTTTCCAGGATTGAATGGCCCTGGAAAACCAGAAGATTTAACGTTCCTGTCATATACATCGGCATTAGAGGGAAAAACTTGAAGGAATTTATCGATCATTTTTTCAGATGGGAACGGTATTCCTTATAGATCATATCAGCCAGTCCCATTCCCTTAGAATGCGTGCTGAGTCGTGCATACTGCTCATCAAGCATGCCCTGAAAGACTTTCTCGCCTTCGGACTTTTTTACCAGCCCTGATTCAAATCCTGCAGATCGCATCGACTTCATCATTTGTTGAAGCAGGAGGACTTCGAACTCATTCGCGGCTTCACGCAACTTCGCTCCTTCCGAGCCATTGCCAGGAAGCCGCTGTTCAATCCGTTCCAATCGTTGTCTGGAAAGCAAGTCCCCTAGTTTTGGGGTGTTTGCGCTAATGGGATTCATGTGATTCAGCGGATGACAAGGTCAGCATGCAGTGCACCTGCGGCCTTAACCGATTTGAGCACTTCGATGAGATCTCGGCTTGAAGCACCGATTTTGTTAAAACCGTCAACGATTTCTTTCAGGTCAGCACCGCCTTTGAGCATGAATACATCCGAACGAAGGGTGTTTGCATCGGCTGCAGCCTGGTTTTCTGCACCTTCCTGCTGTTCAGGAGTCGGAAGCTTAACCTGCATGCTCAGCCCGTTCTGGGAGATCGCAATTGGAGAAATACGAACGCTTCCGCCCATGACCACGGTTCCTGAACGTTCATCGAGCACCACCTGGGCTGTGTTGTCAGGAGAGATCTCAAGATTTTCAATGTAGGATACCAATTCAACCGTATTTCCAAGATAGCTGTCGGGTACTGATATTTCGACGGTTCCTGCATCCTTGGCTCGGGCGCTGCGGATTCCCAGGGTCTGGTTGATCAGTTTCGCCAACCGAAAGGCCGTGGTGAAGTCCGGTGAACGCAGGTTCATGTATAGCCTGGCGCGACTGTTCAAGTTAAGATTGATTTCACGTTCAACAATGGCACCTCCGGGAATCGTACCAACGGATGCAACCATCCTCTGGCCAATCGGGAGATTGGCTAACTCTTCTGCAGGCAACGCATCAGCCCGACTGACTCCTCTGGGGATGCCGGCTATCGGTCCTTGAGCGACTGCGTAGACCAGTCTGTTCGGGCCCCGCAAGGGCGTCATGATCAAAACTCCGCCCCTGAGTGAAATGGAATCACCGATGGTGGCCGCAGTCACATCCAAACGCTGTCCGGATTTTGCAAAGGGAGGAAGGGTGGCAGTCAGCCAGACCGCGGCAAGACTTCGCCCGGCAATGTCTGCACTGTCAAGGCTGATTCCGATCCGTTCGAGGGCATTGATGATCGGTTTTCTTGAAAGCAGGCTCTCGGCCGAATCTCCGGTTCCGTCCAAACCGACGACGATGCCGAAGCCGATCAATTGGTTGTCACGGGCACCCCGGAGCGATGCGATGTCTTTCACCCTGACCGCCCATAAATCCATGGGGAGCAGAAATAAAAGTAATAGAATCAGAAGCCTGAAAATCATCTTCTTTGAATAGCTTGGTTGTCGTAATCTAATGAACATGTTTTTTAAATGAATCTTGGTTCATACACGAACGCCCAAAAGTTAATACAATTTCAATGCCAGAAAATAGGTTTAACTTTCCGGTTTAAAATGAGAGTTTTTTATAACCGAAAATAGTTTAATAACAATGGCTTTTTTGTTTTTCCAAACGCCAGCAGGAGAAGGATTTAGGGCAAAATGCATCACTTTTGGTCTGCTTCATGCAGAACTTTTAAAAAACACATTTTTAATGATTTCAAAAAATGGATTTAGTACTTTTAGGATTTTGCCTGATTAGTCTTTTGATCACCGGTTTCATTGTCTTTCTTGACATCAGTCGAAGAGGGACCAGGAAACTGGATGTCCCCCAGGAGAACCTTCCAGAATTTGATGAATCCTTGCCGTTAAAGGGCATGGAAGTTGGGGAAACTCCCGAACTTTCTGATGCAGAAGAAGATTGGAAAGTCGAAAGTATCAGCAGCCGGGATGAACCAGTAGAGATTCAGGACAAAGATTCGGGAAAACCAGTGCCGGAAGTTGATTTCTCAGAAAATAATGAGGAAGAAAAACCTGTTCATGGAGAGATCAATCCCGAAACTCCAAAACCGGATTTTCTGCGCCAACGGATTGAACTAGCGCTTCAGCAGCAACTCAAGCAATTGGGTTTTCTCAGTGATGAACAACAACTGATTTTTGTTGAAGAGGTTTTGAAAGAACCAAGGGAGTCAATCTCATCACTCACTGCACCGGAGTTGAAATCTGTTCTAAATAAGATTCTTGAGCTTCGGGGAGAGCCATCAAAGGAAGTCATTTCTCGCAGTGCATGAATTCCTCCAAACAAAGATACTTCATTCGGGTCTCATCAAATTAATCAGATCAACCATTATCTGAAGATTGTTTTTCCACACTGCCATTTCGAACGGCCATGGAAAACAATTCACGGATCTGCCCTTCATCGAGTTGTGATAAAGAAACCAGTTCTTCCATTGAAATTTTGAGGGGGTCCTGTTTTCTTTCCAGTGAAATCCGGCACAGTTCAGACCACAGTTGATGTTCCTGATTCCCCGGTTGGCTAAATGCCTGTAAAAATCTATGGGGTTGAATAGCCCAGGTTTCAATGCTGGTCTGGAATTTCATCTTTCCTCCTTGCAGGTCAACTTCTCTGAAACTGCATCAGTTCCCGAATCAAATTTCTGAGACTGTTCAGATTATGTGCTGAAGCGAACAGGTCGAGGTGAGGCAGTGCTGCCTGCATTCCCCGGGTTGTGGGTTCATAATCCGGACTTCCTTTGAGTGGATTTAACCAGATCAATGACCGTGATGATCTTTTTAAATGCGCCATACTTTCAGAAAGCAGTTCCACTTCTCCTGTATCCCACCCATCGCTGATGACCAGTACGACGGTTGCCGGATCAACGACTTTCAAAGAAAAATCATCTACAAATTGTTTCAATGAGGCGCCAATTTTAGTGCCTCCCGACCAGTCAGGGACATTTTCAGAAAGCCTTGCAACCGCTTCGTCCATGGATTGTTCTTTGAGTTGATCGGTGATCCGGTGCAAGGAGGTGCTGAAAACGAAGGTTTCAATACGTCGATAAACGGTTTGGAAGGCATAGATGAACTGGATCAGAAAACGACTGTAGAGATCCATCGATTTACTTACATCACAGATCAAAACAAGTTTCAGACGTTGCCGCCTCCGCCTTCGGTGCATCAGGTCCAGCAGGTCTCCTCCGCGTCTTAAACTTTGGCGCATCGTTCGCCTGAGGTCCATGGGGCCATGTCTTTTTGAATGTCTCATCCTGCGACTGAAACGGGTTGCCAGGCGTTTGCCGATCTCGTTGATCAAAGTGATCACATCCTGCAATTCCTCGGTTCCGAATTGACTAAAATCCCGTTCGGTGTCCACTTCAAAAGGGCTGTACCCCGCTGCTTCTTTCACTTCCTCGGATTCCGATTCCTGATTCATCCAATCATTGATGGAGAGATAGGTGGGTTTTTGCTGACGTTCATCGATGACCCGAATTTTGGCGCGTTCCTCCTCTTCCTCTCCAGGAGGTTTGCGGTAAAATTCTTCGGAACTTTCCCAGACATACCAGAATTTGCGGAAATGTTCGTCAAAGATTTCCTGTTCCCGGGAGCTTTTCGCCAGACTGGTTCTCAGGGCCATTCGAAAAGGTTCCTCTTCCCTGAGTGGGATTTGGTCAAGTGCACGGAGGGCATCCATTTGTTCCCCGAGCCCGGAAAGTAAACCCTGATTCCGTAAATGTCTGCAGAATCCTACAAGATTGGAACTCATCGCCCTGCGTAAGGCGAAGTCTTCATATAGATAAGGTTCAGGCATCATTGGATAAATTGGAAATCGTTACCAAGTTATTCGTTTCTGAATGTAAACCAGACTCATCTACTAAAAAAACTCAATCCTATGGATCAATTTTTCACCTCCGAATGACGAAAACAGGTTGTTGTATGGTCATTGACCATACCGACTGCCTGCATGAAAGCATAAGTGATGGTGGGGCCGCAGAAACGGAAACCTCTCTGTTTGAGTGCTTTGCTCATCATTCTGGATTCCTCTGTTTCAGCAGGAACTTCGTTATCTGAATTCCAGGAATTTTGAATCGGTGACCCTCCGACAAATTTCCAGAGGAATTCCGAAAAAGAGCCTTCGGTTTCCTGGATTTTTAGCCAGGTTTGGGCGTTGGTGACGCTGCTTTCAATTTTCAGTCGGTTACGGATGATACCTGAATCCTGCATGAGGCTTTCAATTTTTTCAGGACCATAGGCAATCATCTTGAATGGGTCGAATCCATCAAAAGCTTTGAAGAAATGATCCCGTTTACGGAGGATCGTGATCCAGGATAATCCTGCCTGAAATCCGTCCAGGATCAGTTTTTCAAAAAGTGCACGGTCATCATAAACCGGAACTCCCCATTCCTCGTCGTGATATGCCTGATAAAGAGGGTCTTCCCCGGGCCAGGAACAACGGCTGATCTGATTCATCTCTTTTTCATTACTTCAAATGGAAACTTCAGAATCAACGGTTTCGTGGCATCGGCCGGTCGCTGGCGATTTCCCTGCCTCGACGGGATTCCTGGAAAAGGATCAGTAATCCGGCACCCGCAATGAAAAGGATTCCAAACCATGAAACCAGATCGGGCCATTCACCAAAAATGATGATACCCCAAAAAATAGCCAAAGGCATCGCGGAATATTCAAAGGGGGCCACGGCTCCTGCTTCACAGATACGGTAAGCTTGACTGATAAAATAGGCACCCAGTCCACTGAATAAGCCGATGGCGAACATCATCAGCATGTCCTGCAAGGATGGAAACACCCAGGCTCGGAAGAGAAAGTCCAGTGTTGGAGAAGCAGGGTCCGCAAATTTGCCGTCACCAAAAAAGAGTCCGATCAAAAAACTGACCACTACAAAATTCATCTGGATGTAGAATGCCATGGCTGATGCCTGTTCGGTTTGACTCATCTTGCGGGTCATGATGTGAACCAATGCATAGGCCAGTGCTGCAACCAGGGGTAAGAGTGAGGCTGCATTGAAAATTTCACCCCTGGGTCGGATCATGATCATCACCCCGATCAGTCCGACGGAAACGGCAATCCAACGGAAATGCCCCACTTTTTCGCCCAACAGGACCACCGAAAGGGCGGTGATCAGGACCGGGGCGATGAAAAAAATCGCTGTGGCTTCACCCAGCTTGATGCTGATCAGGCTGCTGAAGAAAGCAAGATTCGCGATCACAATCCCAAAACCTCGCATCAGATGCATCCCCAATCGACGCGTTCGGAGGACGGAAATCCCTCCCTCCATCGGGACAAAGACAAGCAGGATAAATAGTGTGCCAACCACCGCGCGACTGAGGATGATCTGGTGCAGTGCATAGTCACTGCTGAGCCACTTGATCATCATGTCCTGGGTGGTGAAAAAAAACTGTGCTGCGACAACACAGAACAAACCCTTTAAGACCCCCGAATTTTCAAAGCTTAAGGATTTCTCGCTGATCATCTTCTTAATATTTCGATCGCATAAATTGAGATATCTTTAAATGGGACCTGCTGAATAAATAATAATATCATATCAATAGGTTATTCATGGAGTGATCTAGTACAAACTGTTTCTTGAAAACAAGTCAATCCCATGCATCAGAATCAAAACGAAGTGTTTATGAAAACATTACTGAAGTTTCTATAAAATCCAGTTCTGTCAATTAAGTTTCATAGGGTATTAAAATATTAATTAAACCAAAGTGTGCTGACTGAAGTTTCCTGGGTTGGAAGGGGCTTCCCCGGATCAGGCGGAAGGAACCGGGGTGAAATGGAATAAGGAGGAAGGGAGATGGATGCCCTGCGTTTTCAGTTGTTGAAGACGGAAAAGATATGCCGCTCCCTGCATCAGGTTTTCGCCAATGTCCACAACCCGGCGGTTTGAGGGCTCTTCTAGGAAGGAACCTTTGACCCAGGCATTGAAGGCTCCCATGGCAGGTCCGCACCAGATTTGGTAGTCCGTTTCCCTTCCAGCTTCGCCATGGTTCGACCAGCGTGAGGAGAGTCCCAGGTACCAGCGGAAGATGAGGGCCATCCGCCGTTTGGGATGATTCATGGCCCGTTCGATTTGATGCGGATCCCTGGACCTGAAATAGGACTCAGTTTCGGACCAAACCTCTTCCAGACTTTTCCGGAAAATCTGTTTTTCCAGTTTTTCCTTTTCTAACAAGGGGATCTCTTCAATCGATTCGTGATTGCGGTAAAGCTCATACAGTTTCTGGGCTCGCATCGGAAACAGGGTCCCCCGTTTCAGGACCTGGAGTTGGACCCCCATTTCAAACATGTCGGCCGCCGGAGCCATACTGACATCCGCCATTTCAGCCTGAGCCAGGAGTTTTTTGGTGTGTTCCGAGGCTGCGGCTTCGACACATCCCTGGTTAACCGAACCGGTGACGACATACCCGGCCCCCATCATAAATGCCGCCAGGGCCGAAGCGGGGGTACTGATTCCACCTCCTGCCCCAACCCGAATCGGTTGTGAATAGTTCTGTTCCTCCTGTATACGGTCACGCAGAGATAGAATCGAGGGCAGAATGGAGACCAGCGGACGGTTATCGGTATGCCCTCCAGAGTCAGCCTCGACGGTTATGTCATCGGCCATCGGCACTCTGGAAGCAAGACGTGCCTGTGTCTCGGTGATCCGGTTTTCCTGAACCAGTTTTGCCAGTATGCGTTCGGGCGGGGGACGCATGAATTTTTCGGCAACTTCACTTCTCGAAATCTTGGCAATGACACGGTTGCCGATCATGACCTGCTCTCCAGGTCCCTGACTCAGTCCGTTCACACGGTAGTGCACGATGTGCGGAGTAAGATCGAGGAAGGCCGAGGCTTCCACGGTTTTGACCTGATGCTTGAGAAAAAGTTCGGCGGCAGCCCGTTCGATGGCGTCCTCAGCAGGACTATGGATCAGGTTGAAGGCATAGGGTCCCTCCGGCAGGGAAGTCTGGATGGTCTGGATTGCTTCTTCAATTCGGGAAGGTACCAGTCCTGCTGCTCCGAAACTGCCGAGTAACCCGGCCTCTCCCATCGCAATGACCAGCCTCTCCGAGGCGATTCCATTGGCCATCGCCCCGCACATGTAAGGAAGCCTGACTCCGTGATCTTTCATGAAATTCCGATCCCCCAACTGTTGCGGCAAAAGCGGGAGAAGATAAGCCAGAACCTCCATCGAAGTCCTGCCTGAACCCTGCTCCAGTTCGCTTGCAGAACACAAACCGATGCGTGTCGTGTCCCTCAGTACATAGCAGACCTCTTCCAATTTGAGCAATGTCTTGCGGATTCCTGCTTCATTCTCTGCTAAATGCTCGGCAGATCCATCCATCTGCTCATAAACCTGTCCCAAGCTGTTTTCAATCTCGATTAACGTCATCGGTCTTTGTTCAGGGGTAGAAATTAAAAATGATTATTTTAGCCCGAGCCCCTCAAAGTTCCTAGGCTTATGTATTTTAAAACATTTTTTTAAAATGGGATTCCATGGCCTGCCATGACTGGCGGTCTGCATTTTCGTCATAGGCTAGTGGCAGGTTGAAAGCTTTGCCGCGTTCATCTGCGGCAGGATTGGTGAAACCATGAAGTGCACCCTGGTAGTCAACGAATTCATAATCTGCTGATGCTTCCTCCATTTCCTTTTTAAAATTGACGATGGCCTCCTCAGGGATGAACTCATCGGCGGCGCCGTGGCAAACGAGAATTTTCGCCTTCACCTCACCCGGATTAGGTTTTTGCATCGAATCCAGCGCACCATGAAAACTCACCACTGCTTGGAGATCCATACCGAAGCGGGCCATGTTCAAAACCAATGCTCCCCCGAAACAGTAACCGATCGCTCCCATCCGATTGGGATCGGCAAGTTCCTCATTCCTGAGGGATTGATACGCCGCTTCCACCCGGGATTTCAACAGTTCCAGGTCCCCGAGGACTCCGTTCATGAGGCTTCCCGCTTCTTCGGGATGGTCAGCTGTTTTTCCGTTACCATACATGTCGACTCCCATCGCCAGGTATCCCAGTGAAGCCACCTGCTCAGTGCGTTTTTTGATGTAGTTATTCAGGCCCCACCATTCCGGGAAAACAAGCACCGCCGGTCTTGACCCGTCCTGATCTTCATTCCAGGCCAAATATCCTTGAAGATCCGTCTTTTCTGCTGTGAATATTACGTTTTTAGTCTGTAATGCCATGAGTTCTCCTTTTTAAAAAATAAAAAGTTTCTGCTTTACCGCTCAATAGTCTCATCGAATGGGTATGAAATGCCAGATCATTCGCCTGAAAAAAAATACTCCCTTTTTGTTCTTGAGGTTGGATAGCCATGGAATGGTCCATTTCCCTAAAAAAATGGTAAAACTTTTGTGTAAAGAATTTACATTTTCTGCGAAAATTCATTTACATTGTTACAATTTATGATTGGTCCTTGTTTGTTGGATAAAGTAAATAAAGACATCCGATCAAGAATGATGAAGAAAAAAATCGCAGTGATTGGCAGCGGCATGGCTGGTCTTGCAGCAGGCTGGTTATGCAGGAAGGCTGGAACAGATGTCACCATCTTCGAAGCCCAATCGAGCCGTGGGATGGACTTTCACACCCAGTTCCTGGATGGTAATGATGGAAGATCGGGTCATGTGGATGTGCCGTTGAGGGTGATGAGTCCTCACGCATGGCCGACGGTGTTGAAATTGTGTGATATCCTCGATGTGAAGACATTCGAGGTGGATACGCCGGTTGCTTGCAGTTGGCTTCCTCAAGGGACCTGGTTCCGTAGCATTAAATTTCAGTTTGGCTCTCGAGAGATCCCATGGGCTCCACTCCGTTACCTGATTCGGCCTGAAACCTACCGGATGCTTTCCGGTTTTCTTCAAATCTACAGGGCGCATCCGAAATCCCTCGATTCCGATTTGACCCTCGAGGAATTCAGAAAACAGTATCGAGTCGATCCGATTTTCTGGAAAGGGTTGTTATACCCACTTCTGACCACCATCTGTACCTGCGATGAAAAAACCATTGATCAATGGCCTGCAGGACAGATTCTAGATTTGCTTCAGAAAATTGTTTTCGGTTCCAGGTTGAGAAGATTGCAAGGTGGAACAAAAGCTTTGGCGGAAAAACTTGGGACGGACTTGACCTGGAAAAGCGGGATCCGTGTTGAAGAGTTGTCCGAAAAATCATCAGGCACCTTTCTGCGTTCACAGAACAACGAGTTCGGACCCTTTGATTATGTGATTTGTGCGGTCCAGGCCAATCATCTTAACTTCCTTCCGGAACAGTATCATCGTGAACGGAAAATCCTCGATGCCTTCCCCTACGATTCGGGAACACTCTGGGTGCACCGGGATGAACGTTTCATGCCCGAGAACAGAAAGGACTGGTCTCCACTGCACTATCAGGTCAAAAAGGATTTCAGCCAATCCATGTTCAGTGTCTGGGTCAATCCCATCGAGCCGACCATTGCCACGCACGCTCCGGTGTTCCAAACCTGGAACCCGATTTTTGAACCCGAAGCTGAGAAAACTCTGAGTGCCGTTCCGATGGAACGAGCAGTTGTTACCAGGGAAAACCAGAAACTGCTAAGTGAGTTGGATCTTCTCCATCAAGGGCCTTTGCGAAAAGTTTTTTTCTGCGGTTCCTATGCCGCATCCGGAGTTCCCCTTCTGGAATCCGCCGTCCGTTCAGCGATCAAAGTAGTGGGCTATCTGGGTTATGATCCCTTGAATCAGAAAATAGTAGACGATGTTCCTTCCCAGGATTCCAATAGTGAAACTTCACTAGCCGCCTGAAGCCTGTCCTTCTGGGGATGCTTAACCCCACGGAGACTTCGTTAGACATAGTTATCAATCTTTCCCAAATTTGAAGAATCCATAGCAGATGCAAATAGATTCTGCGACTCCGCCTTCGGGCTTCGCGCAGAATGACAGCATTGTCGTAGGTGTTGAAATTTCAAATGGGAATGAAAGGAGGATTCAATCCTGTACTAACGGATCAAATTTACTCACCTTGGTTTAATTTTCTTTGTCGATCACGAAGATCGGGTGAAGGGTAGGTTTTCTGTTATATCCCATCACATAGAGCGGCGGGATACTTGATTAGCCCATCTAGCCATCATTTATCCAGAAAATTGCCTCCAGTTACTAACTCCTAAGAATTTGTTTGCATCAATTCCAGAATGTCGTTCTGCACGAAGGGCATTTATGCCCGAAGTTGCAGAATCCATAGCTGATGCGAATAGATTCTGCGACTCCGCCTTCGGGCTTCGCGCAGAATGACAGCATTGCCGGAGGTTTAGAAAATTCCAATGGGAATGAAAGAAGGATTCAATGCTTTACTTGTGGGGCAAATTCTACTCAACTGGGCTTACATTTCTATGCGCTTCACGAAGATGGGGTGAAGGGTAGGTTTTCTGTTATATCCCATCACATAGAGCGGCTGGATACTTGATTAGCCCATGTAGCCATCATTTATCCAGAAAATTGCCTCCAGTTACTACCTCCTAAGAATCTGTTCTCATCGATTCCAGAATGTCGTTCTGCACGAAGGGCATTCATGCCCGAAGTTGCAGAATCCATAGCAGATGCGAATAGATTCTGCGACTCCGCTTATGGGCTTCGCGCAGAATGACAGCATTGCCGGAGGTTTAGAAAATTCCAATGGGAATGAAAGGAGGATTGAATCCTGTATTAGCAGAGAAAATTTACTCACCTGGATTTACTTTTCTTTGCGGCTCACGAAGATCGTTTGAAGGGTGAGTTTTCTATCATATCCCATCACATAGAGCGATGAGTTACCCGATTTGCCAATGTAACCATTATTTATCCCCAAAAATTCTAATGCATCTGCTCAAATTCAACACCCAGAAAACGAGCAAGAAATAATGCTTTCCCAGATTGGTCGGAAAAATGACTTTATCAGAGCCCCCCTTCAACTGACTTCCTCAAACAGCTTTGAACCTTTCAAACAAAAAAATCCCAGCAAAAACCAGTAACAGGGCCACGCTGTGATAACTTTCAAAAGTTTCACCGAGATAGTTGACCGCAAGGATCGAGGAAAAGATGGGAACCAGGTTGACGAAGATTCCGGCCCTACCGGGTCCAATTAATCCAACACTCTTGATAAAAGAAATCTGTGAGATGAAGGAAGGATAGATGACGATCATCATAATGATGATCCATCCCCGGAGGGTAGGCCAATGTGCCTGATCATTGAATATTTCAAGAATCGTCATCGGGATGGATGAAACAAAAGCGGCGATCGAGAGGGTGACAAACAAGGTTAATGAACCCAATCCTGGATTTTTCCGCAGGCCCAGGGTGTATGCCGCATAAAGCACGACTGCGATCAGCATCAGTAAATCACCATGGTTGAACATCAGATTCGTTAAAACCATTACATCACCTGCGGTACTGACGATGATTACCCCCACGATGGTGATGAGAACCCCAAGAATTTGCGGAACATTGACAGGGGTTTTGTAGAACAAATAACTGCCGATCAGGATCATGGCTGGCATTGATCCCTGGATGATCCCGATATTCACGGCGGTGGTGGAATGTGCCCCGAGGTAGATTAAGGTGGTGAATCCTGTATACCCCGCAGTTCCAATGATAAAAAGATAACGCCAATGGCTGAGGATGATCTCCCTTTCCTCCTGAAGTTTCTTCCAAAATAAACAAGCCAGCAGAACCATCGTGATCAGCCAACGAATGCTGACCAGGAGCATTGGGGAGACTTCACCCACCGCCAGTTTTGCGAACACCGCATTACAACCCCAACCCAAGGTGGTAATGATCAAAAGAAGGTAGGCTGTTTTGTTTTCAGAAAACACGATGTATGGAGATCTTTTTTTTAATTTAAACTTTTAAAACAAGGAATAGACAAATTGCATATTTCTCTAATTTTAAGAACATAACACATCACATACATGAAGTAGAACGGGAGTGATGATGGAAAGAGATCTGGAATTCATGGAGTTCTTTTAATTCATATATGTTCAAAACTGGATTCCTGTATAATCAAACAATTCGTTCATCTAAAATCCTATCATAAATAATTTTCCAACCTACTTCACGCGATTGATTTGACCATGAGTGATAGGAAATCTTACAAAGATCTGGAGATGGTGGTTTTTGATATGGCAGGAACGACGCTTCAAATTGGAGGCCTGATCCCGGTTGCCTTGAAAGAGGGGTTTCTTGAAGAAGGAATTGAATTAACAGATGAAGAAATCCGCAGCATTCGAGGACTTTCAAAAATCGAAGCCATTCGAAACCTCCTAGAAAAACACCTTGGAAACCCGACAGAAGACCTGATCCAGAAAATTCATAAGGATTTTTTACAAAAACTGGAAATGATGTTTGACAGGGAAGAAGTAAGATTGATTCCCGGGGCCGAAGAGACTTTTAGTTGGCTGAAAGCAAAAAATCTGCTGATTGCGCTGAATACCGGTTTTGAAAGGAAGTATGCTCTGATGATTCTTGAAAGGGTTGGTTGGAGTGATATTGCAGATACCCTGGTCTGCGGGGATGAGGTTTCCGAGGGAAGACCCGCGCCTGATTTGATTTTAGAATCGATGAAACGTCTGGATTGTCGGAATCCTTCCAGGGTTGCTGCAGTTGGAGACACGCAATCAGACCTTAATGCTGCCGCAGAGGCCAAAGTAGGACTGGCAGTGGGAGTCCTCACGGGAGCACACAGTGACGATCAATTAAAGCTCTGTCCCCATCACCTGATCATTCCCGGAGTGGGTGATTTGCCGAAATATCTATCCTGACTCGTCGAAAGGATGAGTGAACCGTTAGCTTAATTTCAACTGCCGAAACGTTCAACAAGCTCTCGGACCTGATCCGCGACCTGATTTTGATGGTAGCGTTGGAAGTTTTCCCATGTCACAAGACTCTTAGAATCCTCGACATGATCCACAAACAATTTGCCATCAAGGTGGTCGACTTCATGCTGGTAGGTTGCCGCCGTCATTCCCCTGACGGTTTCTGCGATCGGGTTGCCGAAACGGTCCATTGCCTCAACCCGGATTTCACAGTGCCGTTTCACTTTGCCCCTCAGATTGGGGACACTGAGACATCCCTCATAGTTGTCGAACATCAGTTCGCTTGCCGGAGATAAATCGGGATTCACCAAGATGGTCAGAGGAATGTTCGGCCGATAGGGATAGCGTGGATTGTTCTTGACTTCGATTGCACAAATTCTCAGCGACTGATGCACCTGGTTGGCTGCTAGGCCAGCCCCGTTGGCACTTCTCATGGTATGAATCAGATCATCTATGAATTCCTGGATTGGAGGACTCAGCAACTCTTCCCTTTTTAGTCGCTTTGTGCTTTCACGCAAAACCGGCGCGCCTATCTGGGCTATGTTAAGAATCCTTTTCATCATTCATCCGCATGGGGTTGGAAAATTTGCAAATATACGTTGATCTATAAATTAGAGTAAGTATAAGCCTCATGTAAGTTTGATTCTTTTAATCAGGCAACCTGCAATTAATGATATTCCTTCTACAATTCTAAAGATCAACAGTCTATGTATTTCGAGTTTTCAAGCCTTTGGCTCCTTCCAGAACCGTTCAAATAACTCGAATATAAATGTTGTTTTTGAAACTGGAGATGGTGTGCACGTTTTAATTGCCTGAGAAGAAAACCTGAAAAATGAAAAAAATCGAAGATTCTTGGAAAATCATTTTTCATTGATACTTTTTGAATCATTCTCATAGATTTGATTGGGGATTGAACTATTAGACTATATTGAAATTCAACCTTTATTGTGGTTGGGAGACTTCCTCAAAATATGAATTTAATTAGTATTCGACTTCGAACTGGAAATTCTTAACATTTCAGTCCAAAAAGTGTTTCGAGAATCAAATCATGTGAGGAACGAACATTGTATGATCCTCTGCATGAAATGCCTGATTTGTGTTTGTCTGTCAATGGCCTTGTTGTCCTGTTCGTCGGGAAAGCAGGAATTTGATTACAACATCTATCTAGACCAGACTCATGCAGAGTGTGAGACAAAATGTCCGAATTATCAGGCTGCGAATGTTTTTGCTGAATCCAATTGTGTTCGGCAATGTATGCTGATTAAGGATACCTTCCGTTAAAATCGAATGTCATGAGAATCCTGTTCATTGTTTTGTTCTGGACCGCATTGGGTTCTAATGGTTTGGCGAATGTAGGAGATGTTTATTTTTGTGATGAGATCCAGCACATGATTTTAAACCGGGAAGGTTCAAGCCAGGAGGCATTGGACCAGTTTGAATTTAAAGTGTTGGAGGGGATGATTGAGGTAGAACCAGGGAGTTCCAGATTCAGCAACAGGAAATATTTTATCGAATACATGGGTTCGTATGATGGAAACCAGTTCATCAGTGCTTATGACATGGCGACGAAATTTGTGCTGAAAAATGATAAGCAGTTGATGATCACCCATATCCGTTACAGTGATGATGCATTCATCAATATCATCGCGGACTGTGACAAAATTGTTGAAACCCTCTAGCCTTTTTAAGTTCAACTTTTTTTGAGTTGCAGGCTGGAGGATTGTTTAGTTCACGCATTTATTCAATAAAAGGTGTCAATGAGGCTAGTACTACCTTTTTTGTTGTTTGTCTTCATGTTGTTTGGATGTTCATCCAAACAATCGGGTTTGTACTCGAAAAAAGGAATCGTCAAGTGTGCGGATCATGTAGAGCATAAGGTATGCTGGACTGAACATATCAAAACCTGGAGATGAGTTTTTAGTTGAGGAAACCATGCGTCGGTTCTTCAAATCAGATTTGATGTAATTCCCCTTGATGCTTTCCATGTTCCTGGTTTTCGCATTCCTGGTTCAGATTCCATCAGTGACTTCGAGGAAATATGCTTATGGCAAAACGGTCAAAGATTGCAATTGCATGGGGTTTTATGACTAAATCGTTGTTGAAGCTCTCCTTCCTTATACTTTTTTTGCTTTGGTTCGTCACAGGGCAGGCATCCTCTTCCGCACTTTTTTATTGTCAAATTGGACAATCCAGCAAAAAACTGGCTGAAGATAAGTTCAGATTCCAGATCAAAGGCAATGAAATCCATTTCCTGCCGTTGGGTTTCTTCAATCCTGGAGAAATCTTTTATATCAATGAAAACGGCCTGTTCTTCCTCGCCCGGGCAGGGCGTGTTGGTGCTACTTCTATGGGAGAAATTGAATTTTATCCCGGAAATTCATTTTCTGGCAGGGAGGGGCTTTTCAGCTATTCAGACTCAAGTCTTACTTTCCAGGCCGATTGCTCCAGATTCTGAAAAACTCCACATCCCAAAAAATCAATATTCTTTACAGAATACTTTTTTTGGAGTGCTTTTTTGTGCCTCTTTGAATGTTTGAGTAACGGATAATGAAAATCCTGGTATGGAGTAAATCAATTATTTTAAGGAATTATTGAAAAACATTTTTTGGTTCAAAACCTGATGCTTTTAAAAAATAAGCTTTGGCCTGAGGTTGGCTCAGGAATTGACTATTCTTTGCTTCAGGATAAATGGATTCCTGCACCATGGATCAACCTGGGAGACTGGTCAGTCACAGAGGATTATCGGGAAGCCTGTCATCAATTGGCGTTCAGGCTTGGGGATTGCCTGGAACTGAAAGCCGACGACCGGTTGCTCGAACTGGCCTGCGGATATGGTGCGGGTTTAAGGCTTTGGTACAAGTCGTTTGGGGTTCAGCACTGTGACGCCCTGGAATACCGCAGGGAATGCCATGATTTTATCGAATCGGATCCTCCTTCAAACTTGGATGGATTGATCAAGATGAGGGCTGAGGATTTTTTTTCATCGGTGTTTTCCGGGCAATGCAAGGGGGAAGCGGGTTATGATGCCATCCTCTGTGTCGATGCAGCCTATCATTTTGACTCGCTCAGAGATTTGCTTAAAGCATCCAGAATTTTATTGAAACCGGGTGGGCGGATTGGGTTCCATCTTTTCTGCCTGAATTCTAAAAAACCTCTTGCAGGCTGGCTCAGCAAATTCTTTGAATTGGCAGAGGTGGACAGCCGTGAATTCAGGAATGAGGAGGATCTGATCCGCGAGGCTCAAGAGAAGGAATTCGAGAAAGTCGAGGTCGTGGACATGACAGTGCAGGTTTTGGGAGGCTTCGCCTCATTTGTAAAAAGGAGATCCGTGCAGTTAGGATTTCGGGAAAAGTTGAAACCGGCATGGTGGAAAATCAGAGCCACTGCCTGGCTCGGCAATAAGGTTTTGCGGCAAGGATGGCTGAAGTACGTAATGGTCCAGGCCTCTGTCCGTTGATGAATCGTTGAAGACTTGGAGAAGTCGTTCTGGAATGACAGGAATCTGACAAGT
>Ga0208127_1000188_pt1 | contig 31670 bp, 26 predicted proteins | sample ETNtaG_6_FD_185751 | JGI IMG/M metagenome (GOLD analysis project Ga0208127, IMG submission 185751) | Marine microbial and viral communities from oxygen minimum zone, Eastern Pacific Ocean - ETNP201306SV45 (SPAdes) (version 2) | ecosystem: Environmental > Aquatic > Marine > Oceanic ... | reverse complement strand
CACGTGGAAGACGAAACCTGCGCTTCCTGTCACCGCAGCATCGATCCCTACGGCTACGCTTTCGAGAATTTCGACCCCGTCGGCTCCTGGCGCAAGGAGTACACCATGCAAGTCGAAGAACGCCCATCTCGGGCCATCCTTAGGGAGATCGAAGCCGAGGACATCCGTCGGGCTGCCAAAGGCTTGCCGCCTGTAGCCAAGCCTTGGGAGAACGAACCCATTGCCGTGGATTCGTCTGCCGTATTCCGCAACGGAAACGAGTACCAAGACATCGTCGAGTACCGCGAGCTCATGAAGAGCGATACCAACCGCGATCGCTTCACCCGCAATTTCATAGTCAAGCTACTCACCTACGCCAACGGCGAGGAACCCAAGAACTATTGGGAAATCGAGAAGATTCTCGAAAAGTCTGCGGAGCGAGACTACCGGATTGTGGATACAATTGCCGCCGTTATCGATAGCCCGTTGTTTCGAGAGAGCGCCGCAAGCGACGATCAGCTCGTAGCGGCTAGCGAGTAGCGATTGGCCTCATAAATAAGCTGGTTGCCTGTTGGGCCCAGCCTAGAGGGCGATGCTGTACTGCGATCGCCCGCCTAGCAATGAAAGAGCAAACGCTCGACTTAACTCCCATTGCGAAAATGGATAATTGGCGCGAACAAGTAAATCTATCTTGTTGCCGATAGAAATCTCACCATAAAAGCATACTTAATCATTATGTCAGGACAAGGATCAGGCGGAAACGTGCTCGCTGCGCTGTGCAGCTTTTTCATTCCAGGGCTAGGACAGCTGCTCCAGGGCAGGTTGTTTATTGCTATCATTCAATTTGTTCTCGCGGGAGTCCTGTGGATATTCCTACTCGGATGGCTCATCCACCTGTGGTCGATAATCGACGCGGCAAGGTTTAAAGCCTGACGAAAAAAAACGATCCGAACCCGAGCGAGACGCCCGATCGTCTAGAAGCCCAGCTTCATGAACTGATAGTCGCTCGTCTTGAAGGTATTCGGTTTCTTCTCTAGACTGATCGCCGTCATGCGCATGCTTTGCTTTCGCTTTTTATCGACAGCGTCCATCTCCATGAGCAGAGCCTCCTCTTTGAGGATGTCAAATAGCTGAGGATCGCTGAATCCTTTCGGAGCGGCATCGCTCGAAAGCGCGAAGAAAGGACTGAAGCTTACAGGCGCATCCAAAGTGAACCACAAGGTCGCCACGGTCTCCTTGTTTTCCACCTGCATGCCGTGGCACTCGTAGCCCAAGATCGTTTTCGAGCCTACCTCCTTAAAGGTATAGTTTCGGTCCTTGTCTTGAATGGGCATTTTCGAAGGATCCTTCAGCGCATTGACCATGCCCATTTTCTGACCGTTGTATTCACTGAGCATGACCATCGCTCCCGACTTGAAATCGAAGACCATGCGTCCCTTAGCTCCCGATTTCTTCAGCTCCTCGCCGTCGTACTCGATCGCATAGTAGTCCTTGCCCTCGTTAATGAAATAATTCATGTCGAGCTCGCCGTTGTCCTTCTTCTTTTTTCCCTCGATTGTCATCTTGGTCTTGAATTCCCAATCGAAGACATAGGCATCTGGAACATTCTCGGGGGCTTTGCCTGATCCGAAGGGATTTCTCCCCATACCCATTCCCCCTCTTGGCTGTCCCGCCGAAGTTATCAAGCACGGTCTCAACGGCATACTGGTCCGCCCTGGCGACCCTAAAGCTCTTCGACGAGCCATCATTGAACTTGAATCCGATTCCGAGAAACGCCGCAGGATGAGCCGCGAAGCGCGCAAGACCTACTTAGAGCGCTACCGACCATCATTGCACGCTCGTATGCTCGAAACGCTTTTCCAAAACACGATCCAGGCCCGCGAGCATCGATTGGCCATCGCTTTATAGACAGATGAACTTGATTCGCCGAGTCGCCCTCATCCTGAAACTGAAGCAAAGGGACAAGTTCTTCGCCTTGGCGAACAGCGCCCTGGGATCGATCGTTCGATTCGCCAGCGGTGTCGCAATCGCTCGTTTAGGCGGCGCCGCCGATTTCGCGGATTACGTTCTCTATTCAACCTTACTCTTTCTCGGCACGGGACTATCCGCATCCTGTATCGAGAATCCGATGCTCAATCTCGCCCCAGGACTTTCGTCCTCGCAAAGGAACGCCCTCATCCGGTGGAAGCGCAAACGCTCCATGGCCGTTGCCTTGACAGTGACGCTCGTCGGCCTCGCGACTTCAACGATTCTGTACCTCGGAAAAATCGATTGCCGCTATTTTCTAATCGGAACTGCCGTAGCGGTATCCGCTATCTTGGCCCAATTTCACAGGACCCGGCTCTTAGCTATCTTCAAAGCAAAAACCGCTCTTATCGCAGATCTCTCTATTCCTGTAATTATCGTTGGATACCTTCTGCTATTCGGAAATTATAGCGAATCCGCAAACGAGGCCTACTGGATTGCTTTCGCATTCGGTTCTCTGAGCTCCGCATTTATTATGGCGCTTGCCAAGCCCATACCCCTCGCAGGCGAACCAAGCGAAACTTGCAAGCGGCAAGCGAATGAAAGCGGCAAGATGATGTTGCTTGGATCCTCCGCGAATTCGGCATGCGCTCGAACGCATCCCCTCATCGTCAAGTCAATCGCAGGGTCGAATACTCTAGCGGAATTCGGGGCCGCGTGGACCCTTCTCGGTCCCATCCGTCTCGTCGCCGTCGCCTACGCGAATTTATTGAGGCCACGCCTTTCTTTGTTTCACGGTCAAAAGGACGATACGCGCCTCTCCCGTGTTATCGCCCTCTCGCAAGTAGCGATAGCCTTCGTCGGATTGATCCTAGGTTTCTCCCTGCTCATCGCTGGCCCTACCATAGGCAGGCTTTTCTTCGGCCCCGCTATTCAGCTTAGCGGCATATTGCTCCTGTTCGCCACGCTTTATGCGACGATCGATGCCCTCACCTCCCTGCAAATGATTAGAATGCAAATAACCCTGAACGACGGTGCAAAGCGGGCCACTCGGCTGCGTATTCTCTCCGCATGCATATCGATCGCAACTGTCTTTCCTCTATGCCTGCAATTTGGGGCCGGCGGGGCAATCGCAAGCTTGCTGATCGCGGAGTCCGTTTACTTTTGCCTCGCCCTACGCAGCGGTTCGGAGGGCCGCAACATCGACTTCAGTCGTGGTCGATTCGCTCGAACCCGCTCAAGTCGTAATCCAAAGAAGCTAACCGAGCTTTCAACGCATCATATCGAGCGGAAGCTATCTGTGGGGAACGCCCCATTATCCAAGCCAGCCGTTTATTCGGGTGACCGATAATCGTATATTGATAGTCTTCGCTCACGTAAACGACATAGTAGGGAGCCGTGAAGACCCCAAAGAACCGCATTCTCCACTCCGCATTGCTTGTCGAGTCGTGAACCCAGCCAACAGGCCGGTAGGTCTTTTCTTTGCCCTCAGGGCCTCCTTTGCGGAAACGGTAAGTCGTTTGAATTTTTCCATCGTCCCGTAACTCGTAGGTTTCGGTGGCCCCGTACGCATCACGATCGAGCATAGTCGGCGTGTATCCATAGACATACCACGACCCCATAAATCGCTCCAGATCCACTTGGCTCGCAAGTGGCTGATTCGGCGGCTCCGACGAACTGCAAGCCGCCAGGGCGATAAGAGCTATCGCCGCAAGCGACTTGCCGATCGTAACCAGACAGCGGGAATCGCCACTTTTCTCCCTTCCCAATTCAAACTGCATAAACTCCCCCGAAACATGATTCCGACCGATCGCTTCAAGCAACTCCTTCCATCGCTCTCGATCGAATCGCGCCGATCCAAAAATTGCCCGAAGGAACGTCGCGAGGCTTATTACAAACGCGCGCCGAATATCTCTAATTGAATTCTCACGCTTGATTAGAGCGCCCAAGCCCTGCAATCTGAAACGCATGACACGGAAGACCAACTGGCTGTATCGACAATCCGCTGTCATTCCCTACGTCAAACGCAAAGGCGGTTTCGAAATCGTCCTCGTTACCTCCAGCTCTGCTCGCCATTGGATTTTTCCCAAGGGCATAATCGAACCCGACATGTCTCCCCAGGATTCCGCTGCTAAGGAAGCGCTCGAGGAAGCCGGGATTTCGGGTAAAGTCGCCTCCGAAATGATCGCCGAGTACGAGTACGAGAAATGGGGCGGCATTTGCAGCGTGCAGGTCTATCCCATGAAGGTCGCCGAAATCCTGGATGAATGGGACGAGAAGCATTTCAGGCGACGCGAAATCGTATCGATCTCTCAGGCAATCAATCGGATTCGCGACGAGCAGCGCCCTAGTCTCGAACACTTCCAAAAACTATTCAGCTAGGGGCAATATTCGCCCAATTCCTGAGAAAACGCCCTTTTTTCGGCTTTTTTCCGAAAAAACGTTAACCTTTTGCCAAGTTCTTGGATTTGCGGTGGAATTTTCAATTAATGACCCCCAAAGACCCAGACGCAGAAATCATATCCTTGCTCACTAAGCACCAGTCAGCGCTGACGCTTTACGTGAGGTCGCTCATGCCCGGCGACACCGCTGCCGAGGACGTGGCCCAAGAAACCAATGCCAAGGTCTGGGAAAAGCGCGAGGACTTCGAATTGGGCACCAATTTCAAAGCGTGGGCCTTCAGCATCGCTCGCTTCCAAGTCCGCAAATACCGTTTCAGCCAAGCTAAAGACGCGCGACTCGTTTTCTGCGACGAACTGGAAGAAACGATCGCCGACGAGTTTCCGGTCGAACTGGACGATCTGAGCGAGCACCAGGTTGCCCTGCGATCCTGTCTGCAAAAGCTCAAGCCGGCAGACCGAGAACTCATCCACCACCGCTATTTCAAACGCGCTCCTCTCAAGGACTACGCCATCAAAGTTGGACGCAGCATTGGAGGCCTCAAGGTCACTCTCCACCGCCTGCGCAATCGCCTGCAAATCTGCATCGAGAAACGCCTCTCGCCAACCAAGGAGGTAAACGCATGAATCTCAACGAACGCGCGACACTCATCGACGAGCTCATAGACGGCTCCATTTCGGAAGCCGACTTTCTCCGCTTGGAAGCGGAAATGCGGGTCAATCCAGAAACCCGCCATACCTACTATCAGCGCCTTAAGCTGGACAGCGCCTTGGCTGCGGAAGCGGAAGGATCGGCGAGCGAAGACGACAACACGGTCGTTCCCTTTTGGCTCGAACATGCTCGCGGACTTTTGAGCATGGCGGCGATAGCGGTTTTTGCCCTGCTCAGCATTCTCGGTTGGCAGGTAAGCCAGGCTCCCAATCCAGAAAAACCGCTCATCGCCGCCGAACCCGTCGCCACTGGATTCGCCATCCTGGCCGATCATTCCAGCGCCGTTTGGAAGGATCGCCCCTATCTCGACCGAGGAGATCTGCTCCCTCAAGGAATGCTGGAGATGGAATCCGGAATCGCCCAGCTTGAGCTTTTCAGCGGCGTCACCGTCATCGTCGAAGGCGAAGCCGAGTTCGAGATTCACTCTCCGATGGAAATGACCGTGGCCCAAGGCAAGGTCCGGGCGCTGGTCCCAACCGCCGCCCAAGGCTTCAAGGTTTCCACCCCGTCCGGCGACGTCGTCGACTTGGGAACGGAATTCGCCCTCGATGTAACGCCCGAACGTTCCGATATGCGCGTTCTGGACGGCGAGATCGAATGGCACCCAAACGCCAAGGCCAAGCAACTGCTAACCGATGGCCAGTCGCTGCGCTGGACGGTCGGCGGAGAATCGGCCGAAGGCAATTCGCTCGCTCCCTTTCTTCCCGGCATCAACGATCTCGAGAAGCATTTCGCTCAAATCAAAGAGGATCGACGCTCGGCCTGGATCGATCATAGCGCCACCGTGGGACAAGACCCGCGTATCATCGCCTACTATCCGATGAATGCGGATACCGGTTGGAGCCGCGACGTCGCCGACGAATCCCCTTCCCAACTTCATGGTACCATCGTCAGCGCTCGCCGCGATGCCGATCGCTGGGATCAATCTTCGAGCGCCGTAAACTTCAGCCCCGCCGGCAGCCGCGTGCGCGTCGCAATCCCAGGCGAACATCGATCCCTTACGTTCTATTGCTGGGCTCGGATCGACAGCCTCGACCGCATGTACAATTCGCTCTTTCTCACCGATGGCCACGATCTACACGAGCCGCACTGGCAGATCATGAGCGACGGACGCCTCTTCTTCTCCGTCAAAAAGCAAGAGGCTTTCATGCAGGATGGCGTGAAGATCGCCGACAAGCACATCGCCTACTCGCCATCGTTTTGGGACCCCTCTCTCAGTGGCAAGTGGTTTCAAATCGCCACCGTTTACGATGCCGACGCCGGCACGACAACCCACTACGTCAATGGCAAGCAAATCAGCCAGGATCAGATCCCCGATCACTACGTAGTCGACGGAGTCAAAATAGGCAACGCGTCGATCGGCAACTGGAACGAGCCGACCCGCGACGAACCCCTCTTCGCCCTGCGCAACCTGAACGGAGCCATCGACGAGTTCGCGATTTTCAGCGAAGCCCTCGGCGCCCAGGAAATCGCCGACCTATACGAGCAAGGACGCCCTTAACGACGTTCGAATTCCATTTTCAAGCAAACACACGATTACCGAAACGAACCAAATGAATCGACAACCCCTAGACGCAACGCATTCGATTTTCAAATACGCTGCCGGCGCCGCGATGGCGCTCGCCTGTCTCCAGCCCGCCAGCACCGCTGAAGAAACGCATCCCGATGTCGAACGCCTCTTCACCTTGAAGGTGTTGCCAACGCTTTCCGAAAAATGCTTCGGCTGTCACGGCGAGCCCGGCAAGGAAATCAAGGGGGGGTTCAAGCTGACCACGCGCGATGACTTCCTCAAAGGCGGCGACAGCTTCGACGAAGTGCTGATACCGGGCGATGCCGAATACAGCTTCGTCATGGAGTCGGTCCGATGGGAAGATCCCGATTTCGAAATGCCTCCCAAGGAAAACGATCGCCTCTCTGAGAAGCAAATCGCCGACTTGGAAGCGTGGATCAATGCGGGCGCTCCCTGGCCGAGCGACGATCGCATGCATGAAATCCGCGTCGCCGAGCGCGAAGTGAAGGTAAACGAAGACGGCATGCTCATTGAAAACTCGGGAGGCCTCGCCGATGAGTGGACCTACCGCCGCTACCAACCAGAGGATATGTGGGCATTCGTGCCACTGGAAAAGCCAACCGTTCCCGCGAGCGATTCGGATAATCCAGTGGACGCCTTTGTTGAAGCGAAGCTAAAGGATGCCGGATACGAAGCAGCCGAACGCGCCGACGCCCAGACGCTTATCCGTCGCGCCACCTACGACTTGACCGGCCTTCCGCCTACGCCGGAAGAAGTGGATGCCTTCGTAAAGGCGGACAAGAAGAACCCCGAGCAAGCCTGGGGCGAACTCGTCGATCGCCTACTCGCTTCGCCTCACTACGGCGAACGCTGGGGGCAGCATTGGCTCGACGTCGCTCGCTACGCCGATACCGGCGGCATGTCCAACGACTACGAACGCTCGAATGCCTGGCGCTACCGCGACTACGTCATCCGCTCGTTCAACGCGGACAAGCCCTACAACGAATTTATCGTCGAGCAAGTCGCGGGCGACGAACTGACCCACAACTCAGTTATGGAGCGCATGAATGGCGACGTAGAGAAGATCCGGGCCATCCACGACAAAGGCGACTACACCGAAGATGAAATCGAATGGATGGTCGCTTCCAGCTACCTGCGCATGGGGCCCTGGGATTCCGCCATGGTCGAGAAGCCAGAAGCGCGACAGATCTACGTCGACGACATCGTCAACTCCGTTGGCCAAACCTTCCTCTCCACCACCATGCGCTGCGTCAAGTGCCACGATCACAAGTTCGATCCCATTCCGACGCGCGACTACTACCGCCTCTATTCCGCCTTCGAAGCAACGCAATTGGCCGAGCGTCCTACCGCCTTTCACTCGGACGAAAATCTCGCTCGCATGGAGCAAGGCAAGGCTATGGTGGAACGTCTTCACTCATTCGCCGACGAACGCCGCATGGCCATCATGGACAAGCAAGAGACTGCGGCCCGCCAGTGGTATAAGGAAAACAACATCGATTACGTCGGACCCGATGAGCGGAAAAACCTTCCGGTCGATATGAAGCCCCCTCGCCATGTGGGTCTCAATCACACCGACGCCGGTCGCCTCAAGGTGCGCGAACAGGACGAGTGGATTTGGAATCGCCGCAAGGAACGCTATCAGCCAATGGTCCAAAGCGTTTACAACGGACCCATGCCTGCCAACGCAAACGCTCGCAAGTTGCGCGTTCCCAAGGAAGTGGATACCGGAAAATCGCTCGAAAGCTTCATTCTCATGGGCGGCGCCTTGACCGCTAAAGGAGACCCGGTCGGTCCGGGCGTTCTCAGCGCTATCGGAATACCTGCCGGCGAGAACCCCGAAGATCCGTATTTGGTTTCCGACGACTACAATGGTCGACGCCTAGAAGTCGCTAAGTGGATCGCGAATCCGAAAAACGGACTCGCCTCGCGCTCCATAGTCAACCGAATCTGGCAGCATCACTTTGGAAAACCTATCGCCAGCAACCCGAACAACTTCGGAGCCAAAGGAGGCAAACCAACGCATCCTAAACTCATCGATTGGCTCGCTGCGGAATTCGTCGATGGCGGTTGGACCATGAAACGCATGCATCGCTTGATCATGCTCTCCGACGCCTATCAGCAATCCGGCAAGCATCCACAACGCGAGAAGTTGAACATCGAAGATCCCAACAACGAACTCTTCGCCTACTTCCCGAATCGCCGCCTAACCGCCGAGGAAATCCGTGACAGCATGTTAGCCATCTCCGGCGAATTGAACACCGAGATGGGCGGCCTGCCCATCATGCCTGAGATCAATATGGAAGTCGCCTTGCAGCCGCGCATGATCCAATTCTCGATCGCTCCGGCCCATCAGCCTTCGCCCACTCCTGAAGAGCGCAATCGCCGCAGCATATACGCCTACCGCGTTCGCGGCCAAGCGGATCCGTTCTTGGAACTATTCAATCAGCCCAATCCAAACGATTCCTGCGAGGTTCGCGATTCCGCATCCGTTTCGCCTCAAGCCTTCACCTTGCTCAACAGCGATGTCGTAACCGATCGCTCGATCGCGTTCGCTCTTCGCCTCGAACAGGAAGCGGATAACACTCGGGAACGCGCATCTCGGGCCTTCGAACTCGCTCTGGGTCGCTCGCCGACCGAATCCGAACTCGAACGCCTGAGCAAGTACGTAATCGACATGGAGCAGTACCACAAAAGCAACGAACCCAAGCCCACGGAATATCCAACCGTTATCACACGTTCGCTTGTGGAAGAATTCTCCGGCCTGCCTTTCGAGTACGAGGAGATTCTCCCTGTCTTCGAAAACTATGAGGCCGACAAGAAAGCGACCGACGTAAGCCCCGAAACCCGAGCCCTAGCAGATCTCTGCTTAGCCCTTTTCAACACCAACGAATTCGCGTATATTTATTAGCGGTTGGCTTTTAGCGAGTAGCGATTAGAGTGTCATGCATGAAGGACTTCAGATCTCTTGTATTTTGGCAAAAGGCCCATCGATTTGTATTGGACCTATACTCGATCACACTCGCATTTCCGGAGGAAGAACGATTTGGGCTAACCTCTCAAATTCGCCGAGCCGCCGTTTCGATACCCTCGAATATAGCAGAAGGCTGTGGACGAGAGGGAGACGCCGAGCTAAAACGTTTTCTCCAAATCGCTATGGGATCCGCAGCGGAAGTGGACTACCAACTACAACTGGCAGCCGATCTTAACTACATCGCTTCAACTGACTACGCCCGCCTCAACGCTCAACTTACCGAAACCAAGAAGATTCTAAACGCATTCATCAAGAAGCTAAAAGCCACCCGCCAATAGCTAAACGCCCTAAACATCATGAAGAACCCAATTTGCTCTCGTCCGATTTCGACTCCGCAATCTCGTCGACAATTCCTCTGCGGCCTTGGCGCCTCGCTCGGCGCGGTGGCGATGACGGATCTGTTCGCCAAGGACTATCCTTCCGCCTTAAGCCCTAAGCCTTCATCCTTGAACGCGGCCGGCCCGCTCGCGCCCAAAGCGCCGATGTTCCCAGGCAAGGCCAAGTCCGTTATCATGCTTTTCATGGAAGGCGGTCCTGGACACATGGATACATTCGACCCGAAGCCGGAACTGCGTCGACTGCACAAGTCCGAGTCCAAGCTCAAGAAAGATGGTCCTTTCAAGTTCTTCGTGGGCAGTCCCTTCGAATTCAACAAGGTCGGCAAGTCAGGCATCGATATGTGCGATCAATGGCACTACCTATCCGACCCCGAGGTAGCAGACGAATTCTGCAATTATCGCGGCTGCCAAGCCGAGTCGGTCAATCACCCGGAAGCGCTTTTCCACATGAATACCGGCAGCCGTCTCGGCGCCGACCCCGCGCTCGGCGCGTGGGCGACCTACGGCCTGGGATCCCTCAATCAGAATCTTCCCGGCTACGTCGTCATGACCGAGCTCGCCATGCCGCAAGGCGGTTCCGGCAACTGGTCGAACGGCTTCCTTCCCGCCCACTATCAAGGCACTCGCCTCCGTCCTTCGGGCTCCCCGATTTTGGACCTCAAGATGCAGTCGAACAAGACGCGCGAGCATCAGCGTCGCACGATCGACGAGCTGGCTTTCTTAAACGGCGAACACGCCAAGCTGCACCCGGATCACGCGGAGCTCGATGCCCGCATGGAGAGCTACGAACTCGCCTACCGCATGCAGATGGAAGTGCCGGACGTCATGGACCTCAGCAAGGAATCCGAGTCAACCAAGGAAATGTACGGTATGAACGACAAGGATACATCCGAGTTCGGTCGCCAATGCCTCATGGCTCGTAGACTCGTCGAGCAAGGCGTACGCTTCGTGCAGATCTTCTCCGGAGGCTGGGACAGTCATGACTACCTTGAGCAAGGCCACAGCTCCCGTATCAAGAGCGTGGACAAGCCGATGGCTGCTCTTATCAAGGATCTCAAGCGTCGCGGCATGCTCGACGACACGCTAGTCGTCTGGACGGGCGAGTTCGGACGCACCGTCGACAATAACATGCGCGGCGGCGTGTATTCGCTCGGTCGCGACCACAACGCGGAAGCGATGACCATGATGCTGGCCGGCGCAGGCGTGAAGAAAGGCTCGATCGTTGGGGCCACCGATGAGCTAGGCATTCGCGCCTCCGAAGTCGTTCACCCGATCCGCGATTTCCACGTTACGCTATTGCATCTAATGGGACTCGATGACAACAAGCTGACTTACTTCCACGGAGGACGCTATAAGCAGCTCTCCCAATTCGGCGGTCAGGTCATCGACGAGTTACTGGCGTAGCTAGTAGATTTAGTTAGCGGCGGATCTCCGAGCCGCCACCAAATTCCGCGTTTCAATCGTGGCCGCTCGGAGATCGGCCGCTACCTCATAGTTTCTACGGCCCGTTAGGGACAACGGGCCCTACCGTTTACACCCATGCCCACACGTCTTCCTCCTCATCTTCTTCTGTTTCTCCCTCTATTTCTTCTTCTCGGCGCTCTCCTAAACGCTCGTCCAAACGTCATCCTAATCGTTACCGATGACCAAGGCTACGGAGATATGTCTTGCCACGGTAATCCCTGGCTGGATACGCCCCACTTGGATCGCCTCAAAGCGGAAGGGGTCAGTTTAGAAGATTACCACGTCGATCCCTATTGCACGCCGACGCGAGCCGCGCTCTTGACCGGGCGCTACAGCACGCGGGTCGGAACATGGTCGGTCACCGAAGGTCGCCAACTGCTACGAAATGACGAAACCACCCTCGCAAACGCGTTCAAGGCATCCGGATATCGCACGGGCATGTTCGGCAAATGGCACCTAGGCGACGCCTATCCTTACGCGCCACAACATCGAGGCTTCGACGATGTAGTCTGCCACAAAGCCGGCGGCGTGGACGAAATCGGGAACCCGGTCGGCAATGATTACTTCGACGATATCTATTATCGCAATGGCAAGCCCGAGAAATTCGATGGCTATTGCACCGATGTCTTCTTTCGGGAAACGATGCGCTTCGTCAAAGAGGGCGTCGACTCAAGCAGTAAGAAGCCCTTTTTCGCCTACCTTCCGCTCAATGCGATGCACGGGCCTTTCACCGTGGCAGACAGGTACGCGGATCCCTTCCGCCAGCAAGGCATACCCGAACAACGCTCCCTCTTCTACGGCATGGTCCAGAATTTCGACGAGAATCTGGGCAAGCTGATGGGATCGCTCAAGCAATGGGGCATCGATGAGGAAACACTTGTCATCTTCATGGGCGACAATGGCACCGCGGGAGGATCTACTGGCGCCCTGGATTCCGACGGTTTCAACGCCGGCATGCGCGGCAAGAAAGGCACTGTTTACGAAGGCGGCCATCGAGTGGCTTGCTTCGCCCGTTGGCCTGAAGGCTTGCCCGCTGGCATACAAGTAGAGCCGCTTACCACGCACATGGACTGGTTCCCGACCTTGGCTGATCTTTGCGATTTGAAGATCGACAAAGACCTCGCTTGGGACGGTCGCAACATGGCTTCGCTGCTTACAGCGAAAACGTCAGGCGCGCCGGATCGCGCCATCTTCATATCGCGTCAGGCCGATGAATTTCAGATCTGGAAGCCGGGCCTTCCCAATGGCCGCTATCCTCAGTTCGCTGTATTGACAGATCGGTGGCGCTACGCGAATGGCGAACTGTACGATATCTTGGTCGATCCGAGTCAGCGCGAGGATGTGGCCAAGCAGCATCCCGAAGTGGTTCAGAGCCTGTATGGCGAATACGAGGACTGGTTTGCCGACGTGACTAAAGAAGGCAAACCATACACGCGTTTCTTTTTGGGACACCGAGCCGAAAATCCGACGCGTTTCACCGTTCGCGATTGGCACCCGACCGATGGAGGCGTCATTTGGAAAATGTCGCTCGTGAGAGACGATTCGCTATTCGTCAACGGCTTTTGGGCAGTCGATGTTCACCGTTCCGGCAAGTATCGCATTCGCCTATCGCGCTACCCCGATGACGAGAAATCGCCCGCCAAGGCCAATCGAGCTCGTATTCAGATTGGCGATATCGAACAGTCGCAGTCGCTCGATCCCAGCGACGTTTCGGCAAGCTTCGATCTCAATCTCAAGAAAGGTCCAGCCATTCTCAAAACTTGGCTGCGTGACGCGGACACCAACAAAGAGCGCGGCGCCTACTACCTCGAAATAACCCGTTTGTAGCCCTAGTTCAGCCAAGTGTTCGCCTCATCCACCGAAGCGAAGATCTCGTATTCCCACGGCGATATGCTAGCCTGAAAATCAATCAGGCAATTCAGTCGCGAGTATATTCCGAAAATCGACCCGCATTTCGCGCTTGGGATGCACTTGAATTCCAATCGGGCCTTCAGGAATAATCGTCTTGGAATCGTAGGTCATAATCTCCTTGCCATTCAGCCAAGTCGTATAGCTCGAACCCATGACACGCACCTTCAAGGTATTCCAATTCTCCATATCCAATACCTCCGCAGCCGTCGTCACTTGAACAGGATAGCCTTTCAATGCCGGTATGTAGGGAAGCGCAGTCATGTCGCGCTTCAGACTGCCCGATTCGCCAATTTGGATCTGCTCTTTGTTGTCGCGCAGAAAAACGCCTGTATCGACGCGTCCCGAGACGAACTTGAAGTCCATTTGGAATTCGAAATTCCGATAGGATTTCTCGGTAAACAGAATGTCCCCTTTCTGATCCGGATCGTTCACGGCCTTGATGATACCGTTTTCGATCGGCCAACAGACCGCGCGATCAGTCTTCCAGCCGGCCAAGTCCTTCCCATTGAATATCGGCTCAAGCGTAGGCCCGCTCGAACAGGCAGATAAAAGGAGAGCGATGAGGGAGAGAAAAACGACGGATAACGGCTTCATGATAAAGAAAAGTGTTTCTGTAGAACGAAAACAGGTAGTCAATAAACAAACCTATTGTTTGCAACGCAAACACCTATTGGCTCCGCTGCAAGCGGAGACACAAGGTCGGAACGGCCGATGACTTCACATCGCTCGCCTCGACCGCTAGTCGTTTCTTCCGTCTACGCTCTTCGAGCTTCGCCGAGACAAGTCGAAACGAATGGGTGCCCCTTCCTGTCTTCGCAAAGCCACGCCGCGACAGGCAGGACAATGGGTTATTGGCTAAACATCTAAACCTACCGGAATCCTGTTCGCCATAGGCGATCCAGTGAGCGAAGCGAACGATGTTGATTACTACATCAATCTTCTTAACAGGGATACCGCTTCGCGTCATCAGGATCCCGCCGTGGCGGGAGCAGGTTTTCTCAAACGAAACCTACGCCATCAGAGCCTCGAGGCGTTTGCCGTATTCGACGTAGCTCGAGTAGCACTGATCCCAGTCGATGGCTTCGCCTTCCTTGGCATGAAAAACGGTGGCCACATGCGGTTCGATCGCCACCCAGCCATCGTAACCGCGAGCGTACGCGTCACTTAGAATGTCCTTTACGCGGGCCAGTCCATCGCCGGGCATGGTGTACTCGGGTTCGACGTCGTCGCTAACCGGATTCTGGCAATCCTTGACGTGGATGTGTACCACGTGATCCCGCACGGCTTCCCAAAACTCGAAGGCATCTTGCCACGGGAAACTGCCATCGGTTTGTTGCTTGGAACGATCGCGTTGGAACACGGGATTGCCCGTGTCGAATACGAGTTTCAATCCCGGCACTTCCTCGACGAGCCGCAAAGAATGGTCCGCCGAGAAACCACCCCAGTTCATGCAATTCTCATGCACCGCGGTCAGCCCCGCGTCCGCGAAACGATTGACGATTTCCCGCAGGCGGCGAAAGCGTTCTTCTTCCTTCTGATCCTCGCCCCAAGGACTCTGAGCGTAGGACATAATGCGCACCATTTTCGTACCCAGTCGCTGCATACGAGGGATGCAACGTTCCACCTCGCCGAGCGTGATTTCGAAATCCGAATCGATGGTCTTGCCCCAATTGGCGATCAAGGAACCGATCTCTGGAATGACAATGCCCTCGGCATCCAGCTTGTCCGACGCCGCATTGAACGCATCTTCCGGCATTTCGTGAATATTGAAATCGCCGATCATGCGAGCGGAGATAGCGCTCCAGCCCAACTCCTTAGTCGCCTTGATCTGAGTATCCAAATCGCGCGAGGCTTCGTCTGCAAATCCTGTTAGTTTCATAGTAGGTAGGTTCGTTTTACGGAAAGCCTGTGCCGCAATTCCTCAAACGGCGCAAGGGGAATGTTGGTATGACTTAGGGGGAGACAGCCACGTGTTCCTCAAATCTCGCCGTCTACACATTTCCCTTGCGCATTTCTTCGACAGCATGGTTCGCCGCCCGAGCGGTAATCGCCATGTAGGTCAGCGATGGGTTTTGCGTCGAGGTCGAGGTCATGCAGGCCCCATCCGTAACGAAAACATTCTTACAGGAGTGAAGCTGATTCCACTTGTTGAGCAAAGACGTCTTAGGGTCCTTGCCCATACGAGCGCCGCCCATTTCATGAATATCGAGTCCTGGGGCTTTCCGATCATGCCGCGTCCTGATGTTCGTGAATCCCGCTGCCTCGAACATCTCAGACATTTGAGCCAAGGCATCGAGTTCCATCTTGCGATCGTTCTCGTCGTAATCGATATCGACTTCCAAGAGCGGAATGCCCCACTCGTCTTTGAGCTCTGGATGCAAACTCACCTGATTGCTTTCCTTGGGAATCGTCTCGCCCATCATATGAGCTCCAAACCCCCATCTGCCCAACTTGGGATCGAGTAGGCTCTCCTTCAGTTCCTCGCCCGATCCCGAAGTATCGCGCCACATCCCGCGACTCGCGGAAAGTCCCGTGGCGTAGCCTCTAAGATAGTCCGTTTCCTGCCTGAAAACATTTCGGTAGCGAGGCATGTAGGCCGAACCAGGACGCTGCCCAAAGGTCGCGATTTCGTCGAAGCCTTCCACATCCGCTCTGACTCCCGTGTTGTAGTTGTGAAATGCAACATGCTTGCCCAAAAGACCATTGTCATTGCCCAGTCCTGCAGGAAAGCGAGTCGATGTGGAATTGAGCAGCACGAGCAGAGAATTGAGAGCCGACGCGTTCAGGAAAACGATCTTCGAATAGTACTCGACCACCTCCTTCGAATTCGCGTCGACTACACGGACGCCGGTCGCTCGCCCCTTGTTCTCGTCATATATGATGGAGTGAACCACCGAATGCGGACGCAGCGTTAAATTGCCGGTTCTTTCCGCCCAAGGAAGCGTCGAGCTATTGCTGCTAAAGTAGCCCCCAAAGGGACAGCCGCGGCGACAAAGACGTCGGCTCAAGCATTGAGCTCGCCCCTGTTCGATCTGCTCCGGATCCGCCTTCGTCAAGTTGGCAAATCGAGCGGCAATCAAATGACGCCCTTCATACTTCTCCTTCAAGACGTTCTGAAAATGAACCTCGACCGCGTTAAGCGGATTAGGCGGGAGAAACTCTCCGTCTGGCAATTCCGCCAAACCATCGAGGTTGCCCGAGATGCCCGCGAACTTCTCCACATGGCTGTACCAAGGAGCGATATCCTTATAGCGGAACGGCCAGTCCACCGCGAAGCCATCTCTAGCTGGCCCCTCGAAATCGAAGTCGCTCCAGCGCTGCGTTTGACGAGCCCAAAGCAAGGAACGCCCGCCCACTTGGTAACCGCGAATCCAATCGAAGGGCTTCTCTTGGACGTAGGGATGCTCTGCATCCTTGACGAAAAAATGATCCGAGTCCTCCTGCCAAGCGCCGGCCCGGCTTAGAATGGGGTTGGCCTTTCGCTTCTCTAAAGGAATCTCATTCCGATGCTCTAATTCATAGGGCATCTTATTCATCGTAGGATAGTCGACCAGATGCTGAACGTCTCGCCCTCGCTCGAGAACCAAGGTTTTAAGCCCTTTTTCGGTAAGCTCCTTAGCCGCCCAACCGCCGCTGATGCCCGAACCGACCACGATCGCATCGAAGGTCCGTCGTTTGACGCTCTCTATATTCGTATTAGCCATGTTCAGCCTTCCAGTTTGCTCGCCGGATAAAAACCGTCATAGGGTTCCGGTATCATTTTGTGAGGCCGAAGCTTCGCCATGACGTATTCAGAGTTAAGATACCCTTGAATAGTTCGTTTCTTGGCAATCGCATTGAACGCGAAGAGTTCTCCCGAAACCTTTCCCTTGTTCTTCATATCGCCCAATACCAACTGGCGCTGCCTAACCGTACAGGACGCGAACGCTTGTCCGAATCGGTTCTTGGCCAAGCCATCGATTTGCCTGAGCCCTCCCACGAACTGTCGTTGCTCTATTCCCGAGTGACAAGCGTCCACCATCATAAGAACGAACAAGTGCAAGTTCAGTTCCCTAGCTCCCGGCGTGTCGGTTTGCGGGATCAGCGCTTCGACATATTCTCCGAGCAACGACTCAAGCTCCGCATCGATATCGAGCGCAACAAGAGCAATCGAGGCTCCCTTGGCGCCACGAAGCGAAGGGGGTATTATAGCAGAGCCGCTGGCAACTAGGAATAAGGTTCGCAGAGCAGATCGACGTTCCATCCGCCAACTCTACCCAAGCCATGCTGTTTCCGTCCAGAAATTATCGTTCCAGGCCTAATTTGCGGCGGGCAATGCATGCGATGTGGACAGCGGACCATTCCCATGCAAAATATCCAGACGCCTCAACTTAATTTCCCTTCGCGCTCTAACGACTCATGATCGCCACAATCCTCCTCAACACAGCAGTCGTCTCACTGTCCGTAATCATTCACTACGAAGCCCTCTATCGGATGTTCAGGCTAATGCCCCACACCCGGCTCAAGCATCGCTTTCGTATCGTTTTCGGCGTATTCGGGGCCTTGATCGCCCACGCCGCCGAAGTGTGGATCTTCGCCACAGCCTACTATTACATGCATCACTCGAACGACTGGGGGACCCTGCAAGGCAACTTCACAGGAAGCTTCATGGATTGCGTCTACTTTTCCTTTTCCACCTTCTCTACGGTGGGCTTCGGCGACATCGAACCAATCGGCGAAATACGCTACTTAACCGGCATCGAATCTCTAACTGGTCTTGTGCTGATCACCTGGACCGCATCTTTCCTCTACCTCGAGATGCGTCGCTACTGGGACGAACCAGACGAATTGTCTTAAGTATTCTGCGATTAGGGCGCTGGGGCAAGGTCCCTTAACTTCCCGAAAAATGAATCGCATCCAGTCCATCGAGCGCGGTGGCGGCCAAGGGCGCGCTAGAAGACGGCGCTTTCAGTTCCCCTACCTGAGGATGCTCCATGGCTTTACTTGTCGAAAGCCAAGTTGTTCACATTGGACGTAGAGTACTTCAAATTCCCCGTTTGCGGGACTTGGAGAGGCTTAATTCGACCATTTAACACGCTATTGAACAACTTTTGGGCGTGTAAACAGAGCATGAACATGTTCATTAATCCTTGATGTCACCCGTGAACAATACGATTGAACTTATTTGAATCAATTCAAACCCCGTTTTCTGGGACCAAAAAGATTCAAACCTCATTCAATAGTCATGAAACACATAAAAAACTTAGCGGCTTGGACAGTTTCACTGCTCCTAGCCCTTGTGAGCGCTCAAGCTGGGCAGCTCAAATTCGGGGGGCCTATTAACGGCGCCCAATCGGGAACATCGTCTGCCGCAATGGGGTCGGCGATCCTTACTCTCGATACAAGCGATAATACCTTCGACCTTGCGATCAACATCAGCAATTTGCGAAACGATCTGACAGCGTCTCACATTCATGTTGGCGCCGAAGGCGAATCAGGCGGGGTCATATTGGGACTGGGAGACGAAAGCGAATACACGGTTATCGGAGACTTCTACGCCTATCAGGCGATGGGTATACCCTTCGAGGCAGGAAATCTGGTCGACCTGATCGCAGGCGGAACCTACCTGAACTTCCATACCGCTCAATTTCCTGGAGGCGAAGTTCGCGGTCAACTCGCGCCAATCGAAGAAAACGCCGACACCCTGGTCAACATCTCGACCCGAGGACTAGTGGATCCGGCGAACGGAGGCGAATCCCAGCTCATAGCCGGCTTCTCGATCTTAGATGATAAAACCGTTGTGCTCAGAGCAGTCGGCGAATCGCTCGTAGATAACGGAATCGCCAACCCGCTCGAAGACGCGCAGTTCGACCTGTATAAGCTGAATTTCGATGGTTCGGACAACGAAATGCTCGGTTCCGCCAACGATTGGCAGGACGAAGGACAAAAGTTTAAAATCGCCGCCACTGGCCTCGCTCCCTCGTCTGATAGCGACGCTGCCTGGATAGGCACCCTCGGGGCGGGCGTTTATACGCTCAATGCGACCGCCGCCTCCGGCGAAGGCATCGCCCTCGTTGAAGCGTTTGGCGTTGAAGCCTCCGGCGTAGGTTCTGCAATTGATGCTGCCGCGAACGGAGCAAGTCCCGCCTTCACGATTATCAACGCAGCGCTGGAAGCCACTGGCTTAGATGCTATTCTCGACGGCCCTGGTCCCTTTACGCTATTCGCGCCCACGGACGCCGCCTTTCTCGCTCAGTTCTCTGAAGCGGACTTGGCGGAGCTCTTAGCCGATGACGCCGACCAGGCGGAAGACCTCGAAGCCCTAACCGGCATATTGATGTATCACGTTCTCGGCGCGAACATTCCGTCAACCGCCCTGGAAGCAGGACCGAACACAGTGCCCGCTCTTACCGGAGTAAACTTCACTGTGAATGTGGGCGACGGCGTAACCGCTCAAAACGGCAATGTTGTCGAGACTGACATCGTCGCGAACAACGGCGTTATCCATGTCGTCGACGCAGTGCTCGCTCCCTCGGGGATCGGCACCGAACTCGGCAATTCGTCGCTGTCCATCCTTAATGCCGCTGTCGCCGCTGCAGGTCTTGATAGCGTACTCGATGGCGATGGCCCCTTCACGCTCTTCGCGCCTAGCGACGAAGCATTCCTGGCCATATTCACTGAAGAGGAACTGGCAGAGCTGCTCGCCGATGACGCAGACCAGGAAGCGGATCTCGCTGCCCTCGCCGAAATCCTTTCCTACCACGTCATTGATAGCCAAATACTCTCGAGCGACTTGATGGAAGGCACTGCAGCCGTTCCTGCCCTCACTGGTTTGGGTCTGAATGTGACCCTCGACGAAGGTATGGTATCGGTACAAGATGCGATGGTCAGCCAAGCGGATATTCTGACGGGCAATGGCGTTATCCACATCGTTGACGGCGTACTCGCCCCATACGGTATCGGATCGACCCTCGGAGCCGGCGGAACCATGGACTCATTCACCATTCTAAGCGCTGCCCTCGCAGCCACCGGATTGGACGCGACTCTTGACGGAGAAGGCAGCTTCACGCTCTTCGCGCCCACCGACGAAGCGTTCTTGGACATCTTCACCAACGAAGAACTGGAAGAGCTGCTCGCCGACGACGCCGATCAGGAAGACGATCTGGCCGCGCTCACCAACATATTGCTCTACCATGCAATTGGAGCGCAGGTGCTTTCCACCGATCTCGCGGAAGGCGTCAACACCGCTGCTTCCCTCAACGACACGAACCTATACGTCACGCTCGATGAAGATGGAGTTACCGTACAAGGAGCCGAGGTAACCGAAGCGAACATTCTCGCATCCAACGGCGTAATCCACGTCGTCGATGCCGTGCTCGTGCCATCAGGAGTAGGAGGCACAATCGCTTCCGGCGGCACCACCGAATCGTTCACCATTCTCAATGCCGCTCTTGAGGCCACTGGCCTGGACGCAGCGCTTGATGGCGACGGACCCTTCACGCTCTTCGCGCCCAACGACGACGCATTCCTAGCGATCTTCAGCGAGGAAGACCTCGCGGAACTGCTCGCCGACGATGCCGACCAAGCGGACGATCTCGCCGCCCTGGCGGACATCTTGCTCTATCACGTAATTGTTGGCGCCGAAGTTCGCTCGACGGATCTGGAGGAAGGCAACAACACTGCTGAGTCCGGAAACGGAACGAATCTCTACGTTAACCTCGACGGCGGAAATGTCACCTTGCAAGGGGCGACGGTAATCGAAGCCGACTTGCTCGCCGGCAATGGCGTGATTCATTCGGTTGATGCCGTACTCACGCCATCAGGCGTTGGGTCGACCATCGCGATCGATGGACTGGACGAATCGTTCTCCATCCTTAAAGCGGCCCTCGCTGCAACTGGATTGGATACCGTGCTCGATGGCGACGGACCCTTCACGCTCTTCGCGCCGAACGACGACGCATTCTTGGCCGCATTCACCGAAGAAGAGCTTGCAGAACTGCTGGCAGATGACGCCGACCAAGCTTCCGACTTGGCCGCCCTTGAAGGCATTCTCGTCTACCATGTCGTTGGAGACCTAGTCCTTTCGACCGATCTCGACCCTGGCGTGAACATGGTCCAATCGATCAGTCTGGCCGACATCGACGTGACTGTCATCGGTGACGATGTAACCGTGGAAAGCGCTAACGCCATTGGATTCGATATCCTAGCGGCAAATGGCGTTATCCACGTTGTGGACGCCGTGCTCGTTCCTTAGAACGAGCGCTGCTCAAATTCGATTCATGCGGGACGCATTCTGTGCGTCCCGCTTTGAATCTGCGTCTCAAAGCGATTCAAATGCTTCATAAGACGCCTAATTTGCCTCTAAATAAGATAGTATGCTCGCTATAATTGTTCTGAACTTGTTATGAACAACTTTATACAAGCCGAACGGGTCGAATATGATTCAATCTCCGTTCAGTACTGCTAACGTTAAACACCAAAACAATGCAAGTAACTCACACAGAAACCGAAGAAGCCTATTTCGAAGTCGGGGCCGTTTCCAAAATGACCGGACTATCGCCCAATACGCTAAGAACTTGGGAGCGCCGCAAATTCATCGAGGCGAGCCTGCGTTCTCCAACCGGCCGGCGACGCTACTCTCAAGAGCAAGTGGAACAATTGGCTCTAATGAAGAAACTGACCAATTTGGGCGATTCCATCAGCTCTATTGCCGGTCTAACGCTTCGCGACTTGCGCAATCGACTTCTCGAATACGAATCCCGCCAGATCGAGGCGAGCGCTTCGCGGGAAAATGCGATTTCAATCGCTGCCATTGGCGAACTCGCCGAGACTTGGACCTCCGTCCTCCCGCAACCGTTTAAGCTGACCAATGGCGACGATTCCAAACCCGATGTCGTCGTGGTTGGACTCGACGCCCAGATCGCTGAGAGTCGACGTCGCGTCAGCGTAGCCGTTCTTGAAAACCCGGGTGTACCCATTGCTCTCATATACGACTACGCGCCCAGAGAACTCATCCAGCGCTTCTCCGCAGAGGGCCGATTTCTCATCCGCGTTCCTTGCTCGCCGGAATTACTGGCTCACTACATGCACGCTGCCATGGCCAATGCCAGCCACCAGGCCGATCCAACAGCCAATGGACCCTTGCCTGAGGCCCCGCGACTTTTCACCGACAAGCAGCTTGCCACCATCGCGGCATCCAATCCGAATATCAAATGCGAGTGCCCTCATCACATTTCAGCCCTTGTCGCTAGCCTAGCTTCTTTCGAAAACTACTGCCGCCGTTGCGAAATAGAATCGCCCCAGGAAGCCGAGGTGCATCATCACTTGGGCGGCGAAATCGCCCGGGCTAGATCCATCGTCGAAGAAGCTCTTCTGTATTTGTGCCAGAAGGACAATCTCGTCGTGCCAGAGAGATGAAACCCAGCGTCGCAGTGATTGGTTCCGGCATCGCCGGAATGTCCGTCGCCTACTATTTGCGTCACCGCTGCGACGTATCCGTATACGAGCGAGCCAACTATCCTGGCGGGCACACCAATACCATTAACATCCAAAGCGAAGGGCGATCGCTGCCAGTCGATACGGGATTCATGGTATTCAATGAAACGACGTATCCGAACCTCACGCGCTTGTTCGAGGAGCTCAAGGTAACGACTTACGACACATCCATGTCGTTCGGCGTGCGCGATGCCCAGCGTAGACTGGAATTCGCTTGCTCGAACGGATCGAGCTTCTTCGCTCAACGACGCAATCTTGCAAACCCGGGACACTGGAAACTCTACCGCGAGATACTCGCCTTTTTCGCATCCGCCAAAAGCCTAATCGAGGAAAGCCCAGATGCCGAATTCACGCTTGGCGACTTCGCGAGACGATTCGATCTGAGCGAACGCGTAATGAACCGCTTCGTCCTCCCGATGGCCGGAGCGATATGGTCGACTTCCCGTACGGACCTAGAGAATTTTTCCGCGCTGCCTCTCTTGCGATTCATGGAAAACCATCGCATGCTTGGCGTCGGCATCCAGTATCAGTGGAAAACCGTCTCTCAGGGCAGCTCTCAATACAAGCGTAAGCTCTTGAACCGCCTCCCCCGCCCTGTCGAAACCGGTCGGAAAATCGAAGGAGTCGGACAAACCGAATCCTGCGCCTATTTCCACGACGAGGAAGGCGAGCGACGAGAATTCGACCAAATCGTAATCGCAACGCATGCGGATCAGGCCCTCGAGTTGCTGGAAAGCCCTTCCGAAAAGCAAAAACAACTGCTCGGAGCATTCACCTACAGCCGAAATCCAGTCACTCTTCACTCGGACGAGAACGTCATGCCCCGCAACCGTCGCGCTTGGGCCTCGTGGAACGTCCTCAACGAAGGCGATCGAAATGGAGAGACCCGGGCGTCCACCCACTACTGGATGAACCGGCTCCAATCGCTGAATACAACTGAAAATATTTTCGTCAGCGTGGATTACGAAGGCCTCATTCGCCCTGATCGCATTCGCTGGCGCGCTCGCTACGAACACCCTCAATTCAATGCCAAGGCCATCCGAGCGCAGGAACGCCTGCCCGAGCTCAACGAAGACGGTCGCATCAGTTTTTGCGGGAGCTACTTCCGCAGCGGTTTCCATGAAGATGCCCTCTGGTCGGGCCTCAATGTCGTTCAAACGGTTCTAGCAAAGGAGGGCAATCGCCATGAACTCATGCCTCTATGACTGCGTCGCGGTTCACAAGCGCTCCGCTCCTAAGCGCCACGCCTTTCGCTTCCCGTTCTTCATGTTCTACTTGGATATCGACGAACTGGAGACGCTAGATCGCTCTTTTCGCCTATTCGGTCGCAATCGTTTCTCCCCTTACGAGTTTCGAGACTCGGATCACTATCTCGATGGACATTCATCGATAAAGGCGAGTATCGAAAGCTACATTCGCAGTAAAGGGGTTGAAGAGCCTATCGGCAGCATACGCCTTCTTACCAATCTGAGAACCTGGGGTCACGTTTTCAACCCCGTCTCCTTCTATTTCGTATTCGACCCTTCGGGACAACCCATTTGCTCGGTAGCGGAAGTCGGTAACACTTTCAACGAACAAAAGCTCTACCTGGCGTCGTCCGATCGAAATGGGGCTAGCCGAGCGGACTCGATCAAACGCTTCTACGTTTCCCCTTTCAGCGACCTCGAAACGACATTCCATTTCCGTATTGGGCGCCCCGGAGAAGCGGTGCGAATAGCTATCAGTCAATCGCGCGATGGGGAGACTTATTTCCAAAGCGTCTTGTCAGGAAAGCGACGCCCGCTGAAAGACCGCAGTCTCGCTTTGCGCGCCCTACGATTTCCCTTGGTAACCCTGCAAATAGTAGGGGCTATTCATTGGCAGGCTTTTCGACTCTACTTGAAAGGAATCCCTTTCAGAAGGAAGGCCGACAATCCCGAACAGCAGACCGACACTCGCCCCTATCTCGTAAACGCCACCCACAGAACATTCTAGGAGAGAAGACTATGAAGTCCATATATCGCAACGCCATCCTGAAGAGCCTTCGCAAAGCCCAATTAGGAAGCATATCCGTTTCCCTACCCGACGGCCTGCAGCTTCACTGCGGGGAGAGCGGCGTTTTGCCTCAGGCTAAACTCGATATTCTTGACGAGGGTTTCTTTCGCGAAATCGCTCACAAAGGAGGCATCGGCCTTGGCGAAGCCTACCAACGAGGCTATTGGAAAACAGACCGACTGGCGACCCTCCTTCAATGGCTTTTGATCAACCATAGCTACATTGCCCCAAACGTAAGCCCGTTTCTGGCGAGTCTAGCTCGCAAAGCCTATGCTGGACTCGATGCTATCGATCGCTTTCGTAAGCGTAATTCGATCGAAGGCAGCCGCGAGAATATTCACGCGCACTACGATCTGGGAAATGACTTCTACCGGGAATTTCTGGACCCGAGTCTCACCTACTCGGCAGCTTACTTCAGCGAGCCCGGTATGGATCTAGAGGCAGCTCAGACGGAAAAGTACGATCGCCTCTGCCGAAAGCTGGAACTCGGTCCCATGAATCACGTGCTCGAAATTGGATGCGGCTGGGGTGGGTTCGCCGTTCACGCCGCCAAACACTACGATTGCTGCGTCACGGCAACGACTATTTCCTACGAGCAATACGCATACGCTAAACAGCGCGTCATTCGAGAGGGGCTGGAGGACCGTATTCATGTCACGATGACGGACTATCGGAAACTGAACGGAACCTTCGACAGAATCGCTTCGATCGAGATGCTGGAGGCCGTCGGCCAAGAATTTCTGCCTGAATATTTCAAACGGCTGGACGAGTTACTCGAACCTAATGGCTTGGCTGCTGTGCAAGTCATCACTTGCCCCAATCCGCTCTATGACGCTTTCAGTGGAAGAGTAGACTGGATACAGAAACACATATTCCCCGGTTCTCATTTGCCTTCGACCCACGCATTGGTCGAAAACGCCGAGAAACGAGGCAAACTCGACCTCTACCACTTGGAGAGCTTTGGACTTCACTACGCTGAAACCCTCAAGCAGTGGCGCGTCCGTTTCATGGATCGCTGGAGCCGTATCAAGCAAATCGGATTCGACGAAGCGTTCAAGCGCAAGTGGGAGTACTATCTCGCTTACTGCGAAGCTGGCTTCCTCCAACGCCACATCAACGTTTGTCAGCTCGTGTTCGGACGCGCGGACGAGACCACTTATCGCTTCGAAACTCCTCGAACGGAAATGGTGGCCGAGCCCGAACTAATCCAAGAACGTATCGCCCAATAATTCGCAATTCGCCAATCGCACTCAAGAAAAGGAAACATCACTATGAACGCTATCAATTTCGCCGAAAACGGATTTCTGCCCTACTGGCTTCTAAGATTCGGCATTCGCCAGCGCGTGTCCCGGAAACTCTCTATCGAGTCATCGAAATCCGCCGATCAACGAGACGCGTTTATCGAGACCCTGCGCTCGAGCGCAGTCGCAATCGACACCGACAAAGCTAACGATCAGCACTACGAAGTACCCACTGACTTCTATCGACTGGCGCTTGGCAACCGACTCAAGTACAGCAGTTGCTACTGGCCGGATGGATGCGAGACGCTGGATGAAGCCGAAGACGCCGCCTTGGAACAGGTCGGCGAGCGAGCGAAGCTCATCGATGGTCAAGACGTGCTCGACCTCGGATGCGGATGGGGTTCCTTTACTCTTTGGGCAGCTGCGCGTTTTCCCAATTCGAATTTCCTGTCCGTATCCAACTCCTACAGCCAAGCTAAACACATTCGCGAACAAGCCGTTCTCAGGAACTTGAACAATGTAGAAGTCGTTACCAACGATATAAACGATTTCTCGCCTGGAAGGCAGTTCGACCGCATCGTTTCCGTCGAGATGCTCGAACATGTTCGCAACTACGAGGAAATCTTCGCCCGCATCAGCTCGTGGATGAAAGAGGACGCTCATCTCTTCATTCATGTTTTCTCCCACAGAAAGTACGCCTACGCATTCGATGCCGACAATCCACGCGAGTGGATGGCCAGAGAGTTCTTTACCGGTGGACTGATGCCCTCGCACGATCTGCTTCCCAGCTTCGATCGGCACTTACGCCAAGATGAGTCCTGGATTCTCGACGGCACCCACTACGAAAAGACCGCCAACGCTTGGCTTGAAAATATGAACCGGAACGAAGAAGCCGTGAAAGAGCTTTTCAATCAAAGCTATGGAGAGGATAACAGCGAACAGTGGATGTGGCGCTGGAGACTCTTCTTTTTGGCCTGCGCCGAACTATTCGGATACAAAGGCGGAAGCGAGTGGGGAGTCTCACACTACCGTTTCAGCAAGCGAAAATAACCATTTGGAATTCAACCTCCCGCTATGGCCGTCATCATTGCGTTCTTCATTATCCACTGGTACGCGAGCGTCTTCGCCCAGAGCTTTTTCCTGCACCGCTACATGGCTCATCGCATGTTCAAGATGAGTCCATTCTGGGAACGGTTCTTTTACCTATTCACGTTCTTGGCTCAAGGCTCGTCTTTCTTGCACCCGAAGTCATACGCTCAGCTGCACTTGGAGCATCACAAGCATAGCGACACGGAAGAAGACCCGCATTCGCCGCACTTCCTGAAGGACGTTGTCTCGATGATGATCAACACCGGGCGCATCTACCTGGAATTCAAGAACGGGAAACGCGTATCCAGTTCTCCGTACATAGAAGACCTTCCCACTTGGAGCGCCTTGGATCGAATTGGAAACTGTCACTCAGTCCGCATCGCCTTTTGCGCCCTTTACGTTGGCGTCTACTTCCTATTCGCGCCATCCCCATGGTTCTACCTGCTTCTGCCCATTCACTTTCTCATGGGCCCCATCCACGGGGCCTTCGTCAATTGGTGCGGGCACAAGTACGGCTATCGCAACTACGCGACAGCAGACCATTCGAGAAATACCTTCATGTGGGACATTCTCTTCGTTGGCGAAACCTTCCAAAATAATCACCACAAGTATCCGAACCGACTGAATTTCGCGACGCGTTGGTACGAATTGGATCTCGGATACCCCGCCATTTGGGCGCTCGGCAAACTGCGCATCATTACGAGGCTGAAAGCGGATTCACGAACATGAGGTTCCTCGCGTCCATCACGCTTTGTCTGGCGCTCGCCAGTCTCGGACACGCCAATCAATCGGAACTAGCGAAGGTTGGCGCCATCCAGTATCGACACTTCGGTTTCATTCCCGTGTTCGACGCAACCTTTCGGGCAGCCTCCGATCAGTTGGCCACAGATCCGCTAAGCGAATTTCCCAAAGAACTAGAATTTCAATACGCTCGGAAAATCCCCCGCAAAACGCTTATACAGGCAGCGGAAAAAATTCTCCGACGCAATCGTTCCGCTGAGGAACTGGATACGATCGCTTCTCGTATCGAAGCCCTGAACGAAGCCTACCAAGACGTCGGTCCAGGCGACCGGTACACCCTTCGCTACGAGCCCGGCTTGGGTACTTCATTGCTTCGTAATGGCGAACTAGAACGCCGCATACCCGGCGACGACTTTCATCGGATCTACTTTTCGATTTGGTTGGGGCCAGACGCCCCGTTCGAATTCATCCCGGCTGATCCGATCTACTGATAGGTCTTCTGAATTCCCCTGTCGCCTGGCTTGGGCGGTATAAAACGCAGTCCCTCTGGACGCGCGGTCGCTTCTTCGATTCGCTCCGCCAGTTGCGAACGAAGCCGATTCAAGACACGGGCATACTTGGGGTCGCTCGCCAAGTTGACCATCTCCTCGGGATCTTTCCGACGATCGTAAAGCTCTATTCGATGAGGATCGTCGATCGACCACTCCGTGTACCTGAAATCCGCAGTTCGTATCGTGTATCCATTGCTCAATTGCGTGAACGCGTTGCGACGAGGTCCATTGCGCTTTCCTCGCAATACGGATTTCAAGCTCTCTCCCTGCACATAGCTAGGCGGATCCGTCAATCCGGCCAGATCGCTAAGCGTACGGTAGAAATCGATCATCTCCGCAAACGCAGCGGTCCGCCTTCCTTGCTTCATCCCAGGAGCCGACACGATTAGCGGCACGCGGTCGGCGTTCTCGAATAGCGTGTTCTTTTGATAGTGACCATGTTCTCCCATGTGATAGCCGTGGTCGGAACTGAAGAGGACTATGGTATTATCCCGTAAGCCCAATCGCTCCAAAGCGTCCAGCGTCCGCCCTATTTGGGCATCCAGGAAGGAAATCGTCGCGTAGTACGCATGAATCGCTTGGCGAGCGGTTTCTTCAGGCAAGTCGATCTGGTTCTTGAACGCTGTCACAGTCTTACGCGCTGGCGCCGGCAGGCCGTCCCAATAGCCTTCAGGAATCGTCGGAACGACGATGTCGTCGAGATCGTACAGATCGAAGTACTTTTTCGGCGCTACGAACGGCGTGTGCGGCTTGTAAAAGCCCACTGCGAGGAAAAAGGCCTCATCGTCGCGAGCGTAGCGTTCCAACATCTTGACCGCCTCTGTCGCAACAATGCCATCCGTCTGCTCCTCGTCTTTCCCGTCCGCCGCCAGCCAGCTAAGAGTAGCTCCAAAGCTGCCAGGATTGAGCGAGAATATCTTGTCCTCTTCTTCCTTATCCCTTCCCCGCGGATTGATTCGTTCGTCCCAAGAAAGCGGATCGTCGTGACCGTCCGTTCCAATGCCGCGAGGATTATCGTAGTGATAGATTTTTCCCACCCGGGCCACGGAATAGCCATTGGCTCGGAAATGCTGAGAAAGGGTAACCGCATCGGGCACGTAGTGACGGAACAAGCGACGCAATACCGTTACGCCATTTTGCTCTGGATACAGTCCTGTCATGAAGCTCGCTCGAGACGGTCCGCAAAGCGGGAAATTGCAGTAGGCATTCTCGAAGAGCGTTCCCTGCTCCGCCAAGCGATCAAGATGAGGCGTCTTGACCAAAGGATGCCCATAGACGCCCATGTCGCAGTTGAGATCGTCCGCCATAATGAAGAGGACGTTCGTCTTTTCCGAGGCCGCGGCAAAAGAGCATAGAAATAGAGCTAGTGAAAGGGCTATCGTTAAAAGCTTCATACAGATTGGGGGATAAAACTGTTTTCGTAAGCGAACTATTCTACGGAATAAATCTAAATCGCGTCACTATCAGATCAGTCCACTTCTACGGATACCGGACCGATCATGAATCCTCTAGAATCTTCCTTCATGGAGCTTTGAATATGCAGGTAGCTGAAGCCATGCTCCAGAATGGGAGCTACTGCGAAGTCGATTTTCGTTCGCCGACCATTTAGTAAAAGCTCTAACTCATCGCCATCGTAGGACCACCGGATTTCCAAGTCATTCCAGACATCCCTCTCTAGCTGGAGCTTCGAACCAGCAATTCGTCCATTTCCGTCGAACTTCAACTGGGCAGGGGCGACCACTCCTAATTGGGCATCGCTGGGAACCAACCAACGGTCATTCAAGCACAGCAATCCTCCACGACTGCCGCTCGGCAGATAGAGACTCGTTTTCAATCGACCGGTTCTTCCCAAAGGAAAATTCCACACGGCGCCTTGTATCGAACTCAACAGGGCATTGTCCGGTCGGTTCCGAAGCAGCAATACCTTCCGTCCGCTTTCGCTGGGATCATCCACTAACGTCGCTCCCGCTTCCCGGTTGTAAGCGCAGTGCCCCACCACGCCAGCTCGGAATAACTGGACATGCCAATTTTCAAGACCATTCGAAAAATCGTCGGAGCGTTCTTTCTCCAATAGCCAATCCGGATGGAACGCCAGCAGGCTTCGCAAAGCCGGATGTTGACCCGCCTGCACGAGAACCCGCCCGCCATCCAGGTCGATGACTTGGGCCTGATGCACGCTTCGATCATTAGAAGGTCCCACTCCGCCATGCGACGTACCGAAGTCAGGTTCGTTCCTCAATTCGTTGATCAGGATCTCCCTGAATCCTCGCCAGCTAGCGCCATCGTCATCGCTGATTGCCGCGTGCAAGGTATCCCGGTTCGTAAAGACGTCCTCTCTCCCGGTTTCCCAGTCCTTGATACCTTGAACCCGTACCGAATGTGGGCGCTCCGGTAGCGGGGTCGCATTGGTCCATACGAAAAGCAAGCGACCATCCGGCAACCGATGGAATGTTTTCATTGTTAGGGTTCCCCAAAACGGAGAGGGTCGCAATTCCTCCCAACTTTCTCCTCCATCGCTCGAGTAGGTTTCGTAGTGGCGATCCTGCGACGTTCTCAACAAACACCACAAACGCCCATCCTTCAATTCGACTATAGTCGGCTCTACTCCCGGATTCTGCCAGCGAAGTCCCCTGTGGGGCGGCTCGATCCGATGATGCGGCGTATCCGGCAAATGCGCTTCTCCCCAAGTCATTCCTCCGTCATCGCTATGGTAGACACTCGTCCTGCCGCCAATGGCATTCGGACTGAGATTGTGCCCCGCCACGATGATGCGTTTGCCATTTCGAACGAAAATGGGCGGACGCATCATAATCAGACTCCGTTCCGTTATCGGGAAGGCCTTGGGAAGGACCTCCCAAGGATCGCCTTCCCAGCGAAGGATATAAGGTTCCTTCCCGTCGATAACCGCCAGCCAGTCGCCATTGTTCGGATCCTGCTTCAAGCCCGGAGGAATGTAGATGAAGAATGGATCATCTCTTCCCTCCGGTCTTACAATGGCGAGCTCTTCGGTGGCCCAACTACGACCTTCGTCTCTCGAAACCAAACTGACGAGGCCAGTCGGTTCGCGAAACGTGCCCGTGAACCCGAAACTTTGAATCGAACCGTCGCCAGCCCGCCAAAGCGAACGAAAGGCATTCGCAGGAGGCGTCGCGACCTTAGTGGGTTCGTAGAATTCCTTTTGCCCTAGTAGCGTAGCGCCTGAGAACGCCA
>Ga0208127_1000185_pt1 | contig 31861 bp, 31 predicted proteins | sample ETNtaG_6_FD_185751 | JGI IMG/M metagenome (GOLD analysis project Ga0208127, IMG submission 185751) | Marine microbial and viral communities from oxygen minimum zone, Eastern Pacific Ocean - ETNP201306SV45 (SPAdes) (version 2) | ecosystem: Environmental > Aquatic > Marine > Oceanic ... | reverse complement strand
TTGTTCGTTGTAATTCAAGAATATCAAAACAACAAATGGATGGTATTTCCTGTGAGTCTATTTAAGTTCTTATAGACACACAAAAATGGACGGTCTCTTTTTTATAAGCCATCCTGGGCTTCTACCCCATCTACTATCATTATTTCCTTTCACCATTTGGTGACTATTTATTTTGGACTGAGCATATGTTCTTATAGGATGTCCCTCTATAATCATAGTACATGCCATTTCTGTTCCCGAAGGAGGAATAGATTGACTGATATTGTCTATTTCCCTGTCCAGATATTGCATATCATCTACAGAAATAGGCGCAACAATTCTAATATATTTGATTCTTGTCATATAAAAAAATTAATTTCTATGATGAGATATCATCACAAAGAGATAACCACTGATTGTCAGGATTATTTATATATGGCGTAATTGCTCTTATACCTTCTGGTTCGTTTCCATTGCCGTGCAATAGGATTATATCCCCTGTAAAAGAAGGGGGTTGATTTTTTGCAATCCAACTCTCTGCTCCTAATGGTATTAGACCATACCCTCTCAACTCTTCCATCAATCTCTTATTTGATACTAGACCAGGAAATCTAAAAAATACAGATGGTATTTGGTTGTTTTCTATTAATAATTTTTCGGTTTCTAATAATTCTAAATTCACATTGGTTAAGGAAAATGCTAAGAAATTTTCTTCATTTGGTAAATCATGTAAATATATATGGCTGAAAGAATGATTTACCCATGTGATATTAAAAACACCTTTTGATTGCTGCTCTAATAACCATTTAAATTCTTTTTCATGGCTTATTAACCATAAACCACTAATCGCAATTGCCACGGGAACGTTATTATTATTTTTAGCCAGAAGTGCAAAAAATTCTTTCTCAAAAGGATTGTTAGAAGGGCACATATCAATAGTTAAAAATGCTCCATTAGCATTTTTAAATGAAATTAAACCTGCATTTTCTATTTTATAATGATCAGAGGAGGTGTATTTAAATAATGTTTTCACATATGGAGTATTTTTAATTTCTTCCCAAGAAAAATATCCTGGTTCATTAGAATTAGTGTTTACTGGTTTACGAAATATTAACTGCTCTATATTCTTTACCGATGTTTTAAAATTATATGGATCGACAATCAGAAAACATTTTTCATTAGATCTAGAAAAAGAACGTATAGCAATATTTATAGTATTTTCTTCTTTTAAAAATACTGGCAGAAATATTTGTTGATATCCAAAAACAGAGTCAGCCATTTTTTTGTTAGTTCGGTTAGCCTCAATGCAGCAACGACACGCTATTAGACACTGTTGTTAAATCTATATAATTTCATATTCACCTCTATTTTGGCTTATTTTTTATCTAAATTCTCTTTCATATCGGAATATATGAAAGAGAATTTAGATAAAAAAACACTCAAAATATAACAAAATCTAAAAATATATAGATTTAACAACAGTGTCTAACAAAGGATATACTACCAAGCAATAATTAATAATCATTACAAAGTTGACTGAAGGTAGAAGGATGGATAAAATTCCGATGCTAATCGAACACAAAAAAATAAAAATGGATATTAGGAGAATTGTTACAGCGTCAAATAAGAATGGAGAATCTTATATTAAAGAAGATAAAATAGCAGATAATAGGAATTTTCCTCTCAAATCTTTAGCTCCTGATTTCAAGGTAATCAATTTATGGACTACCTCAGATGAATCATTAATACCGGAATATAAAACCGACCCTGTATCTAATCAAAAATCTGTACCAGTCACTCCAGAAAAGAATCATACTTCATTTCGTATTGTTAATTTTCCTCCAGAGAATTATTTATCTGAACTAAATAACCCTGAGAATATCAAAAAATTCAAAGAAGATGCGGGATTTAAAGAAGGAGAGTTACAAGAAAATAGCAAACACCCCTTCATGCATGCAACCAAGACAATCGATTATGCAATCGTATTATCAGGCGAGATTTATTTATTACTTGATAAAGAAGAAACTCTGCTCAAAGAAGGGGATGTAGTAGTTCAATGTGGTACTAATCACGCATGGAACAACAGATCAAGAGAAGATTGTAAAATGGCATTTGTGGTTTTAGGAACGGGATAAAAGTCTGTCTCTACTATAATCACTTGGCCTTATGAGCATATTTAAGAAGCACCGGTAGAAGCGTAATATTAGCAAGTAATGCAAATATCATGGATAGACCCGTTAGTAATCCAAAGTAAATGGTAGGGATAAAGTTAGAGAAGACGAGAATAGAAAATCCAAACGTGATAGTTACAGTGGTATAATATAAAGCCTTACCAATGGTTAAATGACTGCGGGTTACAGTTTCTTCGTAATTTCTATCTTTTTTATATTCTGACATATATCGATGCACATAATGAATTGCATCATCTACTGCAATTCCTACACAAATTGCAGCAATGGTAATAGTCATAATATCAAGAGGAATATTAAATATTCCCATTACCCCAAGCACCATAATTGCTGAAATAATGTTAGGAATAATTGTAAGAACGGCAATTCTGAGATTACGGAATAATATTATAAACATAATCCAAATCATTAGGAAAACTACTCCTAATGTCAGAATCTGACTTTTAAAAAGGCTCTGCAGTATATTATTATATAAAACCATCATCCCATTAATATGGATTTGCTCCTCTGCAATATTTAATTCATTAGTTAAATGATGATTTATTTCTTTTATGAGCTCGTCACGTTTTAATAAGTGCGATGATTCAAATACCCTAATACTAAATCTAATTTGATTGCCATCATCAGATATATAAGGTTTAAATAATGTGTTTTTGATCTGATCGGAGGTGTTGTTATATGCCATATTAAGGGTAAAACTATCAATTGCATTACTGTTTGTAATCTGTTGCAATAATTTTACTGTCGTACCTAAAGATAATATTTTCCCTGTCTGAGGAAGGCTATCTAAATAATTATGAATTTCTATTATATGATCTAATATAAAACTGTTAAACCAGTAGCTGTTATTAATATCATCACCTTCGGTATCGCTACTATCATCTGCTACAGCAAATATGTTATCTAGCTCTTCCTCTTGCTCAGATATGTAACTTTGCGGAGCGTCTATTACTACATCTAGAGGAGTTGTACCACCAAAATTTTTATCAATTAACTCCATTCCTTGGTAAATTTCAGTAGATTTTTTATAATAATCTATAAATCTATTTTCTACTGTAAGATTTGTAACTCCTATAATCCCGGCAATTGTCACTATCGCAAATACGGCCATAATCAAAACCCTTTGCTTTTTTACCAAATTAGCAAGTGTACCAGTCACCTTTGCTGTCAGATTTCCGCTATCAAAGGAATGATTGGGCTCTAAAAAAGTTAGTAATATTGGAAAAACGATAAAGGACATGATAAAAGAGGTAGAAATTCCAATAGTCATCATCCAACCAAAATCTATAACTGGTTTTATTCCGCTGATAATAAGGGAAGTAAAAGCAATAATAGTTGTAATTGCAGTGTAAAAACACGGGGTAAACATTTTATTGATAGTCATCCTGACTATATTCTTATGATCCAAATATTTATTACTTTCGCGTAATTCTCTATAACAGACAATTAGGTGTATAATTATAGATAGAGTTATGATTAATAATAACGCTATAAAATTAGATGATACTATAGTCACTGGCCATTCCAACAATCCTAAAAAACCGACCATAACAATAGATACCATAGAACATATTAATACAGCTATCGCCATAAAATATATGGATCTAAAAGCTATTAATAATAACAAAATAATAAAACATAATACCCCTAGGCCAAATGTTCTAATATCGCTATCAATAAAGCTTATCGAATCGACCACTATCATTGGAACTCCTCCTAAATATAAAGAGGCCTGATCCATATGTTCAGACATCATACCACGGATTTGTTGAATTTCCTTATTACGTTTTTCGAGTAACAAATTATTTCGTTTTTTAATCTCGCTAGATAATAATTTTAATTCCGTTTTTTCGTCCAAATCAAGAGACGGCTTATTTAAAAGAATATTACGCTTCTGGATAAGATTATTATATATTTCATCCTCTGGTAAACTAATCAGTAATGCTGTGTGCGCTGCATCTCTACTTACAAGCAAATCACTATATAAAGGGCTAGAAACTAACTCAATTTCGGCTAGCTCCATATCAATATCTGGATTGTTTAAAGTATTAATTTTTTTGTTAATTAGGTCAGATATAGATACTTGGGGACTTCTAATAAGAGGAACATTTAGAATACTAATTACTGAAGAAATCCACGGGATATTTTCTAGCTTGTCATGTAACTTATTTAAATCAGAAATTGTCGATTTATCAAAAACCTTATTTGAATTAGGTGAATAAGTAATTACTAAATATTCGTCTGATCCGTAACGTTTTTTTAGCTCCCTATAATATTCTAGGTCCTTATCATTTTCTAATACCAAAGCATCAGAAGAAGCACTTAAATGGAATTTTGGCATATGGTAACCTAATGCTATAACAAACAGCAAAACACATGAAAGGGCTATTACCGGATGGCCAAAAACTATCTTATGATATAATTTAGACAATTTATTTAAAATATTAGCCATAGAATTATAAAAAATTTAATATTACTTCTGTTAGAATGAAAACACCACATAATAATGACGCTATTATAGGTAAATAAATTGGATATGATACTACTGTTTTGTTACAAGTTATAGATTTTAGCTTGATCCTGATTAGCGATATATTCACAAAGAGAAAAATACTCAACATTACAAGACTAGTTAACCTAGCGAGGGTAGTAATTGGCAATGATATTGCAAATATTATAACTAGAATTGCAGATATTATGGTAGAAATAATAGGAGTTTTGGTGACTCTATTTACATTCGATAAGATTTTAGGAGCTAAATTTTGTTTTGCCATTCCGTACATCATACGTGAAGCCATAATTATTTGCACTATTGCTCCATTGATTATAGCTATGATGTTAGGGGAATAGCTTCTAGCTTTAACAATATCTGCTATGGGAGACTTACTATTTGCTAACTGGGTTAAGCTCATAGCATTAATTGCAATGAATGAGATTATGGCCAAAGGTAAAGTCCTTCTTGGATTATCTGCTTCCTCTACAGGATTTACCATATCTGCAAAACCAATAGGTAGAGATATTGATCTTTCTAGCTGATTGCGGGATGCCATAAAAGCCGTCTAAGAAAGTTATCGTGATTCCTTAAACAGGAATCAACTTGATTATAGCACTAATTCAGACATTAATAATCCAAGAGATATAAAAATTATCCCCTGTAATGCCCCTACTGCTATATTATTTCTTTCAATAACTTCTTTATTTGTATCTACTTTATAAAGAACGCAGAAATCAGTTATTTTAGTTAATATTGCATATATAGAAACCATAACTATAGAAATAATAAACCAATTTATAAATAAGATAGAAAGGTAGTCCAACTCATATGATATTACATGAGATGCTGCTGTGATAGCGTAAGCAGTTCCTATTTTCCTACCTGCAAAACGCAAGGCAAGAGCAATATTTCCTGATTCAAAAATAGCTTCTATAGATTTATGATTTTTACGGCTGAAATTCTTAATATGAATATATGTAATAGCAGTTAGAACAATCTGAGAAATTAAATAACCAGCACATAGAATTAGGATTTTTTCTATAGAATTGTTTGTAATCCATGACATAACAGTACTCACGATAATAGCTGTAGCCACCATATTTCCTGCATCTATCACTGCGGCAGAAATATTTCCTTCTGAAATTTGTTTTCTGATTGCAATATGGGGAAGCGCAATATCGTCAAATATAATTCTTGTTAGAATCATCAGCCCTATTCCTATCACACTATATAATCCAACAGCAATAGAAGAATCCACGATATTATTTGCCAATTCTCCATAAATAGCTCCTTTTAATATTATAGCTATTGCTAAAGTAACTCCTGCTAAAGATATACCAAATGCTGCATTGTGCTTAGCTAATAGCTCATTAGAAGCATCTATATGCTCTATCACGCCCGAAAATTTTCTTAGTAAACTGAAAATCAGAATAATGATTGCAAAATTGAGTAATATAATGCCGTTATAATCATTGTCCCAAACAACAAAATTAAATTCCATATATGAAAACCTAAATACAATTACTTATGATCTGACTACATATAACATTATATATGAAAGAACCACCTTTTTATTTTCTTTACACCCCCATTGCCTGCAAGCACCCCATCGTCTATTGCTGACGCTGCGTTCCCCTGTCACTTACAGTATTTATGCCATCAGTCCTACTACTTATCCTTTTTTGAGTAATGCTTCTTATGTGATTTTTTATATTCAGAAAATTCTTTCTTAGATATTTTATGATCTTTATTGGAATCTATTTTTGTAAATTTCTGGCTACAAAATTTTTTATGCTCTTGTTTTGAAACAAGACCATCTCCATTTGCATCCATCATATCAAAATATTTTGCTGCATGGCGTTCATGAAATTTTTTTCCGTGAAAACCTCCATGGCCTGAGCAAGATACTGTAACTGCTGATAATAATAATAAATAAGATAGTTTTTTCATAACGAATGCTTAGTAATATTAATATAGATAAGTCAAGATATATTATAATATATCAATTTAAACAAGAAAAATTAAAATGAAAATTATAGAGAAAACGAAATGTTTCACATGAAACATTACAAAATGGGCAAGCATTATATACCTCTAAACAAATCTTGATTAACTTTGTTTAGCACATTTTTTGTCTTGCACTGCCAACTTTTCCGGCGTTACAAGATCAATTGCCACTCCAATAATCACTAGCATCCCACCTAAAAACAAACCTAGAGATAATTCTTCACTAGTAAATATTACAGCTCCTATGACTCCAAACACTGGTACAAGCAATAAAATTGGGGCAACAGATTCAACAGGATTTCTAACCAATAAATAGTACCATATTGCGTGCCCTAAGATAGAAGGAGCAAAGCACACAAAAAAGATAGAAAAAAGATGTAGAATGCTAGCATTTGAAATAAACCCCCAATTATAAATAGTAACATCCTCAAATAACAATACCATAGTTAACGATATAAAAACGCTAATCACTGAAATCCAAGTGGTTATAGCCATAGGACTCACATTTCCTACTTTTTTTAACAATATACTATAAAGAGCCCAAAAGAATGCACTTATTACTATGAGTAAGAACGCAAACATGTTGCCTAATGAATTAGGAGTTCCAAGTAAAATAAAAGTTCCAAGAAATGCGCAAAGAACTCCTATCATTAATTTTGCATTTATTTTTTCTTTAAAAATAAATACACCCATAATTAACAAAAACGGAATAGTTAACTGCTCAACAAATACTGCAATAGATGAGTTAAGCCCTAATCTTAGGGCAGAATACATGGTTCCTAGATGACAAACTGAAAATACTATGGCTATAATAAAAATTTTTTTGATCTTGACAGGAGGCCGAGGATAGAACGGCAAGAATATCAAAGACATCACAAGAAACCTGAGAAATAATAGACTATAAACCGGCATTATCTCTAATGCTATTTTAGAAAATACAAAATTAAAGCCCCAAGAAATTGTTACCATTATCGCTAAACATAAATCTAGGGCCGAAATTTTGATTTTCATATGGCTTACTCCATATTCCCTTCAGGTAAAGTTGGTGCTCCATCTGTTGGCCCTACGCTAATTCCAGGCACAGGAACTGTAGGTATTGGGTTCGGTACGATATCAGTTATTTCAGACTTAGTGGCTTTCTTTATAACATTTTTAACCGTCTCTTTTTTACTGTTTACCGCAATTGGTTCAGTTCTCTCCTCGGTTTTCTTTGATATTAAATGACCTGTTACAATGACGCAGTTATATGAATATAACAAAGGTATGGACAAGTTACGCTGTTTTATTTTTGTATTTAATAAGATTGCCCCGTCCGCATAATCTGTTTCTCTCGCATTCATAACCGCTTGTTGAAATGCAACTTGTATCCTTGCCTCCTTACGACCCATAGAAGCCAAATCTAGAGGCATGATATGCAAACAGCTTTTACCTTTTGCATTTCTTTTTAATTTATATGAATCCTTAGGTAAATCAATACCATCTGTGCTAGTATTAGACATGATCTTAAATTCTCCCATAAAGGTAGAGCAGGCAGTTAAATTAATAAAACAGATTATAAAAATTATTTTTTTGATCATGATTAATATAGTAGATTTTATACAAGGTTAGCAATTCGTGCGGGAACTCGCATGATAATATCGCATCAACATATTGCAAGAAATTTGTCTTAAAGACTTAGTCAGTGGGTATCTAATATTTCTTTGAGGGCCTTTATATAACTGATCTTCCCTTCCCCCTTAAATATTTTTTTTGCTACTTGGCTGATATAAGAAAAATGCCTAAATTCTTCTCTTTGCATAGGATCAGTAATATGGACTTCCATAATTGGTACCGAGAATAATTTTAAACTATCTAAAATTGCTATTGATGTATGCGTATATGCTGCTGCATTAATTATAATTGCTATATAATTGTTTTCTAAAAAGGATTTTTGTAAAATAGAAACTATTTCGCTTTCACTATTACTTTGAATGGCCTCAATTACGTGATTATTCTTTAACGCTATTTCTTTTAATTCATTATTGATATCATCTAAAGTCTCATACCCATAAATTTCAGGCTCTCTTTTCCCTAATAGGTTCAAATTTGGGCCGTTAAGCACAAGAATTTTTTTCATAATATCTAATTATTTTGTAGATTGAGAATAGAACATCATCACTGAGATAGGAATAGTAATAATATATCCTAATCCCATTAGCGGCAATATTACCCATGGCTCAATAATTAAAGAAACAATGAATATTGTAACCAAAATTAGCATCGGGAAGATCCACCTATTATTAATTTTATTATTCTTTAGAGAAAGAGTTGGTACTTGGCTAGCCATTAAAACTGCTATTATCAATACATAAATTGCCAGATAACTTGGATTTTCTCTAAAGAGAAGAAATTCTAATTTAAATGATAGCATGATCGGAATCAAAATCAGTCCTGCTCCACACGGGGCTGGAATTCCAAGAAAAAAATTCTTAGTAAAATTATCATTTTCATGACTTATTGAAGAATTAAATCTTGCTAATCTAAAACCACAACAAATTGCATATACTAATGCAATTGCCCATCCAAAACCTTTTATAGGAAACTCTTTAAGCGCCCAGGAATATAAAATTAGTGCAGGCGCCACCCCAAAATTAATAAAATCTGTTAGCGAATCAAGCTCTGCACCAAATTTACTACTGGCATTAAGCATTCTCGCTAATCTACCATCCATACCATCAATAAATGCCGAAATTACTAGCAATCCAACAGATAATTCCCACCTACCTTCTAATGCATATTTTATTGATGTCATACCGAAGCATAACCCAATAATAGTTACAATATTAGGAAACAAATAGCTGATAGGAAGCTGCTTTGAATCTGATGATTTAGGAGTAGTTTTTTTACTCATTTCTACTTTATGTTAAATTGGTTCACATCATCATATTTATCTGGCTTTCTTACCAAAAATACAAATCATCAACCTTTGTTTTTAGCTTTTGGTTTATCTTGTGGTTTCTTCTTAGCTACGGCTTTCTTGGTAACAGTTTTTTTAGCTACTGTTTTTTTAGCAGTAATGGGTTTACTTGCAGATTTACTAGCTAGCTCTCCTAGAATAGTTTCGCCCCCAATAGTAGTTTGGCCTTCAAGCACCTTGATATTAGAGTTACTAGGAAAATATACATCCATACGAGAACCAAATCTAATTATTCCAAATTTGTCACCTGCCTTCACTTCTTGGTTAACATCAAGCTCACATATTATTCTTTTAGCTATTAATCCGGCAATTTGAACAAAAATAATTTTTTCACCTTTGTCATTTTGTACAACACATGTTTGCCTTTCATTATCTTTACTTGCTTTTTCTAAAGCAGCATTAAAGAATTTACCGCTTCTATAATGTAAATCAGTGATAGTACCTGACATTGGTACACGGTTTACATGTACGTTAAAAACACTCAAAAAGATACTTACTCTTTTATAGGTTTGTTTGCCAAGATTTAATTCTTCAGGGGCGGTAGCATCTTCTATTTTATGCACTATGCCATCAGCAGGGCTAATTATTAAATTTTCTCCTTCTGGAGATACACGGTCCGGGTCCCTGAAAAAACATATTATAAAAATAGTTACCATAGCTGCAACCCACCCAATCGTTGGCATTATCGCTCCTGATAAAAACGCGAACGCAGTTCCGATAATAATGAATATGTAACCTTCTCGGTGAATGGGAGGAATATATTTTAATTTCATGTTGAATTCTTAAGTAAAAAATTATTAATAAAATTAGCAGTGATTATTATTTTTATAATTGGTATAAATCGGGAGTGAAGCTACTATAAAAATTATTAATAATAAATATTAATCTTAAATTAATTAACATTGGATTTGGTATAAATATGATATCTAGCAATAAAAGTCACTTTAATGATCGTATCGCAATAGCATATGGGGACGGAATTGGGCCAGAAATAATGGAGTCAGTGTTACGTATCTTACAGGCAGCTGAGGTAAATTTATCTATTGATATCATATCAATAGGACAAGAGCAATATAACCATGGCTTTCCTTCTGGCATTCCTGATCAGGCTTGGGAAACAATTAAAAACAATCGCATATTGCTTAAGGCCCCAATTACAACTCCGCAAGGTAAAGGTTATAAAAGCGTAAATGTTACACTCAGAAATAATTTAGGATTATTTGCAAATATTAGGCCAGTTTTATCATATCATCCTTTTGTGGAATGTAATTTTCCCAATATGAATTTAGTGATTATTAGAGAAAATCAAGAAGGATTATATTCAGGTGTAGAATATCGCCAAACCAGAAATTCCCATAAATCTCTAAAAATAATAAGTCGCACTGGTTCGGAGAAGATTATAAAATATGCATTTGATTACGCCATAAAACATAATAGAAAAAAAGTTACCTGTTTTATAAAAGATAATATCATGAAAATTACTGACGGGATGTTTCATGATATGTTTAAAAAAATCTCTTCTCATTACCCCGAAATAGAAAATACTCAAATGTTAGTTGATATTGGTATGGCAAGGGTAGCAGCGGGTCCTGAAAATTTTGATGTTATAGTAACCGGAAATTTATATGGAGATATTCTATCTGATATTGCAGCTGAGGTATCTGGTTCAGTTGGATTATGCGGATCTGCAAATATCGGAGAAGATTATGCAATGTTCGAAGCCATTCATGGCTCTGCTCCTGATATTGCAGGAAAAAACATTGCCAATCCATCAGGTTTAATTAACGCCGCAGTGATGATGTTACATCATCTTTCAAAGAATGAAGAAGCAACATTAATTACTAACGCACTAAACCTTACTCTAGAACAAGGAATACACACAGCAGATTTATATAATGACAAATCCAGTACTAAAAAAGTAGGAACTACTGAATTTACAGATGCGTTAATTTCTAATCTTGGCTCTAAACCACAAAAAATTAACTTTAATACGAGCGTAAGTAACCAAAATATAGAAACTCGTAAAATCAATCCAAAAAAACTATCTCCAATAGAAAAACGTAAAGATTTGGTAGGAGTAGACATATTCTTTGATAATATAAAATTATCTACTGTCGAAAAGATCATAACAACCATTAAAAAGGCTACACAAGATACATTGTTAGATGTCCAGGCTGTAATAGTAAGAGGAGTTGCAGTGTGGCCTAACAAAAATGAATGTTTACAAAATACACCAGATACTTATAACTGCCGATTTGTTTCAAAAAACGATAAAAATAAAATCATTTCTCAAAAAGAAATTGTGGATTTATTAAATGCCCTAAATAAGACCAAAATGGAGTTTATAAGTATAGAAAATCTATATGTATTTGATGGAAAAATAGCTTTTAGCGAAATAGCAGTTAGTTAAGTTAATTTTACTAGACGCGTCTAATACCAATTCCCATCTTTAATACTATAAATTTTGAATTGGTATTAGTAAATATAGTATGCTATATTTACCGTGGAACGTAGCATGCGCGGCAATTGAGCGTTCCCATTTTAAAACCGCTTTTAAAATGGGATTTAGTATAATACATTAACTTGATTGTATCTTAGTCAAATACTATAATGAAAATTAGGTTTATTAATCATAATGAAACTGGTAAAGATGGCCCAGTGGCCCAAGACTGCAAGCATTAGCCGATTAATAAAACCAAGATTGAAGTTGATGAAAGGTAAAAAACCAAAGAAATTTGGTGGTATTAACCGATTTAAAGAAAATAAATATCATGCAGCAAGATGAAGAAGATTTAAAAAAACTTGCCGAATCTATAGATGATGAGAGTTATTTTGAAGATGCTATGAATTGGTATATTACGAAGTTCTGTAACCCTATTACAGAACGAGTATTTTGGTTCACAGTTCTAGTTTTTTTCAGCTTCTTTATTTACAATTTACAAAACCAACTGCGTGCATGGTATCCTATCAAAATTCATCGCCCTATCATTATATATAATAAAGATACCACAATGAAGCAGGTGGTAAAGAAAATGCAAAACCCATATAATAACGCAGATTATGCAATCCTCAGACATTTAATTAAACATTATGTAACGATGAGGGAAGAATTTCTAAAAGGTAGTCTGGATTTATTAAAAATAGATAATAGGCTAAAACGTGTTGCCAATAACTCGAGTAAGGAAATATCTAGAGACTATCAAAAATTATTTGATTTAGATGACGTACGAAATCCGATTAGAAGGCTAGGAAAATCTGGTACTAGAAAAATTGATATCATAGATATAGAGCTAAAAATACGTGAATTATCAATGTTTGAAAAGGCTAAAAGATTTAACCAAATAATCGAGTTACCTAGAATGGCAACTGTTACTTATAGAGTAAGAGAAGAGACAGCTAGAAATAAAAGCAATTCTATATGGAAGGTAATTGTAGGATTTAATTATTCAGGAGTAATAATAGATACTAGTAATAAGGACTTAACATTTGGAGGATTTACTGTTACAGGTTATAAACAAAGAAAAATAAAACAATAATGAAAATACTATTATTTGCTATTTTGATTCTAAATCTTACGTTTCCTCATATCTCATATGCAAAGGGGAATCTGCCCATAGTAACTCCTAGACCTTTGGCACATAATTCAAAAATCAGAGTTTTCTCATATAAAGAAGATACAATATATAGATATGTGGGCACATATAAGTTTCAGTCACATATTAAATTTCAACAAGGTGAAACAATACAAACTATTTCCATGGGAGATACTAGTGGCTGGGAAATGATTCCAAGTGGCAATAGATTATTTCTAAGACCTCTTAATAATAGAGCCAAAACAAATATGACCCTGATTACCAATAAAAGGCTGTACCAATTCTTACTAGATGCAACTAGTGTACAATCCTTTAAAGATAGTAACGCTCTTTTCCAAGTGAGATTTCTTTATGATGATGATACCAATGGAGGATTTACAGTGATAAAACAAGATGATGATGCTGTAGTAGACTTATCAGAGCCCGGTAAATATAATTTTAACTATACATTTACAGGTCCTAATAAAATAGCCCCAGTAAAAGTATTTGATGATGGAGATTTTACATATTTTGAATTTAGAGAAAAAGATGCCGAAATACCAGCAATGTTCTATGTAGATTCAGATGGCTATGAGGGGTTGGTTAATTATAGAGTTAGAGGAAAATATATCATTATAGAAAGACTTTCTGCTGTTTTCACATTAAGACACGGAACCGATACCGTATGTGTATTTAACGAAGTGATGAAACAAAAAGAAAACAGGAATAAGAATATATAATCCTTATTCCTGTTTTTAATATTTAACGTCTAATTATTCAGAATCAGAAGCAGATTATTCGTCACCTCTTCCAAAACCTGTATTCTCGCGAGCTTTATTTTGTGCAGCTATCCCTGCAGGAGAAATATCTTTTTTAACATTTTTATACTTAGATGCCATCTGAGAATTATCTACATCATTATCAGCATCTTTTGCATTATCATCGTTAGATTGTGCGGCTGCTCCTGTATTTTTTTGAACAATGACGGTTTGTTCAAGATTTAATAATTTAGCTGCTAACTCTTTTGCTTTCACTTCTACTAAATCGTTATTCACAGCAGGACTATCAAGCCCTACTAATTCATCTCTTATTGCGCCAACGCGATCTACAACCGCGTTAACACAATAGCTCTTATCTACTACTTTATGTGCTTTCTCTATTTTTGCGAGCTCATTTCTTACTGCTATTTCTATATCCTGTTGGTTATATTCACGACCTTCTAAATGAGGCCTTACCATCGTAGCTAATTTATTATCTAAAAAATTCTCGAAATCAGCGCGGTAATTAGCACTCTCAAGTTGAGACTGAACATTCTTATTTGAGTCTCTTTCTACCTTGGTTGATATTAGCGCAGCTTTACTTCCTGACAACTCTTTCTCATACGCGGTTTGTTTGGTATTTACATCGGTCAGCTGATTGCTAACGGCTTTACCAATATAATAGCTTGGGACACCTACTACTGCACCACCTACTACACCAACTCCAGCACCTACACCCACTTTAGCCGCTGTAGAAAGATCTTTATACCAATCCCAGGCATCAGTAAAAAAATCAGACGTAGCACCAGAAAAACCTGGTATCAATGGTAACGTTAAAACTAATGCCGTTACTGCCGCTGCTGCTAGAAGTGTGGTAGCTGTTGCCTTTAATGCATATTGGCTTTTTGGTGACATATACTCTATATTTCCTTAAGTTATGTTGCATAATATAGCATAATTTTTAAAGCATGTCAAATTGTCAAAGCTTAAGTCATTATGCATTCTCCTGCTGTCCATTTAAACTCTATAAAAACTTTAATCAACTTATTTCTGATAAACATCTGTAATTCCTCATATTACATGATGATTTCATACATAAAACTAGATAAATCTGGCAGTGTTAGAAGATTTTAAAAAATATCATTTAGGCAATAGATAAAAATTCGTCCCAGATATTTTTTGTAATATCATAGTTTCTAAAAGAATTAATTTCTTGTATACCAGTAGGTGAAGTCACATTAATCTCAGTCAAATAATCACCTATAAAATCTAAACCTACAAAATATAATTTTCTTTCTAATAATATTTTGCCTAGCTCTTCTGAAATTTTCTTTTGCTTGGGTGTTAACTCCACATCTTTTGCCAGCCCTCCAGCATGAAAATTGGCTGCCACGCTATCATTTTGGGGAACTCTCAACACTTGTCCTATAATTTTACCACAAGCTAATATCACCCTCAAATCCCCTATTTTAATTTCAGGTAAATAACGTTGTACCATGCAAGGCGTATTATATTCTTTTTTTATAGCAAAAATAGCTTCCCTTAATTTATCAAATGGCTTTACATGCTTAGACACCCCTTCCCCTCCACATGCATATAACGGCTTTACGATTATCTGGTTAAAATTATTTGCAAACTCTTCTATTACACTAACATTTTCGGAAACTAATGTTTCTGGCATATACTCTTTAAAATCGCACGCTAAAAGCTTCTCCGGCGCATTCCTGATTTCGGTAGGGTTGTTAATTAATAGCACTTTATTACCAAGCTTTTCTAATAAATAAGTAGTAGTAATGTAATGCATGTTAAAAGGCGGATCCTGGCGAATAAATATGATATCTAAGCTAGATAAATTCACTCTTTTAGGAGCCGATAAAGAAAAGAATTCTTTTTTACCAGGAAACAACTTAACCTCACTTAACAACGCCACCACCTCTCCATTTTCTAGAAATAAATCCTCAGGAGTATAATGATATAATAAGAATCCCCGATTCTGAGCTTCTAACATCAACATATAAGTAGAATCACAATTCACATCGATCCCCCCTATATGATCCATCTGAAATCCTATTTTTTTTGTTAACATTTTACACTATTGATGCTTAAGATTGATAGAATTTACGTATAAGGAAACATTGTAATCCCTTACTTCTGGAGAGTCAAATTTATGAATTCAAATTAACCTCCCCCCTTGAAGGAGAGCCGAGATCTAATGATCTCGGAGAAGGAAAAATTTCGTCCCCCTGGAACTGTCCGCGGGTGAGCAGTCGCTCCCCTATGCTAGCAATTCGCCCCATACCATGCTGCTATAATCTCATACCTCGCCACTCAACCGTGTCCAGCTTCAAGCTGGCTAAACCGAGAATGAGCTGCCGCAGCCGCAGGTTCCTGATGCGTTTGGGTTATTGATTTTAAAATAGCTTCCGCTTAATTCATTTACATAATCTATTTGCGATTCTTTCAGCAAATCATAAGATGTTTCATCTATAACGCCTAAAACTTTGTTTCCAGACAAGATTTGTAGGTCATCTTCTTTTTTGCTTTGATCAAAATCAAAATGATATTGGAACCCTGAGCACCCTCCCCCAGATACAGATACTCTGAGCAAAACTTCTTTATCGTCACTAGAAGCTATGAGTTTTTCTATTTGAGTTTTAGCACTATCTGAGAATGTCATTTTAGCTGTTTCCATTTTCTTTTTTTTGAGTTCGGTTAGCATTACAATGTTTATCTGGCTTTATACCATCAGTCAACTGATGTATTAGACACTGTTGTTAAATCTATATATTTTTAGATTTAACAACAGTGTCTAGTATTACTTCTTGGTAATACGAGTTTTTCATGTATAACACAATTCAAAACTTATAGTATTTAAAGATGAGAATTGGTATAATGAGCATCATGATGCTATAGAGCAATTATTAATATTAAGGAGCTAACAAAATGTTAGAGAGTTATGCTTGCAAACATAAAGAACTGAGTAGATTCTATAAAGAAGATGAATCAAAGAACAGAACCCCCTTCCAGCGTGATCGTGACCGGATCATACATTCGCTGAGTTTTCGCCGCTTAGAATATAAAACTCAAGTATTTGTAAATTTTGAATCAGATCATTTTAGAACTAGGTTAACTCATAGCCTAGAAGTGGCCCAAATTAGTCGTGCAATTGCACGTAGATTAGGATTAGATCAAGATTTGGCAGAAGCAATTGCACTAGCACACGACATTGGGCATCCACCATTTGGACATGCAGGAGAAGATGCCTTAAATAAAGTTATGAAAAAATATGATGGTTTTGACCACAATGCTCAAGGTTTAAAGATTTTAATCAAATTGGAATCACCATATGCAGAATTTGAAGGATTGAACCTAACTTATGAAGTATTAGAAGGAATATTAAAACATAACGGCCCTCTTACGGGTAAAATTCCAAAAATTATTCACGATTATGATAAACAATATAAATTTCATCTAAAAAAACATAGCTGCTTAGAGGCCCAAATTGCATCGTTAGCAGATGATATAGCATATAATAATCACGATATTGATGATGGGTTCAGAGCAAATTTGATTTTCGAATTAGATTTTAAAGAAATTCCGTTAGTAAATGATGCAATAGAATTTATTAACAAAAAATATCCTAATATTAATCAAGTAAAAAGGTTACACGAAGTTCGACGAATCATCTATTCTAAAATGGTCGATGATTTAATTGATCAAACTCTAAAAAATTTAGAATCTAATAAAATAAAAACTTGTGAGGACATCAGAAACCATAAAAAATTTATCGCAAGCTTCAGCCCTCAAATGCAGAAACAAATCTCACTGTTAAGCAGCTTACTATATAACAAGGTCTATAACTCTACCCATGTACGCTATACCCATGTAAAATCACAAAGAATAGTTACAGATATTTTCAACTATTATATCGAATATCCAGAATGTTTAAATGACAGTCTCAAAGAAAGGTTCTACAAAACCTCCAACAAAAAAGATCAAGTAAGAGTAATTTGCGACTACATAGCCGGCATGACAGACCGCTTCGCCTACAAACACCACAAAGAGCTAATCCAGCTTGAAGCTGGACACGGTTGAGTGGCGAGGTATGAGATTATAGCAGCATGGTATGGGGCGAAGTGCTAGCATAGGGGAGCGACTGCTCACCCGCGGACAGTTCCGCGTAAGCCTAAGTGACGTCTGAACGATGATTTATGATTAGCTGGACACGGTTGAGTGGCGAGGTATGAGATTATAGCAGCATGGTATGGGGCGAATTGCTAGCATAGGGGAGCGACTGCTCGCCCGCGGACAGTTCCGCGTAAGCCTAAGTGGCGTCTGAACGATAATTTATGATTAGCTGGACACGTTAGAGTGGCGGGATATGAGGTTATAGCAGCATGGTATGGGGCGAATTGCTAGCATAGGGGAGCGACTGCTCACCCGCGGATAGTTCCGCGTAAGCCTAAGTGACGTCTGAACGATAATTTATGATTAGCTGGACACGGTTGAGTAGCAAAATAGAGATTATAGCAGCATGGTATGGGGCGAAGTGCTAGGATTAGCTAGATCCCCTTTCCCCAAGATCATTAAAACTCCTTCTTCCCTCAAGCGGAGGGTTAACCACGCTTCCTTATACGCAACTTCTTAAATTCTAAATATCAATAGTGTAAAATGTTCACACAAAAAACTATTTCCATTTGATGTTGCAGCCCATGGAGGGGTGTTGTTTGGTGGGGATTTCTTTTCCTTGGAGATAGTTATCTATTGCACTTCTAAGGTCTAAGCCCGTTATTTCTTTATTACTTCCTGGAGTTGAGTCATCTAACCTGCCCCGATAAATTAATTTGTTATTTTGATCAAATAAATAAAATTCTGGGGTACATTCTGCTTTATATTTTTTTGCTATTTCTTGAGTTTGGTCATATAGATAGGGAAATTGGAAATTTAAACTATTAGCTAATTCTTTCATTTTTTCTGGCGAATCTGCTGGATAATTTTCTGCATCATTGGAGCTAATTGCAACAGCTTCAATATCACTTTCGTATTTATTGGTAATATCAATTATTTGGTCATGATAATGGATCACATAAGGACAATGATTACAAATAAACATTATTAGTTTTCCTTTATCTTGTGACAAAGAATTTGAATTAAATAACTGATTATCAATTGTATTTAGTAGTTCAAATTCGGGTAATTTGCTACCTAAATCCAACATTTTTGAATATGTTAATACCATTTTTTGTTAGTCGGTTAATATTGTTAATTTATCTATTTTTTGAGTTGTTGCATAAGTACTATGAGTCATAGGTAGAACGCAGCCTCATTACGAGCCGTAGGCGCGGTGATCCCTTCCAACCTATGAATTGCTATCATCTACCTGGTTTGCAGCCCGAAGGCTAGCTTTAATGTTAATAGAAAGAGCGTGAATAGTTTTCAATTCTTCTTTTAAGATACCATAAATTAGTTGATGAGCTTTTACTTTTGAAAGGCTATTTAATTTTTCTGCAGTAATATTAATTTTGAAGTGACTCTCTCCTGTGCCATCAAACCCGTTATGACCCGCATGTAGATGGGATTCATTGATAATTTCAAGATGTGAATAATTAAGTTCAGCTTTTAGTTTTGATGCTATTTTTTCTTTCATAAACAATATCTAATTAAGGAAGCTGGTTAATCATGTTCATTATTTCAGGGCTCTCCCAATTTAAATATCCTGAAACTTGCATATGAGCCTTCAAATTCTTATCCACCAAAATTGTAGTCGGAATACCTACAGATTGTAAAGATTCATATGCTTCTAATGTTTTATCTTGGTAAATTGCCAGATTTTTAATGTTTAAATTATCCATAAAATCTTTTAACCCTTCTATTGATGCGCTATTATCGATTGAAATAGCTAATATTTCTATATTTTCTTTTCCTATAATTTCTACCAAATTATCTAATTGTGGTAACTCCTTTATGCAAGGAGCGCACCAGGTAGCCCAAAAATTTATTAATATGATTTTTCCTTTAAATTTAGTTATATTTATTATCTCTTCTTTATCATTTGTGATATTAAAATCTGGTATCTTGGCTGGCGGAGAAATACGGTAAATATCTGCAGCTGGAAAAGCTGTTTCATCATATGAGATTTTTTTAAAGAACATATCATATAAGAGTAACCCTAAACCCATAAAAATAACTGTTACTAAAGTAACGATATAGATCCTGGTTTGTTTTTTTAAGGCCATTTTTGATAAGTTTATAAACTGATGCTGCTAACCGATTTACAGAAAATAAAATTAGTTGTAAATCTATATTTTTCAAGCCATATTGTGAAATAATTTAACTTAAATTTACCAAACAATGGCACAGCAAAAAAAGCCAAATACTATGTGGGGAGGTCATTTTTCTAAGGCTCCTGACCAGATAATGCAAGAAATCAATGCATCGATCTCATTTGATAAAAACCTATATAAAGAAGATATAAAAGGCTCTATTGCGCACAGCAAAATGCTTGCTAAGCAAAATATCATCACTCAAACTGAGGCAGAAGAGATTGCAAAAGGATTAAACCACATAGAAGGTGAAATTGACTCAGGAATTTTTCAGTTCAGCGAAGCCTTAGAAGATATTCATATGAATATCGAGTCTAGATTAAAAGAAATAATTGGTGATGTAGCAGGTAAACTTCATACCGCACGCTCTCGTAACGATCAAGTAATTACAGATTTTAGATTGTTTGTTAGAACCACAAATAATCAAATTATTTCCTTGATAACGGGGTTAATCAATAGCCTAATTAAAAAAGCAGAATCTAATATTGATACTATTTTACCTGGTTATACACATCTGCAAGTTGCACAGCCTGTAAGTTTAGCGCACCACTTTATGGCATATGTTGAGATGTTAGGGCGCGATATATCAAGATTTGAAGATTCTAATAACAGACTAGATGAATCACCTTTAGGGGTAGCCGCTCTTGCCGGAACATCATTTCCAATAGATAGAGATTTCACAGCTAATGAACTAGGATTTAGTAAGCCTACAGAAAATTCTTTGGATACAGTGTCGGACCGAGATTTCGCATTAGATTTATTATCAAATAGCAGCATTTGCATGAGTCACCTAAGTAGACTCTCTGAAGAGATAGTGCTATGGATGTCGCAATCATTTAAGTTTATTACCTTAAGTGATGCATATACGACGGGCAGCTCAATTATGCCCCAAAAACGCAATCCTGATGCTGCAGAATTAATCAGGGGAAAAACAGGGCGAGTTTATGGAAATCTGATTACTTTATTAACGGTAATGAAAGCCCTGCCTCTTGCATATAGTAAAGATTTGCAAGAAGATAAAGAGCCGGTTTTTGATAGTAGTAACACCATAATTATCGCATTAAAAGTAGCGAGCGCTATGGTCGATGATATGAAAATTAATGATGATAATATGCTAAATGCTACCAATACCGGATTTATTACTGCAACTGATTTAGCCGATTATCTGGTAAGAGAGTTTAAAATCCCTTTTAGAAATGCACATCATATTACCGGTAAGATAGTTAAACTAGCAGAAGAAAAAAAATGCGGTCTGGATGAAATTAAATTAGAGGAATTACAAAAGATAGAACCTAAGATCAATAATGATATATATCAGATTCTCAAAACTGAGAACTCATTAAATACCAGATCTTCTTACGGCGGCACCTCTCCTAAAACAGTTACTGAGGCAATAATCAGGGCAAAAAACAAATATAATAATTGAAAAATAAGGCATTTACGAGTAGAAGTCCCTAACCTAAATTATTGATAAGACTATAAAAGAGTCCAAAGTAAAGGTTTTTAGCTATTTAGTAATGAAGGTAAAAGCTAGCCAAGCTTTAAACTAGTAACCAAAAAAACAAACAGATGAAAAAAATTTTAATTGTGGGGGTAATATTGGGGTTAAGTAATTGTGGTGTGAAAGGTGATTTATATCTTCCTTCTGGTAATGATGCTCCAAAGAATTTTCAACCTACCCAGTGCCCATTCTGTTTTACGCCCAATTTCATTGAAGTGATTTCTATATAATAACGATATGGATTATTTTAATTATAAGGAAAAAGATTTATTTGCAGAAGAAGTAAAAGTTTCAGATATTGCATCTGAAATCAAAACCCCTTTTTATCTTTATTCCAATAATACTTTGGCAAGACATTATAAAATCTTCGATGAAGCGTTAGATTTTGAGAACAAGCTTGTGTGTTTTGCGGTTAAAGCTAATTCAAATATTGCAGTATTAAAAGTTCTTGCTGACCTAGGCGCCGGTGCAGATGTAGTATCTCAAGGCGAAATCTTTAGAGCAATTACTGCAGGTATATCACCAGAAAAAATCGTTTTTTCGGGGGTAGGAAAAAACTCAGAAGAAATCGAATATGCTTTAAATCAGCAGATTCTACAGTTTAACTGCGAATCTATAGAAGAGATAAGAGATATTGATCAAATATCGCAAAGATTAGGTGTAAAAGCAAATATTGCTATAAGAATTAACCCTGATGTCGCAGCAGATACTCATGATAAAATTTCAACCGGAAAGAAAGGAGATAAATTTGGTATTGATATCGATAACGCAGTTTCTGTAATCAAAGAAATTCTTACTTATAAACATATCACTTTTAAAGGAATATCTGTTCATATTGGCTCCCAAATCATATCATTAGAGCCGTTCAGGAAGGCATTTTTAAGAGTAGTAGAATTTGTAGAACAAATAGAGTCACAAAATATCTCTACTGTTGATAATATAGATTTTGGTGGCGGACTTGGTGCATATTATGGTGAAAATGATACTGTTTTGCCTGAAGCATATGGTAAAATGGTTAAAGAAGTAGCTGGCCATCTTAAAAATAAAAAATTTATCTTTGAACCAGGTAGATTAATTGCAGCTAATAGCGGAATATTAGTGTCATCTGTGATCATAGTAAAAAATACTGAAGATAAAAAATTTGCTATTCTTGATGTAGCAATGAATGATTTGTTACGCCCTGCATTATACGGCGCAAAACATGAAATTGTTCCTTTAGGAAAGAAGGAAGGAAGCGCAACAATTTATGATTTCGTAGGTCCTATTTGTGAAACTTCAGACATTTTTTCTATAGATACTAAGTTCCAAACATTATCAGCAGGAGACAAAGTAGCAATCCGTTCTACCGGTGCTTACGGAGCGGTAATGTCTTCAGAATATAATTCCAGACCCTTGATTCCAGAAGTCATTGTGAAAGATAATAATTACGGAATTATCAAATCTCGCCCTCAAATGGTAGATCTAATCAAAACAGAAAAAATACCAGATTGGATTTAGAGATTTTTAGAGCCTTCCTAACGTTGTTGAACATAACTGTTGATTTTATTCCCAGCAGTAGGAGCCGATATATGATGCGGGTTTGCATTTGAAATCTCCAATCCCACAAGCCCTTTGCCAATTTGAGATATTTCAGACAGGTCTAGTTTTTGTTCACGGTTATTTGGTTTAGAAATTTGAATTTGCTTCAGTGCATTGGGTTGCGCCTGGGGATTACTAACTTCTACCCCATTTTGTTTCATAAACATATCAATATCTTTTTCGCTGACTCCTAAAGATTTTGCGTTTTTTTGTATTTGTTGATATTGGGCCTTAGAACCTCCTCCTAATATAAATTCTAGAATTTGATCTATAAGAGATTTCAGAGTTTTTTTTGGCATAAATTCTACATTGTTTTCTGCTGTAGAATTTTTTTGTTTTTCGCCCAGCGATAATGTTCTTCTATTCATCATATCCACCCTAAATATAATTTTTGTGCTGCCATTATACTATTTTTTTGATGTTGGTGCAAGCATTGTTATTCGTTATGTTATTAGTTATTTTGCTTTCTTTACAAGAGTTATAATTTTTAGTACCATGAAGGTTAAGCTATATTTTTCTTAAGATAGGAAACCAAAAATATAACTTGATTATTTAGCTAAAAGGAAGGTTTGTACCAAACCCCATTCTTGAATGGAAGAGTGGTAATAACGTAAATCTTTCAATGACGGCGTAATATGAGTATGTAAGGTTATGTAATGCGGGAAGATAATTTATTAATGGAGAAATTAGAAATAGAGGTAATAGATTTACCAAAGGTCACCGCAGCAGAAAATAAAATTATTGCCAAATCTGGTAAAAAGTTCAGAAGAAAATCTCCATGGACCTTTTCTTTCTTTTGTACTGTGTGTGGCTTCCTCAGTCTGCCTTTTTGGTCAAATGAGGAATATAGCAGAGGTTATAAAAAGGGGGTTCTGTCAGCTGCCCATGAAAGAGGAATACCTGGTTTACCAGTAAATATTAAATCCAATAATTTCAGAAATTTTCTAATTACCGTTACAATAGGTGCTTTTGTTGGTGTTGTGATAGGGTTAATCTTAGTATTTTCTGGTAAAGCAGTGGTATCTATTATATGGGGCAGCGTAGCAGGAGCTACTATTACCACATTATTTACATTAGGTACATATTTACAAATGGGATATTATAGCAATAAAGGCTTTAAGGAGGGAAAGAACCAGTTTAATTTGCAATTCAAAAAATTATTACATTCCGATCTAAAAGCAGAAGAAATACATAAAACACAAAAGCGCACCCACCATTAAATTCTTTCAGCATGAATACGATTACAATACTGCCATTAGCTACCAGAAATGATAAGTTGATTGATGGCATAATATTAGATACAACTTAAAATAACTAACCGAACTCATCAAAAAAATGACGAAATATCTGCTTAGTATTGATCAGGGAACTACCAGTAGTAAGGCTATATTATTTGATATGCGAGGCAGGGTAGTTAAAATTGCTCAGCAGGAATTAAAAAGATTCTTTCCACAAGATGGTTATGTAGAACAAAATCCGCAAGAAATTTTAGATACGGTACTCAGTACAATAAAAGAGGTATTAGAATATTGCGATACAGATGAGGTCATTAGTTGCGGTATAACAAATCAAAGGGAAACCATAATATTATGGGATAAAGAGTCCGGGAAACCGGTATATAATGCAATTGTTTGGCAAGATCGGAGGACAGATTCTTGGATCAAAAATCATCAAAAAGAATATAGAGAAATAATAAAAGACAAAACTGGCCTCTTATTAGATGCATATTTCTCTGCAAGTAAAATAAAATGGATATTAGATAATGTTCCGGAAGCTAAAAATTTACAAAATAAAAAAAGACTTCTTTGCGGTACCATTGATAGCTTTTTGTTATGGCATTTAACAGGCAGGAAATGTCACAAAACTGATAGTTCTAATGCTTGTAGAACTATGCTATATAATATTCATCAAAATTGTTATGATGAAGAATTATTAAAAATCTTTGATATACCAAGAAAAATTCTACCAGAGGTCAAAAACTCCGTTGATGATTTTGGTTACATAGATAAATCTATCACTAATCATAATATTCCAATCAGATCCATATTAGGAGATCAACAAGCAGCAACTGTTGGGCAATCCTGCATAGGCCCTTCTATGGGCAAAATTACATTTGGAACCGGGTGTTTTATGATGTTAAATACTGGACAGGAGGCAATTAATTCAACTAGCGATCTCCTTACTACCATTTTATATAGCATAGATGGCAAGGTGACATATGCTTTAGAAGGGGCATGTTTTTATGCAGGGGCAGTGATTAACTGGTTAAAAGATAGTTTAAATATCATATCTGATATTAATCAAACAGAAGAATATGCTAAGCAGGCAAAAGATATAAAGGGGCTATATTTTGTACCTGCATTTGGGGGCCTAGGTGCCCCTTATTGGAACCCAGAAGCAAAGGCTTTGATTAAAGGTATTACAAATCAAGTGGGTAAAAAAGAAATCGTCAAAGCTGCTTTTGATTCAATCGTATTGCAAGCACTGGATTTAATGAATGCCATGGAACAGGACGGAAAAAAATTTTCTACCGTAAGAATCGATGGTGGAATGGCAAATAATAAATGGTTTACTCAGCATCTAGCAAATTATTTAAAAAAGACTGTAGAGATTCCAGAAAATATTGAATCAACTTCATTTGGGGCAGCTCTATTTGCCGCATATGGAGCTGGACACATAGAATTTGATGAAATACCAAAACTATGTAGAATAAAAGGGCAGAAAGAAGCAGAAGATTTACCAGATTATCAAGAGAAAATTATTGGATGGAAAAAGGCAGTAAACTTAACTTAGTTTTGCTTTATCGATATTAGATAGCATTAATTTCGCTAACTCTATTTCTCCCTTTTTCTTATTATTGGAAGTAATTTGAATTTCTTCTTGTCCCTTAACTATAATTTTCATAGTAAAAACTGGCTCATGTGCGGGCCCTTCTTGTTTTACTAACTCATATATGGGTAATGGAGCATTATATTTTTGTACTATTTCTTGTAATTCCGATTTCGGATCTTGAGGAGGGGAAGTGAATCTTTTTAGATGAGGTTTCCACAATTGTAGAATAATTTCTCTTACTACATTAATATCGCCACTATCTATATAAATTGCAGCAAAAATTGACTCTACTACATCTTCTAAATTGGATTTGTTTTGCCTTCCCCCGGTGTTATGTTCACCAATACTCATAATAATTTCTTCTCCCACCACATTTTCTTTCGCTATCATCGAGATCATCTCTCCGCATACTAATGCAATATGCCTTTTTGCTAAATCTCCTTCTTTTTCGTTAGGAAACTTTTTGAATACATATTCAGCAACCACTAAATCTAAAATTCTGTCTCCCAAAAACTCTAATCTCTGATAGTTATTTTTTTTGTTAGTACTAGGATGAGTTAACGCTGTTTTCAACAACCCACAATCCCTAAACTCATACCCAAAAATTTTTGTTTTTTTATTAACATCTAGCATTATTGATATTTGATATTTGAGTTTTTACGTATAAGGAAACATTATAGTGATCTCTTTCCGGGGAGTCAAAATTTATGATTGTTTCTATGTGTAATTACGCAACACAAAAATTAGAAGATGAGTCTTATACCCCAAATACTATTGTAAATATTAATAAAGCTTGTTAGAAAGAATTTGATAAATTCACCAAATTATGAGAATTACAGAAAACCTTAATAAATTTACTGTTGTCATTTGGCTTTCCTTAATCGGTAACATGACTGCAACCCCAGTATTTTCTATGGATACGGAGATTGTTCCGTATGTTACAAAAAAATATGGGATAAAAGATAATATCTATTGTCAATTAGAAGACCCCATTGAAAATATTGCTTGTATGGCCCATGACACAGCGTTAGGAAATTCAAGAGCCGGATTAATTTCAAAGCAAGAAGTAATAATAATATCAGCTGCATTAGAGGCGGCAAGCTTAATACAAACAATAGCCAGTAGCGCTAGAGATTCATTTTATGTACGCAATTTTGGTAAGAAATTTAATACAACTAGCCAGTCTAACTTGAGCCTTGTTCAAAACAGAGGAATTTGTGGAAATCACCAAGACTTATTTAAAAAAGCTCTTTCATATCTTAATATTCCTACTAGAAAAATTTCTATATATTACAAGACTTCTAAGAACCAAAGATTAAACCATGCTGCATCAGAATTTTTAGTAAATGGAAAGTGGTATTTTATTGACATCACATGGAATACAGTGTGGATACGCGATAGGCAAAATCTTGAATCTATTCTTTCCTACCAAGAATTACGCTCCCTCAATAAATCTGATAGAACAAAATTTGAATTATCAAATCAAACAAATATATGGTTCCAACTAAATATGAGACATGGTTTAAACGCTTATTCATATTTAGATGCCAAAAAATATTTCTTAGAACAAATAGGGGATTTTGGTATATTAAAATTTGACCTTTCTAAGAAAGGAGAAAATTTTTCCTCCATACCTAATTATATAGGATCTAATGCTCCTGGTAGTGAAATCAAATTTATAGTAAAGCTCTCTCCCGAAAACATTGGTCGGTATGTGTTTGATGTGAGTGGAATTTCGTGTCAGGAAGATCAAACAATTATGCAATCCTCACATGGTGATTCCTTTCATCTGTCGGTAGGTAAAAATATTGTCAATTTAAAAGAGAGACAACTTCTTAAAATGAAATATGATAAAGATAACATCTGTTATGTAGTGTTTAAAGAAATTAGACATTTAAACAACACTGATATTTAATTTACTTGGGGAAATTCTGTATTATAATTTGTTTAAATATGTGTCATTGTTCTATTATGCTGTTTATGCAACAACTCCTTCTTATCCTCACGTCATCACAGAATTTTACGTGAGTAAAATATCTGGGATCTCATCGAAACTTTCCAGTAAACAAAATTAAATATTTGGCATAGGGCAGTTGAGAACTGCGGAGATCGCCCTTAGTAATTCTAATTCTGATGATTTTACACCATTTTCTGTAATACAAATTGCGCAAGATTGTAGTAACTTTTCTTTCTCTAATGGTTTTAGCTGCTCTAGTTTAGGAATGGCATTATTTAAATCGTTCAAATTAATTTTATCTCTTTCAACAAATTTCAATCCTAAAATATTTCTATGAATTGTTGATTTAAGGAAGGCATCTTTAGCCGCTTCAGCTTTCTGACCAGCATGGGCAACTAAAGATAATATTAGAGAAGATTCTTTTCTAATTCCTTGAATATTATATTTTGCTTTAGCTTCCTTATAATTTTTCTTAAATTCCCTGCCCAAACCATTAAATATAATTTGCGTTATACACCATTCAAATAGATCTATTTCTTCATCAACCTGGATTAAGAAATTAATATTATTAGTAAAAATCTTATATTGGTTAGGAGATAATTGTTTTAAACTTGGCAAAGATAAATCGATCAAAGTTACCCTATGTTTTTTATCTAAGAGCGAAATCTTTTTATGTAATTTTGATGTGATTTGATAAACTTTCTCATCAGCATTTTTTTCTAACACCTCTATCTGCTTTTGATAAGAATTAGAGTTTGGTTGTATCAAAAGCGAATATATTACTGCTCTTGCTCCAAATGGGTTAGATGTTAACTGTTTGATAGGCTGGGGAATTTCTGACAAAATTATATGAGCTGCTGCTATTGATTCTTCACTGATCGTACCAGCATTCTCAATTGCAGAGCTAATAGCAGAAAGAGTAGAGGCTGTTTTTCTGTTATTTTCCTTTTCTTTAGTAATTTTATTTTTTTTCTCTTTTTTGATTTCTGTCTTCTTAATATATGATTTTATATTTCCATCCCAAGTAGGATCTATAGCTAAAATTCTCTTATTAAGCGGGGGATGGGTCGCCATTAATGATCCAAAAAAAGAAGAAAATGCATTAGAGAAAAACATATGGCTCATTTCTTTTGCTTTAGGATTTGTGATATTTGAACCTGTCTGTAATGCTGCGATCTTTTTTAAAGCCCCTGCTATACTTGATGGATCTCTGGTGAATTTTACCGCTGTAGAATCTGCAAGATATTCTCTTTGGCGGCTCACAGAAGCTTTAATCATATTACCAAAAAAACTTCCTATATAACCAATCGCCATCAGGCCAAGACCTAAAAAAACTATATTTCCGCCCGATGAAGAGGAGCTATTTCTGCGCGAACTATATCTTGATGTTGTTGAACCTCTTATCATTGCATAACCAATATAACTTATGGCAAGTACGCCGTGCAGAATAGCTATAAGCCTGATATTGAGTCTCATATCACCATTAAATATATGACTAAATTCGTGAGCAATTACACCTTGTAATTCTCTTCTACTCAGATGATGGGTGGCACCTTTGGTAACACCAATAACAGCATCATTCAAATTATAACCTGCCGCAAAAGCATTTATTCCTTTCTCGTTAATGATATAAACTGGAGGAACAGCCACACCAGAAGCAATAGCAATCTCTTCAACTATATTTATTAACTGCTTTTCTTCTAAATCTTTTGTATCAGCAGATATTAATCTTCCGCCTAAACTTTCAGCAACCACCCTACCCCCAACCGATAATTTTAATTTCTTATAAAAACCTAAAAGGGAAATAAAAATAATGGTTCCTAAACCTACTTGATAAAATATTTTTAAATCAAAATTCTTGATTAAGTCATCAATGTTATTAATTGGCTGCGAACCATTATAACTAACTAGCATCATTGTTAATATGCTGATAGCACAGATGATCGAAATGACAGCTAAAATAAATAGAAATATTAATTTCTTTGTTTTGTATTTTGCTTTTTCTTGATGTTGATAAAAATTCATTTCTATTAAAATGACACTTTTGGAGCTGCTTGAATTTCTTTACTATCTTCAAATTCTAACTGCGAAAAATCAGAAGAAAAACCGAAAATAGGAGCAAGCATATTCTGAGGAAAGCTTTGTCTATAATTATTAAACTCCATCACAATATCATTATATGCTTGGCGTGCAAATGCTACTTTATTTTCGGTGGTAGTTAACTCTTCACTTAACTGCATTATATTGTTACTGGATTTTAAATCAGGATAGGCTTCAACGACTAAATTAAATTTACCAAGACTATTTCCAAGCGAAGCTTCGGCACTTGATAATTCTTTCATTAAATCAGCCTGACCTGGATTATTAGAAGCATTCTGTAACGCCTCCTGCGCCTGATTTCTTGCCTCTGTAACCCCAACTAAGGTATCTTTTTCATGTTTTAAAAAACCTTTAGCTGTTTCAATTAAATTAGGAATTAGATCATATCTTCTTTTAAGCTGCACCTCAATTTGAGCAAAAGAATTTTTTATCCTATTTTTTAAAGCTACCAGCTTATTAAAAATTTTGATCAGAGATATTAGTATAATTCCTAAGACAACCAGAGTGATAATTGTTGAAGTTTCCATAACTTAATTTTTGTTTAATTATTTTATTAATTACCATGCTATATCGCTTAATATAATTTTCAAAACGATTTTTAATTTTTTGTAGTGTTAGACACGAAGTATACATTATGCGCAATTTAGGAATCTCCTACAATCAAGCTATTTATGCAACAACACCTTCTTATCCTCACGTCATCCCTGTGCAAGTCAAGTAATTCGATGACGAAAAAAGTTCAAAGACAATATTACACGTGTCCTTCCTGAGACATAGTATCCATATTATACCGGAGACATAGTATACACTTCTAGTCATTTATAGAGGTAAAAATGACATGGAAGGAAAATAATATAATGGATGAAAGATTAAAATTTGTTGGTAGATTATTAGAGGGCGAGCAGATGTCTTCATTATGTAGAGAGTTTGGTATAACTCGTCGTACAGGATATAAGATATATAATCGTTATAAAGCATGTGGCTTAGAAGGTTTATCAGATAGATCCCGTCGCCCTTATCGTCATGCAAATCAATTACCTTATCAGGTAGAAAGAGCAATTCTTGGTATAAAGCATGAATATTCTAGTTGGGGAGCTCCGAAGATCAGAGAGAAGCTAATGAGGCAATTTCCAGATATGCATCATTATCCTGCAATTAGTACGGTGCATGCAATATTAGATAGGCATGGTTTAGTAAAACGTAAGAAGAGAAAGAAATACAAGGCAGCAGGCACATATCTTTCGAATCCTAATAAAGCAAATAGTCTTTGGTGCGCTGATTATAAAGGAGAGTTTTTATTAGGTAATAAGCAATATTGTTATCCTTTAACAATAACAGATTATTATTCCCGTTATTTGCTTGCAGTAGAGGGGTTAGATTCTACTAAGGAGAAGTTTGCATTTGCAGGTTTTGAAAGGATATTTAAGGAATATGGTTTACCAAATGCAATTAGAACAGATAATGGAATTCCATTTGCATCACCTAATAGCTTATATGGTTTAAGTAAATTATCAGTTTGGTGGTTAAGGTTGGGGATAGGAATAGAGAGAATCAAACCTGGACATCCGGAACAAAATGGTAGGCATGAAAGGATGCATTTAACTTTAAAAAAAGA
>Ga0208127_1000184_pt1 | contig 31889 bp, 19 predicted proteins | sample ETNtaG_6_FD_185751 | JGI IMG/M metagenome (GOLD analysis project Ga0208127, IMG submission 185751) | Marine microbial and viral communities from oxygen minimum zone, Eastern Pacific Ocean - ETNP201306SV45 (SPAdes) (version 2) | ecosystem: Environmental > Aquatic > Marine > Oceanic ... | reverse complement strand
CCTATCGAGATGTGAAACGAGCGATGCAAGCGGCGACTTCAGCCGGGATAAGCGACTATTTGTATGGCACTCTACAGGCTGAATGACTATTAAGGGAAAACGAACGAGCAAATACGGAAAGCGACGCTCTGAAGGCGGCGAATTGCCTATTGCTCCCATGGTGGACGTCGTTTTTCTGCTTCTTCTCTACTTTATCGTCAGCTCGACGATTCAGAAGCAAGAGGCGGATATCAGCTTTAGCCTGCCCGGGCGAATCGAGCAAGACGCTCCGATCGAAATGCCTGACGAGCAGGTGATTCGCGTTCTCGCTAACGGTCAGGCTATCGTGAACGATTATGCTTACGACGCTCCGGAATTGCCCCGCTTCGTAAAGCTGGAAGCGATGCTCAGTCGATTTCGAGAGGCGAGCGAATCGAATCAGGTAGAAGCGCGTATTACGATCGCGCCCGACGATGCCACTAGTCATGGGATGGTCGTCAAGGTCATGGACGCCTGTTCTCACGCGGGGATTGAAGCAGTGACCTTCGCCTTCGGGGGCTAAACCGAATTGGACTGGGCAAACTATTGTATTGCCTTAGCGAACGCCTTTCGGAGCATCGCTCCCTATGGCTAGAAAATCGCAGGCTACTTGGGGTGGACGCTTCTCGAAAGGACCTGCTGATCTCATGTTGGAGTTCAGCGAATCGGTATCCTTCGACCAGCGTTTGGCTCCCTTCGATATTGCAGTTAATCGCGCCCATACCGCGATGCTGCATCATGTGGGCCTGCTGAGTCGACGCGAGTTGCGGGCTATTCACAAGGGACTGGACCTTGTCGAGCAGCGTATCGCCGATGGAAAACTCAAGTGGAATGCGGCTTTCGAGGATGTTCACATGAATATCGAGCAAGCGCTGACCAAGATAGCGCCGGAAGCGGCGAAGATGCATACGGCCAGAAGTCGAAACGACCAGGTGGCGACGGATTCCAGATTGTTCTTCAAGCATGCATGCGAGCGGATACAGGAACTGCTGAGCGGACTGCAGAACGCATTGCTGAAGGTCGCTGAATCGAACCAATATGTATTTATTCCTGGATACACGCACTTGCAACGAGCTCAGCCCGTTTCAGTGGCTCATCACTTGCTGGCCTACGTCGAGATGTTCGATCGGGATCTCAAGCGCTTTGCCAAGGTTCATGACGATGCCAATTGGTGCCCCTTGGGCTCGGGAGCGATTGCGGGTACGACTTTGCCCATCGATCGGGAATTCGCGGCTAAAGAACTGGGATTCGTGGACAAGCGCGGAAAGGCGCGATTGACAACCAACAGCATGGACGCGGTTGCGGATCGGGATCTCTTTCTCGATTTCAGTCATGCTTGCGCCGTTTGCGCGACGCACTTCTCCAGAGTCGCCGAGGATGCCATCCTTTGGAATAGCTCGGAATTCGGATACGTAGAGCTGCCAGACGCTTTTTGTACGGGATCCAGCTTGATGCCTCAGAAGAAGAATCCGGATTCGCTGGAGCTTGTTCGGGGGAAATCGGGTCGCATTATAGGCAGTCTCCAAAGTCTCTATACAATGGTGAAAGGCTTGCCTTTGACCTATAATCGCGACTTGCAGGAAGATAAAGTGCAGGTTTTCGATTCGTTCGACCAGCTTTCGCTTTGTCTGCAGGTTCTCGAAGGAACGATTGCGGGTATGTCATTTCGCGCCGACAAGTGTGGCGAAGCCGTTTCCGATGCGGGACTTTTGGCCACGGATCTTGCGGATTGGCTCGTTGATGCTGGGGTAGTATTTCGCGAAGCCCACCATGTGGTGGGAGCGTTGGTTGCCAAGGCTGAGTCGCTTTCAGTGCCGCTAGACGAAGTGCCGCAAGCGGATGCGAAAGCGATTCATAAGAAGTTGTCAGGCAATTGGCGGGAAGTGTTCGACCTGAGTCGCGCCATGAAGGCTCGCGAAGGAGTAGGCATGCCTGGCCCCAAGCAGATCAAGCGTCAGATCGCTCGTTGGCGTAAGGCTTACGCGCGCTAGTAACAATTAGGTTTCGACGCTATTTGCTTTAGATTTTTCGATGGGCAAGATCGCCGTACTTTCGGATCAAGTCGCGAACCAAATCGCGGCGGGCGAGGTTATCGAGCGACCGGCTTCCATCGTCAAGGAGCTGGTCGAGAACAGTATCGATGCGGGGGCGACATCCATCGAAATCGAGTTCAAGAAAGGCGGATCCAGCTACATACGAATCGAAGACAATGGCTGCGGAATGAGCCCTGAGGATGCGGCGCTTTGCTTTGAACGGCACGCGACCAGCAAGATCGTCAAAGCGGACGATCTGAACGCGCTCGCTTCGATGGGGTTTCGGGGAGAGGCGCTTCCTTCGATAGCTTCCGTATCCCGTTTCCAATTGCAGACGCGAGAGACTGATTCCAAGTCGGGAACGGATATCTTGATCGATGCGGGCAAGATTGCGCACAGCCGTGATTGCGGCATGCCCGCGGGAACGAGAATGACGGTATCGCAGCTTTTCAATTCCGTTCCAGCCCGTCGCAAGTTTCTCAAGTCGGTCGCGACCGAATCGGCCCACATCATTCATCACGCTCGACTCTACGCGCTCGCTCATCCCGAGATCGCTTTTTCGCTGATCGACGATGGACGAACTCTTTTTCGCACTCCAGCATGCGCCCGCCTGCAAGATCGAGTGATGGAGATTTTCGGCAAGCAGATTGCGGGACGTTTGATCGAAATCGATTCTAAGGAGAAGGGGATGAGCTTGAAAGGACTGATCGGGGAGCCTGGGCATTCGCGGTCGAGTCGCCACGAAATGCTCGTTTTCGTCAACAGCCGTCCGGTCGAGAATAGAACACTCAGCTACGCATTGATAGAGTCCTATTACGGGCACATCCCCAAGGGGCGGTATCCGGTTGCTTTTCTTTTCCTGGATTTGCCCCCCAATCAAGTCGACGTAAACGTTCATCCGGCCAAGCGCGAGGTTCGGTTTCGCAACGAATCATCCGTAAGAGGCTTTGCCGTGAGGGCGATTCTCGAGGCCTTGCAAAGCGCGGTGAAGGAAGCGGCCCCGGTTGCAGTGGCGAAGAGTATCGAGAAACCAATCTCGGTTTCCAAGAAATCGTCAGCGCGTATTTTAAAGGCTCCTCAAGGCAAGGCCCGAATTCCCGCTCCTTCGCCTCCTAAGGTTGAATCAACCAAAGTCTCACCTCCTGTTGAAACGGATGAGCCCGTATCGATTCCTCAAGCCGCCAAGGAGTCCCCGAAGTCGGAGCCATTGCCCGAAGAAGAAACGAAGTTGGAAGGCGGGAACGCTAATTCCGCTTCTACCGTCGAGCGCAACTGGCGTTTTATTGGGTGGGCGCAAGCGGAGTTTGCTTTGTTCGATACGGAAAGCGGATTGGTTGTCTTCAGTTGCCGGGCGGCACGAAAGCGCGTCTGGTATGCTAAGCTCCTCGATAGCTACAAGAACAGTCGAGTTGAGAGTCAGAAACTGCTTCTGCCCGTGCCCGTGGAATTCGATCCCGTTTCCTCGGCTATCGTAACGGACAATGCCGAGTTGCTGGAAACCTACGGCTTGGAGGTCGCTCCTTTCGGACGAAACTTCTTTCGTATCGAAGCGACACCCAGTTGGTTGCCCGAAAGCGAAGCCGAATCCTACCTTGGGGAGTGGGTGGATCTTCTGCGTCGTGGCGAAATCAGCGATAAGACTTCGGGGGCCACTCAAGAATTGCTTGCCAAACAGGCTGCCGAGAAAATCGTACGGGGCTCGAAGCTACCGACTGAAGCGGAATTGGATGAACTCGTAGAGAAGCTCTTCCAGACTCGAAATCCACTAGCCGACCCCGATGGAAGGCCTACGTTTTTCGAGATGTCGGCAAGCGAACTCAAACGCCGCTTCCACCAGTAATAAACTCGATCAGGGGGCTTCTCTGGAGAGGATTTCTAGGGAATTAGCTCGAGTTGGGCGCTTCAAATCGAGCGCAAAACGATTTTCCTTCGCAGGGGACCCTTGGAAGAGACAAAACGTGACAAGGAAAGGCTTGTATATCGCGTTTGGTACGGTATCCGCTGTGTCTGAAATTAATCATGAGCGCTCTCGCTAAGAAAAAAACCGCCTCCAAGAAGGCGATCAAGAAGAAGGCCATCAAGCATCCGTCGATGAAGGACTCTATTTTGGAGCACCTACGCCTGACGCTGGCCCATGATCCTGCGATCGCCACGAAGCGCGATTGGTGGACCTGCATTTCACTCGCCGTGCGCGACCGTCTAGTGGACAACATGATCGAGACGCAGTCGACGCATTTCAACAAGCAGACGCGTCGCGTGTATTACTTGTCCCTAGAGTACTTGATGGGGCGTATGCTGGTGAACAACTTACATAATACCGGCGTTTATGACGAAGCTCGCGAGGCGATCGAATCGCTCGGACTCGACTGGGATGAAATCGTAGAGGAAGAGCTCGATATGGGCTTGGGAAATGGGGGCCTCGGACGCTTGGCGGCTTGCTTCCTGGACTCGCTAGCGACTTTGGATCTGCCTGCAGTAGGCTATGGCATTTATTACGAATTCGGCCTATTCAAGCAGGAGTTCGTCAATGGACATCAGGTCGAGCATCCGGATAGCTGGAAGAAATTCGGAACGCCCTGGGAAATCGTTCGGCCGGAATACACCCAGCGCATCAATATTTACGGTCGCGTCGAGCAGATCTTCGATGAGTACGGCGACTCGCGCGAGGCATGGGTGGATACGAAAACAATCGAAGGGGTTCCTTACGATATTCCGATTGCGGGGTACGATACCAAAACCGTCAATTTCCTGCGTCTCTGGTCATCGCGTTCCTCCGAAGACTTCGATCTCGATGAATTCAACAAGGGAGATTATGTCGAAGCGGTACGCGAAAAGGCTATAGGCGAAACCATCTCCAAGGTTCTGTATCCAAACGACCGTACGGAGAATGGCAAGGAACTGCGCCTGGTTCAGCAGTATTTCTTCGTGACTTGTTCCCTGCATGACATCATTCGTCGCTTCCGGGCCACGCATGACGATTGGGATGATTTTCCGGATCAAGTGTCCATCCAGCTCAATGACACCCATCCGGCGATCGCTGTGGTAGAGTTGATGAGAATTCTGGTCGACGAGGAGCGCCTCGATTGGAATTACGCTTGGGATCTGGTAACGCGTACATTCGCCTATACCAATCACACGCTTTTGCCAGAAGCGTTGGAGCGTTGGAGCGTGCCTTTGTTCGAGAAGGTGCTGCCTCGGCATTTGAGTATTATCTATAGCATCAATAGCCAATTAATGGATACGGTGGAAGAATGCTGGCCTGGCGACGATGCGAAGAAGCAGGCCGTTTCCATAATCGAGGAAAGCCACCCCAAGATGGTTCGCATGGCCAACCTTGCAGTTGTGGGCAGTCACACAGTCAATGGCGTTGCCGCAATTCATTCGCAACTTCTGAAGTCGCGTCTGTTTCCTGAATTCGATTCCCTTTATCCGGGAAAACTGACCAACAAGACGAACGGGATTACGCCACGGCGTTGGCTGTTGGCTTGCAATCGCGATTTGGCGAGCTTGATCAATTCAAAGATCGGCAAAAGCTGGATCAAGAATCTCGACGATCTGAAGCAGCTCGAAGCTTACGCTGACGACGAGGCTTTTCAGGATGCCTACATGGACATCAAGTATCAGAACAAGGTCGAGCTCGCTAAGATAATCAAAAAAGACTGCGACATCGAGGTTGATCCTAGCGCTCTTTTCGATGTTCAAATCAAGAGATTGCACGAGTATAAGCGTCAGCACTTGACCCTTTTGCATATCCTGCATCTCTATCGCAAATTGTTGCACAATCCTGGATTGGATATCGTGCCGCGCGTATTCGTTTTTGGCGCTAAGGCGGCTCCCGGCTACTACTTGGCCAAGACGATTATCAAAGCGATCAATGCGGTTGGCGAGGTGATCAACAACGACGAACGCATCAAGGGAAAACTTAAAGTCGCGTTCCTTCCCAACTATCGGGTTTCTCTAGCAGCTCGGATTATTCCCGCGGCGGATCTGTCCGAACAGATTTCCACTGCTGGCAAGGAGGCTTCCGGAACGGGCAATATGAAGCTCGCCCTTAACGGCGCCTTGACCATCGGAACGCTCGACGGAGCCAATATCGAAATCAAGGAAGAGGTCGGCGATGACAATATCTTCATTTTCGGTATGGATGTCGATGAAGTCGCCGCGCTCGACGAGAAGGGCTACCGTCCTTGGGACTATTATTATGGCAACGAGGATCTGAAGGCGATTGTCGATTGGATCGGATCTAATTACTTCGCTTCCGGCGAACCGGGCGTACTGAAGCCTCTGCGGGACAGTTTGCTCGAAGGCGGCGATCCTTTCAAGGCTCTCGCGGATTTCGAGGCCTATTGCGCTTGCCAGGAGGAAGTCGACGAAGCTTATCGCGACAAGCGTCTTTGGGCTCGTATGGCAATCCTAAATACAGCTCGAGTTGGCAAGTTCTCTTCAGATCGAACGATTAGCGAATACGCGAAGGAGATCTGGAAGCTCGACCCTGTAAAGGTCAAGTAGATCGGTTAGGTCTTTAGGGTAGGGGCGATCGTTTCGGTCGTCCGAGAATCAGCCAATGGAATGACTGATCGGATTATCCCTATCTCGACAAGGCAACGCTCGCCGGGATCTTGTCGACGAAGGGGCAGTCCGTTCGTCTCAATTCCGCTATCGCTTCTTGGCGGAGCTGTCTGACGATCGATTTGCGGTTTGGGTTCGAGGCAAGGTTGATCAATTCCTCGGGGTCGGTTGCGAGGTCGTAGAGTTCGTCGATTTCGCCTTCGACGAGATTCATGATATACTTGTAGTTGCGTTTTCGGTACGAAACCCACCACGGAATGTCGTTGCTGGCAGGATCGTAGGGGGCGATTTTAGCTGTATCGGACCCGTAGATTCGGGCGGTGTATGCGATTAACAATCCTTGGTCATCCGTTTTCGCGGGAGACTCCAAAAAAGGCCTCAGATCGCGGCCATGCATTTTCCAAGGCATCGTCACGCCTGCGTAATTGAAAATCGTCGGGACGAGATCGTGTCCCCCGACGGGCTGTTCACAGACTTGGCCTTCGGGAATCTTGCCTTTGAAAGAGACAATGAGAGGGCAGGCGATATTGGAGTCGTATGGCGCGATTTTGTGCTGGAAGCCATGCTGCCCCCAGGCGAAGCCTTGATCGGAAGTGAAAATGATCAGCGTGTTTTCGAGCTGATTCGTGCGCTCCAGCGTGTCGACAAGCAGGCCAACGGCGTCGTCCAAGCTGAGGGCAGTTTCTTGATAGCGCCGAGAACTCACATAGAATTCTCCTCCTTTTGGTGGACGATTAGTGTAGTATTTTCCGTCTTCCGGGTTACGGATCCATGCTTGCCGCTTTCGAACATAGTAGGGCTTGCCTGGACGCTCGCCTTCGAAATCGGCTGGCAATTGAATGTCCACGTCATCGGGAATCGAATCCAAGTGACGGGGAGCCGGCGTGAACGGACCGTGGGTGCCTGGATAGCAAAGCCAGAGAAGCCAGGGCTTATCAGCATCGCGACCTTCGCCTTTCAGATATTTCACAGCCCATTTGGTGTAGTTGTCTGTCGAGTACCCTTTGACGAGCTTCTCTTCGCCTCCATTGAAAGAGATCCACTGGTCGTGATAGTAGTTGCCTGAATTATGCGGCAGTTTGGGGCGATTCCAAACGATCTGGTAGTCCCAGTCGCGCCCGTAGCCGGCGTCCACCCCGGTGTGCCATTTCCCGATGTGAGCGGTCGTGTAGCCTGCGGCTTTGAAGGAAGACATCCAAAACGGCGTCTTTTCTGGATCGTATACGCTGCCCGGGTACGGGCCCTCCATGCGCATGGATTCGACGCCGTACTGATGCTTCCCGGTCAGAAAGGTCGCGCGAGCCGGCATGCACCAAGTGCCGTTGTAGGCATGCTTGAATCGAACGCCTTTGGAGGCCAATCGATCGATATTCGGCGTCGACACCCATGAACGAGAACGCTCATAGCTGGAGACGGTGCGATCGGATTGGTCGTCCGTGAAGATGTAGAGGATATTGGGTCGATCGATGGCGGCGGCCATCGAAAGGGCCGCGAGGACGAACGAGACCCAGATGGTAGGGAACGAGAGAATAGGGAATCGGGGCATAGTGGCTCCGGTTTTGGTTCAGTGGGTTAGGCGAGCGGAAGTACGGAAGCTCCGACCATGCAAACGATCAAGCCAACGGTAGCCATGATGATTCCCATGATGGTGTTGGTCTTGAGCATCTCCTTTTCGGTGAGACCGCTCATTTTGGAAATGACCCAGAAGCCCGAATCGTTCATCCAGCTGATGGGCTTGGATCCGCAGCCTATGGCCAAAGCGATATAAATAGGATGATAGCTGAGATCCTGAGCGGCGATTATGGGAGCAATGATGCCGATAGCGGTAATCATGGCGACTGTCGACGAGCCCTGCGCCGTGCGGATGAGCATGGTAATGAAGAATCCCAATGGAATTAGACTGGACTGGGCCGCAGGCATGAGGTCCTGAATGGTGAAGGCGATTCCCGTTTGGCGAAGTACATGTCCGAATGTTCCGCCGGCTGCTGTGATGAGAATAATGATTCCGCCGCTGGAGAGGGCGGATTGAACGAGGTCTTTAATCGGTTTGTTAGAGGTATTGGAACGCAGGAGAAGGATCATCGCGAAAATAGCGGCGATCGTCATTGCGATATTCTTGTCTCCGAGCACTTTCATGATCTCGTTGAGCGATACGAGTAAACCGGAACCGTCGGAACCGGAAACCATCATGGAAAGCGCCGTCGCTCCGCCCATCAATACGACGGGCAAAAGGATTGGCAGCAAAGACATTGTCAATCCAGGCAGATGCGACTCGTCGCGATTAGCGATAGCCTCCAATTCCTTTTGAGTGAGCTCTTCGGATGCTCGAAGAGGAATCTCCCAGCGGCTATTCGCATATTTGGCCCACCAATAGCCTGCTGTTGCAGTGAAGAGACCTACGATGATTCCTCCAATCATCATGAGACCGATGTCGATTCCCATTTCGGCAGCGACGAAGAGAGGGCCTGGAGTTGGCGGTACGAGCGAGTGGGCCATGGTGCCGCCTGCAATGATCGTCAATACATACAGCAAGTAGTTCTTGCCGGTCTTGACGCGCATCGCCTTGCCCAAAGGAATGAGCAAATAGAATACGGTGTCGAAAAAAACAGGGATGCTCAGAGTGAAACCACTGCCTACGAATGCCATGGGCAGGCGTTTTTCTCCGACCCCTTTGGCGATACTGGAAACGATGCGCTCGGCTCCGCCGCTGTCCATAAGGCACTTTCCGATGATTGACGCCATCGCAATGAGCAGGGCGATTTTAGTGAGCGTGCTGCCCAAGCCATCGGCGATTCGCGCCCCCCAATTCTTGTTCGCTTCTTTGCTTGAAGCGGAAAGTTGCGTATCGTGAATTACCAAATCGCCGGCTCTTAGCTCGAATGTCCGATCGGTTAGGGTGATGCTCGTCGGGACGCTCTCGTCCCCGTCGGCGTTCCCAATTATGGAAAGTTCGCCTTGGGCTACGGTTTCCAAGGCGCCCTCGGCATTTTCCCTTAGAATACTCGATCGACCTTCGATAGGCTTATCTTTCAAATGAGCGGTGATGCCGTCGATCGAGACGACTTCGATCGCGTAAGTATTTAGCGAATACTGAAAAACCTTGTGGGAGGATGTTAGTATGCTGACTGAAAAGGCGGCGAGGATAAGAGCTAGAAAGGCGTGCATCCTGAATGCGAGGATGCCGCTAACGACGATGCCCATGCCGATGAGAGCAATAAGGAGGGGGTTCATATCGAAGATCGAGTAGGGTGGAGGGATTCAGGGTTTCCGGAAAAGCCAGATATGTCGAGAGCGAGTTTTCAGGTCGCTTAGCGACAGGGTGAGACTCGTAACATTTGGACTAGGGGAGTCTGTGGACGCGATTAATAGGAGTCTTGCTCTTTTCCGATAGCCCGTTACGTAAATGCGTCTTTCCCGCTAAAATCCCACCATTGCCAATATGAAACGTCTCATTCTCGCGCTGCTCTGCGCTCTCGTCGCCATCCTAACAGGGTCTTTTCTCAAGGCCCAGGATCAGAAGCCTACGATTTGGGAAGAACGGGCCAAGGAGAGGTTCAGTCCGATGAGCCGGGCTCAGAAACTGGCGGTTAGCCAGGCTCAGCCGTCGTTTGTAGATTTAAAGAAAAAGCAATTGAAGAAGCCAAAGCGCATTTTGGTCTTCTGGAGGTGCGAGGGCTTCATTCATACGTCCATACCTTGGGGTAATTTCGCTCTTCAGGAAATGTCGCGCAAGACCCGGGCGTTCACATTGGAGCTCGCTGACGACTACAGCGTCTTCAATAAGAAGTATCTGAAGGGCTTCGACGGCATCCTTTTCAATAGCACGACTCATTTGAAATTTCCCGAAGAACGCCAGCGAAAGGCGATTAAGGACTTTGTGGAAGGGGGCGGAGCGCTGATTGGCATCCATGCAGCGAGCGACAATTTCTACGAATGGACAGATGGCGCCTCTATGATTGGCGGTCAATTCAATGGTCATCCTTGGGGTGGAGGCGGCAATTGGGCCTTCAAGCTCGACGACGCGAATCACCCGCTAAATGCCGCGTTCGAAGGACGGGGCTTTTGGCACATGGATGAGATCTATCAGTACAAGCCTTCGACTTTCGTGGGCGTTGATAAACTGAGGATTCTCGTCAGCCTCGATATGAGCAAGGAACCGGTAATCGCTCGAGCCAAGGACCCCAAGATGGTCGAAAAATTCGGTAAGGTTTACGGTTCAGGTCCACGTGAAGTCCCGGTTTCATGGATACGGGAAATCGGTAAGGGTCGACTCTTCTATACGAACTTCGGTCACCGGGAATCGACTTACGAAAATAAGGCCATCATGCAGCATATTTTCGACGGCATACTCTATGCCCTTGGCTACACCAAGCTCGATGCCACGCCGACGGCTCAGGCGAGCGGATTGAAAGTGGCCATGGCTCCGACCCCGCCTGCTGAAAAACAATAGGCGCTTTACAGGGCTGGGGCGATTCAGCTTTCTTTACCGTAGATTTCGAGATTGTGGATAATCCACGGTTTCCAAGAGTTCTTCTCGGTCATGGTTATCTTTAGGAATTTGGCTTCGGTAACCTCGCTCAAGTGGATTTGGGTAAAGGGCTCGCCTCGTCCTGACGCAACAGGATCGCTCCAATCGATGCCGTCGATCGAGACCTGGACTTCGTAGGCCAGTGGCCATCCTATGACCTCTTCGTCTTCCACCCGAGCGTCCAAGGTGATCTTCTTGATGGAGCTCGTTTCGGGCAATTCCACCTGGAACCACATGCCGACGTAGGGAGTGCGTTTGGTCTCGTAGCCCATCTCGAGATCGGCATCCGCAGCCAGAGCGGCTTGTTCGGTTTCATGACTGGCGCTGAGCTTCCAATCGCCGCGCTTGGCGAATCGTTCGCTTGGAATGGCTATTACGGGTGAATGGGACTCCAGCTCCTCGATCGTCCAAGGGAGCTTGCGTTCCCCATTTTCCGCTCGGACGGCCTCAACCTCTGTGGGCAAAACCGCATCGCTGCGATTGCCGAAACTATTTCGAATGTAGGTAAGGACGTTCGCGAGTTCTTCGTCGCTGTAGCTGGCCATCGAGATCATGGGGGCTCCGTAGTCGACTCCATCGACGAACCCTTGAAGTCCATGCAGAACGATATTGATGCCAGCCTGCTTGGATCCGAGCACGCGGGGCGAATCGAACAAGGGAGGGGCGAGCGTTTTGCCGCCAGGAGCAGGGGTACCTTGACCATCCGGGCCGTGGCAAGCGAAGCAGAGCGATTCATAGAAGGCTTTGCCTTTGCGGTAGGATTTGAGACCCTCCGAGCCAAGTACGGCCATGAGTTGAGCGTCTTGACCGGCGTCCTCCCAAAGCTGTTCATTGATCGCGAATACGCCTTTTGAAGAACTGGCCTCGGCGGTTTTGGATGTCAGGCGCTGGGCGTCGGGGACGTTGCTTCGCTTTAGGGAGAGCATCGCTTGGATGACCACTTGCGGCTCCGAGTCGCTCAAAAGAGCGATAACGGCTTCGCGGATCGAAGCCTCGCCAGTTAGGAAGGGCTCCGAGAGGCGAATGCCATGATGGCGAATCGAAACTTCGGGATCGCTCAACGCCTGTCGAACGAGCTCAGGCTTCAATTTTTCCAAGCCTTCCAGCGTCCACAAGGCGTGTCCCCGCGCAATGGGATCGTCGCTCTGCATGAATAGTGACTCGAGTTGGGGAACGATCGTTTCATCGTTTCTCAAGACCAACAGCTTTTGAGCGGTATCTCGCCACCAGCCATTGGCGTGGGAGAGACGCTCGACTAACTGTTCTGAGGTCTCTTCGAGCATGCGGGGCTGCGGGCCTGGCTCGATGCCATCGTAGACCAGTCGGTATATGCGACCTTTGCCGATTTCGTATCCCAGACCCGTTTCGTCGATGATGCTACGCAGGTAGGATCCTTTCTTGGTCCAATTGCCTTCTTGGATAATGCCGCGGTACATATCGACAATATAAAGCGTGCCGTCGGGAGCCGTAGCCATGTTCACGGGACGAAAGAGCGGGTCCTTGGTCCGGATGAATTCGTTCTCGTGGTAGGCGTTTTCCAGATGTGTGACGCCATCTTCAACGCTAATGCGAGCCCGGCGGATCAAACGGCCCACGGGCTCGGCGAAGAGAAGATCGCCTCTCAAATCGGCGGGCAGTCGATCCCCGCGAAAGATGTCTTGTCCACAGGTGGCGGTGAAGTGATTGAGCGAGTTGTCGTCGCGCAGCTGAAATCGACCCCCTTGCGTATCGGGCACATTATCGATCGGCCAAACCACTCTGAAATCGTTGGATTCCTGTCCGTCGATAGAGAACTTTCCGTAGGGAATGTGTTGCTGATAGTGTACCGGACCTTGCTCTCCGCCCGCGTCGACGTACCAGACTTTTCCCTGGTCGTCCTGGGAGAGGCCCCATTGTCCCCAATTTTGCGGAATCTCTTCCTTCTCGACGCGCCCGTTGGTAAAGCGAAGCCGATAGTCATTGTAGGTGGAGTAGAGCCAGTTGTCTTGAGCCCAAATCATTCCGCTGGGCTGGTGTTCCAGATTGCCGCCTCGAGGCCCGCCCTCGAACCAAAGCTCTTTTTCATCCGCTACGCCGTCTCCATCGGAGTCCCGATAGACGTATAGATCGAGCGTATTGGTTTCTCCAATGACGACGCGATCGTCCAGAGGCAGCACGATGCGCGGGAGAAGCAGATTGTCTGCAAAGATGGTGTGTCGGTCATACGTCCCGTCTCCGTTAGTATCTTCGTGCCGAGATACGCGACTGGTTGGGTCCATCTCTCCGGTGGCATCCGCGTCCTGCATGTAAGTACGCATTTCCGCCACATACATGACGCCGTTGCCATCGAATACAGCGAGTACCGGTTCTTCGATTTGAGGTTCGGCCAGAACGGTTTCCAAGCGATAGCCGGGAGGCAATTCCATGTTGGCGATGGCTTGCTCGGGCGACTGGGCAATACTGGTCCGTAAAGGCCCGCGCTTGGTCGGCGCATCATCGTCCAGCGAGGCGCAGGAAACGAGAAAAGCCGAGATCGCGGCAAGGGAAAGGACGGGAAGGAGTTTCATGGAAGCGTCGTTTGTCAGGGGGCTAGCTTAGGCGCCTATCGCGAAAAGGCAGTTACCATGCTCCGGGCATGAGGCAAGGCAAGCCGAAAGGCCTTTCCGAACGCTAGCGCCCGATCCTAGTCGTCGCGACGACTGCCAAATCCGCTATCTTGGCTTGGGCTATGGGCGTCTCGCTTTTCTGGGCAGCTGTAAAATAGACGCTTTTCGCGGTCGATGCATCGATAGCTATTGTTGAGAATCGAGACGATTCCAAATCGATATCGTTGCGTTCGCCAAGCCAAACGATGGCCGGGTCGATGCCCAATTCCATATAGGGTTGCGAAATGTCCAATAGGTTCTTTTGCGGTTCGGCATCTAGATTCGTATCGAGAATTAGGATATCGATACCTCCGAATTCGGCGATGGCATCCATCAGCTCCAATCGCAATGCCTCGTCGTCTTTCAGGTCGCAGGCGAACGCGTAGATAGACGAATCGCCATAACTCGTGGAACTGTCGGAAGGTTCCCATGCAATTACAGCTGCTCCGGCTTGCGCGTATTGGGAGACGCATTCCGCTTGTTGGATCGGGTCTGAGAGCGCGATTAGGGCAATGCGTCCTTGGAGAGGAGGAGGCATTTTGCCGGACTTCAATTTCGCTTGTTCAAGTTCCCAATATTCGACTTCGAAGATGGACTTTTCGTCAAGCGGGTTCCAGCCGCCCAAAGCTTGGCTCGCTTGAACGACCTGAGAGGTATGGAAAGCGATGTCGCCAATGACACGGGAATTTTTCGCATCGAGACCGAAGGATACGATGCCCGATCCCGGCCAAACGGCCCAACGAGGAGCCCTGTCGAGGCAAGTTAGCGATGGGCTCGCGTTTCGGTCAAAGTAGGCTTGGTATTCGTCGGCGTAGGCATCGATGGCTTCGAGCGGATGGGCATCCAAAATAGCCGGAATTCGCTTGGCGAAAATGGAATGATCGGGAGTCTGAGGTCCCTTTGCGGCGAAACTTTCGATTCCCGGCGTATTGGCGTAGCCGACCGCTTCGGGACGCCGATCGAGACGCGCGACTACCGGACGTCCGCGGATCTTAGCGACTTTTGCTCGCAAGGCGGCCAGATCGAGCGGTTCGAAATCTCCGTCGGCAATGGCGGGGTTTAGAGCGTCGCGTTGATCAAGATAGGCCTCTGCTTCGCCTACCAGACGGATCATGCGCTCATAGGACTCTTTGGCGCTGTCCGAGAAAGTGAATACGCCGTGGTTCATGAGAATCATGCCTTCATAGCGATCCCAATCGAGTTCACGGGTCATTTCGAAAACCAGCTTTGCCAAGGCAAAGCCAGGCATGACATAGGGGATCACGATGACGCGATCCCCGTATAGCTCATGGATGCGCTCTTCGCCATTGGCGGTATTGGTCACGGAAAGAACGGCATTGGCATGCGTATGATCGACGAATCGGTATGGGATGTTGGCGTGCAGAATCGCCTCCACCGATGCGTTTGGGGCCTTCGAGTCGAGAAGCGCGATTCGCTGCTGCTCGACCATGTCCGAGTCGGATAAGCTGTCGAAGCTTGCTAGGCGCTTGAGCGCATCGAGTCGCTCGGGAGCGAAGCCTGGCTTTTCAATGGTAGCCAAATCCCATCCGCTGCCTTTGACGAATAGGGTTTCGACCGTCTCGCCGAAAAAATCGGTCGAGTTGGCTTTTACCGAAGTATTGCCCCCGCCGTGAAGAACGAGTTGGGGTTCCTGGCCCAGCAAGCGCGAAGTGTAGACTCGCATGGCCAGGAGGTCGTTTTCGTATTCAGCAGCTTCCGCGTCATTCCAGCGATTTTTCATCGAGGAACAACTAGTCGCCGCCGGTCGCATGGGTCAATGCTTTGGCGCCTGCCAACTCGAATTCCGTCTGAGCGGAATCAGGGGTCTTTCTTGCTGCGTTTCGAATTAGCTGTCGCTGGAAATGCAATACAGGTGCTTGTGGCCGCGAATGAATAGCTCGTTGCCAATGATTACCGGGGAGGCGTCAATCGGGTCGTCGAGCTTGTTGGTGGACACGATTTCGAATTTTTCGGAATCCTTGAGCACTACGGAAGTGCCTTCCTTGCCAAGTACGTAGATATAGCCGTTGGCGGCGATAGGCGAAGCGTAGATGCCGCGAATGCCCTCGAGGGATTCGTCTTGATAGTGGACTTCTCCGGTTTCGGCGTCAAAGCAGGTGAAGTAGGCGTCATTGCTCTTGTTCATGTACAGGCGACCCTCGGAAAGTACGGGCGATGCGACGTAAGGGGCGCTGTGGGGCGCCGACCAGGAAATAGCATCGCTATCCGTAACATTGCCCTTGGCGTCCAATCGAATGGCTTGCACGGCTCGTCCACGGTATCCGCTCATCACATATACATGGCTGTCATCGACCACGGGAGTGGGAATGACGTTGGAAGTGAGCCCTGCAGCTTCCCAAATCAGTTCCCCCGTCGTTGCGTTGTAGCTGCGGGTACTGTTGGCGCCTGCAATGATCGCTTGCAGGCTGCCGTTCACTTCGACAATGACCGGGGTAGTCCAGGAGGTCGGCTCGTCTCGTTCCACGCGCCAGGCTTCCTCGCCGGAAGCTTTGTCGAGGGCGACCAGATAGGATTGGTCTTCCTGGTCCCATAAGATAAGAAGCAGATCGCCTGCGAGGGCGGGCGATGCTCCTTCGCCGAACCCGTTGCGGGTGCGAAGATCGCCCAGGTCGTTTTCCCAGATCTGGTTGCCATCAAAATCGAAGCAGAATATGCCGCGGGAGCCGAACGATACCCAGAGGTTCTTTCCATCGGTTACGGGCGATCCCGATGCGAACCCATGGGTGGGATGATGCCCTTCATGGGGAGTTTCGGAACGCGCGGTCTTGGACCAAAGCGCTTGCCCAGACGAACGATCGAGGGCCATCACTTGGAAGGAATGTTCGGCTTGCGGTCCGGGGCCGGATCTGCCGCCACCGCCGCCTCGTCCTGCTCGAGCGCCGGGACCGCCGACTGCGCCCCCACGGGCTCCGCCTCGACGGGCTGCTCCGAATCGCTCTCGCATGGCGGCTCGCTCCTCTTGGTTGAGCTGGCCATCGCCATCCTTGTCGAATTCCTTCATGACCTCTTCGCGGTTGAAGCCTCCGCCTCCAGGACCTCCAGCTCCGCCGCCGGGACCGCCAGGGCGGTTGCCGCGCTGAGGACGGGCCTGGGCCTGGCCATTAGCCGCGGCTTGGGGGGCATCGCCGGTTTGCACGGCTGAGAGGAGGAAAATACGGTCGCCCCAGACGATTGGCGTTGCCAGTCCGGATCCCGGAATCTCGGTCTTCCATTTAATGTTCTTGTCCTCGCTCCAATCGATGGGCGGTCGAGCCTCCGGTACGGTACCGTTTTGAGTCGGGCCTCGCCAATTGGGCCAAGAGCCATTGGCAGCGAGCCAAGCTGGCCCGCACAGGACGATTAGGCAGAAAGCGGAATAGCGGCGAAGGGTAGCGTTTTTCATTCGAATCGAAAGTGAATGGTTAAGGAAACGTTTTTGGGAGTGACGCGTAGATCCCGCATCGGGCGATACCCGTCGAAAAGGTGAACGTCCGAGAACTGGCTTTTGGTTTCAAAAATTCGATTTCGAGTCGCCGTTAGCTCGCGTAGCGCTTTCGATAGGCGAGAGGCAGGCAGCCCATGTGACGCTTGAAGTAGCGAGTGAAGGAGCTGTGGTCGTAGAAGCCGCATTCGAGGGCGATCTGGGTGATCGTCTTGCGCGTTTGGCTCAGCTGGTCGGCGGCTATGAGAATACGAAGACGAATAACGTATTCGCGAGGACTGACCCGGAAACGCTGTTTGAAGAGACGTTCAAGTTGGCGTTGGGATAGGCCCGCTCGCTGCGAAAGTTCGGGAATGGAGAGACTCGATGCGTAATTCTCCTTGATCAGCCGAACCATTCGAATGACGGGATCGTCGCTGTCTTCCTCTGCTCGCTCGTAGTTTTGCACGATGCCGCAGACGCCCTCAACCGATCCGTTCAATCCGATAAGCGGGTACTTGCGGGTTACGAACCATTCGGGCAGTCCGTCGCGGGTGGGGAAGAGCTCGACCAATTCGAGCAAGGGTTCGCCCGATTCGATGACGCTCTGGTCGTCAGCCCTAAACTTTTCGGCCATGTAAGTAGGAAAAAGATCGTAGTCGTTCTTGCCGTGAAGCGCTTCGATAGTCGGTACCCCACAATGCTCCAGAAACCGGTGATTGCCCATGATAAGACGGCTTTCCTTGTCCTTCACGAAGAACATGAGATCGGGGATGTGTTCGAACAGGCGGTAAAGCTGCCCGCCTTGCTCCAGTCCCGAAAGCCACTCGTATGGGGATTTCATGGCGGAAAAATACAAAAATAGCTCTGCGGGGCGCAACTCGATTTCATCTCGATTTTAGTCGAATGACTGTCCAATTCAGCATATGCCATGGGGAATCGTTCAAAAGCTCGCTGAGGTCGCAGCGACTCCCCCCTAAGACCTATTATCAGACTTATGTTTTCAGATATCTTCCGCTCAACGCGATTGACTGCAATCGCCATTGCCCTCGCATTCAATTTCACGTCTTCGGCGTCGGAACGCCCCAACATCTTGCTGATGATGGTAGACGACTTAGGCTATGCGGATTTCGGATGCTACGGCAGCGAAATCGAAACGCCGCATATCGACCAGCTAGCCGCCGAAGGCCTGCGCTTTTCACGCTTTTACAACACGGCGAAGTGTCATTCCTCGCGCATTTGCCTCCTTACAGGTCTTTATACCAACCAAGCGGGCGAACAGGCCCTTAATCGATCGGTCACGTTGGCGGAAGTTCTATCGGATGCGGGCTACGCGACTACGATGACTGGGAAGTGGCACTTGGACGATCAGCCCACGGACCACGGATTCGAGCAGTACTTCGGTCACCTGTCAGGCGCGACCGACTTCTTCATTGGCGATGATACGTTTCGATTCAACGGCAAGGAGTGGAACGATTTCGATCCGAATTTCTACATGACGGATGCGAATGTCGATTATGCGATGGACTTCATCGATCGTTCTCTCGAGCAGAAGAAACCATTTTTCCACTACATAGCGTTCAATGCGCCGCACTATCCGCTGCAAGCGCCTAAGGAGGATATTGAAAAGTATCTCGGACGCTATGATGCGGGCTGGGACGTCTTGAGAGCGGAGCGATTCGAGAAGCAAAAGGAACTGGGGATGTTTCCAACGGATGCCAAGTTGCCGCCTTTGCCTAAACATATGAAGGCCTGGGATGATTTGAGCGCCAAGGAACAGGAAATGGAGAGTTTCCGTATGGCTATATTTGCCGCTATGGTCGATCGCGTCGACCAGAATGTCGGTCGTATACTCTCGTATCTGGAGCACAAGGGCGTTCGCGATAATACCATCATCATGCTCGTCTCCGATAATGGCGCTTGTCCTTTCGAACGTAGCCATGATGTGGATATCGAACCCTGGAAACCGAATTCCTACTATCTGTATGACGCGAGTTGGGCGACGGTTGGCAATACCCCTTTTCGCCACTACAAGCAAACCCAGCACGAAGGGGGCATATCGACTCCGATGATCGTCAATTGGCCTGGCAAGATCGCCCAACCGGGAAGCTGGACGGACGACCCTGGGCACCTGATCGATGTAATGGCGACTGTGGTCGAGATCGCCGATGCGAAGTATCCCAGCAACTATAGGGGAGAGGCGATCGAGCCGCTACAGGGAAAATCGCTGGCCCCGCTTTTTAGGGGAGAAACGCGGCAAGGCCATGATTGGATTTATTTTCAGTTCTCCAATTGCCGAGCGATCATACAGGGCGATTGGAAAGCGGTCAGCTTTTACGGTCACGCTTGGGAACTCTACAATCTGAAAAACGATCGTGTGGAGCAGAATGATCTAGCGAAGCGGCGGCCCGAAAAGCTCAAGACTTTGGTGGCCCTTTGGCGCGACGTGGCGGAGAATATCGATCAAGCTCCCGAGAAACAGCTCAAGCCAGTCTCCAACAAACCATCTCCGCATTCGAAGGGGAGTTGGCACAAGGGCAAGGAAGACCCGTACGAGAACTGGAAGATGCCGCGATTCTAAGCGTAGGAACGACTGGCTCAGTCGTCCGAGCGTAGAGACTTTCGAATGATGGCGAGGCTTTTCCGGATATAGATTTAGCGTAATCGTTTGCGCTGGTTTCGCATTGTGATCGTCGGGGTTCTTGATTTGCTTGTCTGAAATGAAAACGCTCTCGTTGATTGCCCTCGCGCTTTTCGGTCTTTTTGCCCACGCAGCCGAACGACCCAATATCATCTACATTCTGGTCGACGATCTCGGCTATGGCGATCTTGGTTGCTACGGTCAGGAAACGTTGAATACGCCGACTATCGACAAAATGGCGGCCGAAGGCATGCGGTTCACGCGACACTATTCGGGATCGACCGTATGCGCTCCTTCGCGTGCCGTGCTTATGACCGGTTTGCATACGGGCAATGTATCGGTGCGCGGAAACAAGACGGCGGCGCTAACGGAGACGACGGTAGCGAGCGTTCTGCGGAAAGCCGGCTACCGGACAGGATGCGTAGGAAAGTGGGGGATTGGACATCCACCGCCGCTGGACGACCCGAATCAACATGGATTCGACTACTTTTACGGCTATGTGAATATGTTTCATGCCCATAATTTCTATCCCTCCTTTCTCGTCGAAAACGGAAAGAAGGTTCCACTTAGAAATGTTCAGATGGAGGCGTTTCGCGAACCGCCAGAAGGAAGGGATGGCGTAGGGGTGGCCGAGGTTGCTATCGACTATGCTCCGGCTTTCATCGCCGACAAAGCCATCGATTTTATACGGGAGAGCGCAGACGGACCTTTCTTCCTCTACTACGCGCTTAATATTCCCTATGCGAACAACGAAGGCGGTCGCTACGATCGAGGAATGGAGATCGACGATCTGGGAGAGTTCGAGGACAAGCCCTGGCCACTCGCCGAAAAGGGATTTGCCGCCATGATAAAGCGGATCGACGACGATGTGGCTCGTATCTTCGGGACGCTCGCCGAGTTAGGTCTCGCCGACAACACCTTGGTGATGTTCTCGAGCGACAATGGGCCGCACCAGGAGGGAAGGCACCAGGTCGACTTCTTCGATTCGAATGGGATTCGGCGCGGTATGAAACGAGATCTTTACGAAGGCGGCGTGCGCGTTCCTTTTATCGCTCATTGGCCTGGCAAAATTGCAGCGGGTCGAGTGGTGGATGACGTAACGGCGTTTCAGGATTTGATGCCGACTGCACGTGAACTGGTCGGCGCCGAAGCTTCCGCCACGGATGGGGAATCCATGCTGCCCATACTCCTAGGAAAACGAACGAAAGCGCAGCCAAGAACTTTGTATTGGGAATTTGGTGAGCAGGGAGGCAAGCAAGCTATCCTCCAAGGCGATTGGAAATTGATCCGCCTCGGACTCGAGAATTCTGTCTACGAACTGTACAATGTCGTCGAAGACCCCTCCGAGGAATTAGATCGTTCGAGAGAGCTTCCTGAACGCGTCGCCTCGCTAAGAGCGATCCTAGAATCGATTCCAGATGAACGGAGCGCGTTTCGGGGTATTTAAGCCTTTCTCGATGGAATTGGCGAAAGGAGGCGTATAGGGCGCTTACAGTGCGAATACGCGATCCATCTGCTGAGAGATCGTCTTCAACTCGGCGGGCCCGCCGCCTTTGACCTCAGCGGCGACCCAGCCATGGTAGTCGATTTCGATTAGCGCCTTACGCACGTCTTCGAAATCGAGATCGCCTTCGCCGATTTGGGTGAATTTTCCTTGAGCCCGAGAAAATCCTTTTACGTCGAGCTTCTGGATTCGCTTTTCGAGCTGTCGGATCCAGTCGCCCATGGAGCCGTACTTCCAGTGGTTGCCGATGTCGAATTGCATGCCCACGAAAGGCGAGTTGAATTCGTCAACGTAGCGGACGAAGTCCTCGGCGCTTTGGTTCGAGTCGCCATTGTGGTCGTAGAGGAAACGATTCCAAACGTTCTCGATAACGATCGATACGCCGAGACGGGCGGCGAGCGGAACGGCTTGGCGGATATTTTCAACCGAGCGTGGCCAGATCTCCGATACAGGTCCATCTTCGCCATGACCGACGACCAGCAGAACGCTATGGCCGCCCACGGCGTGAGTGGCTTCGATCGCATGCTTCAGGTCCGCTAGGGCTTGAGCCCGTTGGGAGGCATCGGGGCTCGAGTGGCGAATCTTCCAGTGAGTGCTGCAAACGGTTCCGTCGACCGGGAGTCCCGAAGCGGCTATAGCGGCCCGCGTTTCCTCGATATCCATGCCAGGGGAATTCATCTCGATTCCCTCGAATCCTGCTCGCTTGGCGGCAATGAAGCGCTCGGCCAACGACGCTTCAGGCATCTTTACCATATTGATCTTAAGCGTCTTGTAGAGGCGTCCCTTGAGCGAGTGAGTCGCATGATGATTGGCGAAACTCGCGCTGGGGATCAGGCTCGCAGCGCCTAGGGCGGCAGCCGATTTAAGAAAGCGACGGCGATGAAGGGGTTCATTTGACATGAATTTCGATAATGCCTGTCGAAAATGGCGCATCAATCTTGTAATTATGCGTGTCGTCTCTAATCCGTGAAATTAGGCGGTTCTCGAGACGCTTGAGACTATAAATGATCGCCTAATCTATCTATCCCTCAGATGAAGAACAGACTGCTCCTCGTAACAGTAATAACTCTCGTTTTCAGTTTCTCGACGCTGAAAGCTGAATTCGAATTCAAGCAAGACGACCGCATTTGCTTTATCGGCAACGGGTTGGCGGATCGAATGCAACACGACGGTTGGTTGGAAACGCTCATCCAGAGTCGCCTTCCTGAAAAGCGATTGGCGTTTCGAAACCTGGGTTTCACCGGGGACCAAGTGGACAGCATGCCGCGAAATCGAGGGTTCACGCCCATGGAGACGTATCTCCAGCACTGCGAAGCGGATGTATTGTTCGTGTTCTTCGGCTACAACGAGTCCTTCGAAGGAAGCGGGCGAGTGAATGCGTTCAAGCGGCGCTACGCGGAAATGCTGGAGCGCTATCTGGAGTTGAGGCCTAATGGCCATTCGCCTGTTCGGTTGGTTCTTTTTTCGCCCATCGCGCATGAGGATCTCGGCGACCCGAACCTTCCGGATGGCAGCGAGAACAATGCCCGCCTCGCCATTTACTCGAAGGCCATCTCGGGGGTGGCTGAATCGGTGGATGCGACCTACGTCGACTTGTTCTCCGCTACGCAATCCCTCTATGAAGCCAGCAAGACGCCACTCACCATTAACGGCGTGCATTTGAATTCCGAAGGCAATCGTCAAGTCGCCGAAGTTATCGCTCGCTCTTTATTGAATCGCCGTGTGAGCGCGAATGATTCGCTGAAGGAATTGCGATCGGCAGTGCTCGATAAGAACTGGCATTGGTTCAATCGATATCGCGCTACAGACGGCAATGACATTTGGGGCGGGCGCTCGACGCTGAAGTTCGTGGACGACCAAACCAATGCGGAAGTCCTTCAACATGAATTGATCATGTTCGACGTGATGACCGCTAACCGTGATAAGCATATTTGGGCGGTCGCAAAGGGCGATGTGGAACGATCGCGGGTCGATGACTCCAATGTACCTGCCCCCATTCCTGTGATATCCAATGTCGGCGGTGGAAGCAAAAGCTCGAACCCGGACAAAGAGGGATCGACTACCTACATTAGCGGAGATGCGGGCCTGGATCGGCTGACCAAGCCCGAGGGATTCGAAGTGAATCTATTCGCGGACGAATCCCGGTTTCCCGAGCTTGTCAATCCCGTCCAGATGCAGGTCGATGGCCAGGGACGAATCTGGGCCGCTGCGTGGCAAACTTATCCTAAATGGGAGCCCATGAAGGAGATGCTCGACAGCATTCTTATTCTTCCGGATGACGACAAGGACGGCGTTGCCGATCGGGTCATTACATTCGCCCGCGTGCATAACCCGATCGGTTTCGAGTTTTGGAATGGCGGAGTCATTGTGGCGAGCCAGCCGGAAATTCTCTTTCTGAAAGACACGGATGGCGATGACGTGGCTGACGTGCGGGAAGTGTTGCTGCAAGGTACCGGGTCTTCGGATACGCACCATTCGGCGAACAATTTGATTTACGGCCCGGATGGCGCGATTTACTGGCAGAGCGGAATCTTTCTGCAAAATGCCTTCGAGCATCCCTGGGGCCCGCCGTTGTCGACGACTGCTTCAGGCATGTATCGATTCGACCCGCGCCGCTATGCCATTAGCTATCACGCGGAGAATCGACCGAATTCGCATGGCATCGATTTCGACTATTGGGGTTACCACTATGCGACGGACGGGACATCGGGCCGAACCTATCAAGTGCGTCCTGAAAAACACGGCTTTGCCATGCACGAACTATTCGTGAAGCAAGTGCGTCCTGTGGCGGCGAATGCGATCATTTCCAGCGCGAATTTCCCGGACTCGATGCAGGGCAATATCATCGTTTGCAATACGATCGGCTTCTTGGGACTTAAGCAATATGACTTGGACCGCAACGAACGGCGTGGCGAAGTATGGGGCGAACCTGCCGAGGACTTGCTCTATAGCGAAGATCGGAATTTCCGTCCATCCGATGCTGTATTCGGCGAGGACGGAGCGCTGTATGTATCGGATTGGCACAACGTCATCATCGGACATATGCAGCACAACATTCGCGATCCGAATCGCGATCACACGCACGGTCGCATTTATCGAATGGTCAACACAGGCAAGCCGTTGCAGAAACCGGTTCCCATCGAAGGAGCCTCTTTGAAACAGTTGATGGCCAATCTCGAGCATCCCGTGGACGGCGTTCGACACCGCACGCGGGTCGAATTGAGCGAACGCGATACCGAGTCGGTAATTGCCGCATCTCGCGATTGGATCGCGCAGTTCGATCCAGAGCGAAAGGAACACGCCCATCGCTTCTTGGAAGCGCTTTGGACCCATCAGCAGCATAATGTCATCGATGAAGATTTACTCGATATTGTTCTCCAATCGCCGGAACCGCATGCCCGTCACGCAGCGAAAACGGTTGAACATTTGTGGTTCACGGTGGATACGACCGGAGGGAGCGGATACGTGCCGGAAAAGAAAAGCAAGAAAGAGGCCGCGCCTCCCAAGTCCGGGGTTGTCTCCGACAAGAAGGATCTAACCGAAGTGCGGATCGGCACCATCGTCGAAAAAATGAAATTCGATGTCGATCGGTTCGCGGTTAAGGCCGGCAAGAAGGTGAAGCTGACCTTCTTCAACCCGGATTTCATGAACCACAATCTCGTCATGGTTAAGCCTGGAGCTGCCGACGAAGTGGGCATGGAGGCGTTGGCCATGGGCGCCAAAGGATTCGAGTCGGCCTACGTGCCGGAAAGCGACAAGGTCATTTTCGCGTCACGCTTGCTTGAAAACAATCAAGAGCAAGTAATCGAGTTTGTAGCGCCGACAACTCCAGGCGACTATCAATACGTCTGCACATTTCCAGGACACCATATCATGATGCGCGGCGTCATGCAGGTGATCGAGTAGGGGTATCGAAACCCAAGATTTCGAAGGCCTCGAAGCGAATCGTTTCGAGGCCTTTTCGCAGCATCGCCTACGAATGGAATGGTTGGATTCGGAACGATTCGTTTACTCGCTAGGTTGCTGAGTCTTTGAGGGACCCAGGCGAAGGGTCACCTGATTGGTGACGAACTTGCAGAAGCAGCAGTAGCAGCAGCAGCAGAAGAAGAAGAAAAAGAAGAAGAAGAAGAAGGCGGTGTTACGATCCTTCGGCGTCCGCTCCGGTTTCGATCAGGATGTCGGCTTGTTTGATCTTCTGCTTGATGCTGTCAATCTCGGCCTGCCAAGACTCGATCTGCGAATGGTCGATCATGCTGTCCTTGAAGTCTTGAGCGCCTGCTGCGGAGACTTTCGATCCCCACAAATAGAGACTTTTTAGATTCTTCAGATCCTCGAGGTACTCCAAACCATCGTCTGTTACCGCCGTATCGTAGAGATTCAAGTACTGAAGCCGCTTGAGATCCGAAAGGTAATAAAGCCCCTCGTCGGTGACTGAGGTCTTTTGCAAGTACAGCCGCTCGAGATTCACCATGCTGGATAACGCTGAGAGTCCTTCGTCTGAAATATCGCTGCCGCCGATTTCGAGCTCGACGATATTTTCGCCAACCGCTTCCAAGGCCTCGAGAGCCTCGTCATTGAATTTGTTTTCGCCAAAAGGCGCTTTAACTCGGAGCAAAGACGAGTCGATGGCGACGGGTTGAATATTGATGCGGGGATTGGCTTGGAGCTCGGCCACCGCTTCCGCTATTTCCTCCCAGGCTGGGACTACCAAGGGGGCCTCTTCCTCTACTTCGGCGATGTCAGCTGCGCTCGGCCCTTCGAGCTGGGCAATCAATGCGTTTTCGATATCGGAGTCGAATTCTAGTTCTCCCAACGCTCCGTTTGCGGGAGCGCCGCTCTCGACCCACCATTCGAGCAGAGCGACTTGGGCGTCCGTTGGTTGAGGCTTGCCTTCAGGCGGCATACGCTCGTCGTCATCCAAATCCAAATGAAGACGGAATATCAATTCACTGGCATCGATGTCTCCCGGTATGATGGTATCGCCCAAGTCGCCGCCAGCCATTGCTAGCTCAAAGGTGTCGAGGCGCAGATCGCCCTTCGACTTATCCGGTCCGTGGCAGCTGATGCAGGTTTCTTCGAAAATCGGGTGAATGATGTCTTGGTAAACATCCGCTGCTTCGAAGCTGGAAGGGCCGGCTTCCTCGGCGGAATCGGTCTCCATGCCGAAAACGCTTTTCAGAGGCGTCGGAAGGTACTTGGTCAAATAGCCCGAGCCATGGGTGAGCGTGCCGCCGTCATGCCCGACAACAAGCAGAAGAATGATGGTGGCTCCGAGGGCCCCGTGATAGGGGCCGGAGAATCCATTGCGGCGTTGATTGCGAGCCTGAGTACGGAGAACGATGAGCCAAAAAGCCAGTACGGCCGTTAGGCACCCCAGCCAACGATGGCGAGCCAGAAGGTCCTCATTGTAGCCTCCCGGAAGCGCTAGCAGAACGCCTAGAATGGCCGCGATCGCCGAGACCCAGGCCGTCCAGGTCAGGACGATCTGGCAAGCCTTGCCAATTCGAGGGCCGCCTTTGGAGCTATCCAGGTATTCAATGATGGCGAGTACCGAAAGAAAGCCGATGGGCATGTGCAGAAGCGCGGGGTGAAAGCGACCGAGGAACAGGGTCCAGTTAGGCGCGCTATCCGCGTCGACGGCGAAGAAGGCCAGTCCGAGCAAGACGACCGTAGCGATCGAGGCGATGAGAATGTGGGGAGTCAGTTTGTCAGGCCTGCGGCGGGATGGTTTCATGATGAGCTACAGAATCGATAGGAAATTAAGGGTGATGGCTGCAAACGGGACAAGATTCAACCGTTTTTGCTATCGACGACATTGGAAAAGGCGGGATGTCTGGCTAGAGTTCGCCTTCGATCGGAATCAAGGCCAGCAGTTTGAGGGTTTGACGTTGAAGCCAATCGGAGCCGGGTTCCACTTTCGCTGTTTCGTTGGGAGAGTTGGCAGGGTCGGTCCATTGGATGCGCTCGTTTTCCGCCAGTTCGAGTTTCCAGAAGCTCTCTTCGGCGGTGAGCTTTATTCGGCTAATGAGGTCCTCTGCGAGCTCAGGAGAATCCAGCGCGATCATGAGTTCCGTGTTGAGTAACTTGGAGCGGGGATCGAGGTTTAAGGAACCGATCATGACGTAGCGCCGATCGACAAGGAAGAGCTTGGTGTGGAGAAAGGCGTTATAGTGGAAATCCGTAAACTTGGGATCGTTCTGATCGCCTTCCGAAAGTCCCTTGGTTTCGAGGAGTTGGACGCCACTTGAGAGTAGCCGCTTGCGGTATTTCATGTAGGCCGCGTGTACAATGGGATGATTGCTGGAATCGAGGCTGTTGGTGATGACCGCTATATCGACCCCGTTTCCTGCTAGTTCTCTTAGACTTCGCGAGCCTCGTTTGCCCGGGATGAAATAGGGGGATATCAAAATCAATTCCTCGTTAGCGTATTCGAGGTACGGCGACAGATCGCTCGTCATGTGCGTGCGCGTCCTGAAGCGGGAATAGTCGAGTTTTTCCGGTTGGTCCGCGAATGCTCGGGCTTGGCCCCACGAAAAGTCCAACTTGCCGGTTTCCAGTAACGCAATGGTCGATCGTTCGTTCAGTCGATCCAAGTAGGCGAGGGCTTCAGGGCTGCGATTGGCCGCGTTGATGCGTTCGCGGAACAGGTTCTTCTCCTCTTCGGATGGGTTCTTTTTCAGGGCGACTGACTCGATGGGGCGAGAGAGCGGGTAGTTCCAATAGTCCTGAAAGAAGCGATTCAGGTCATTCAAAGTATCGCCGACAACGATCGCGTCCAAGTCGATAACCAGGCGTTGCGATGCATCGAAATAGGCATCGCCGATATTGCGTCCGCCGACGATCGAGTACTTGCCGTCGACTACCAATTGCTTGTTGTGCATACGCCGGTGGATACGACGAAAGCGGGCGGCGGCTTTGAGCGGGCGCAAGGAACCGATACGAACAGGAGGATTGAAGAGCCGAATTTCGAAATTAGGATGGGCGGCGGCGAAGACCAAATCGCGATCCTTCCACCCCTTGGCGAGGTCGTCGATCAACAGGCGGACGCGAACGCCGCGATCGGCAGCGGCGAGCAGTCGTTCCATGAAGATCTGTCCGGTCAAGTCTTGCTCGAAGATATAGGTCTGTACGTCGATGGAATTCTGAGCCGCGTCGATTGCATCGATTCGAGCCTGAAAAGCGTCCAGGCCGTCAGAGAGAAGGGAAAATCCGGTTTCGGAAGGATGAACGGAAAGCAGTGGATCGATGGCCTGAGCTATGCGCGTATCGCTCGCAATGGTTGGCGCTGGAGAGTAGTTCATTCCCATCTCTCTCGCGGGAGTCACGCAGCCGCCCATGAGCAGCCCCATCGCAATAACCAGTCCCGCTGTTAGATATCGGGGAAAGGCTTGGGCAGCTTTTGTATTGAGGGCGAGAGAGGGTCTCGACGATGTGAACTGGGACGGCATCGTGACAACGGTGACTGTCGAGTTTAGGCAAGCCTCGCTTAACGCTCGATCCGACTCAATCCTTTTTGCCCGAGTCCTTTGGCGGCTACGCGACGCCTCAAAGCAGACTCGCCTTCTGGCTAGTCCAAGATAATGCCTTCGGTATCAGGGCTAAGCGCAAGGTTGGCAGTGGCTTTGAACAAATCGCTAATGTACACGAGACCTTCTACGCGTCCTTCTTCGACGATGGGGATGCACTCGTATTCGTATTGACCGGCTAGTCGAATGAGCTCGGCGAGCGAGCTCTCAGGCATAGCGGTTGGTTGATGGAGTTGCAGCGTTTCTCCAATGGTTTTGGAGAGATGTTGTTTAGCGGATTCGAGGAAGGGCTCTTGCGAAGCCGAGTCAGCGGGCGGATTCCAGTCGTTAAGCAATCCCATGACGACATCCCGCGGGGTGATCGTACCGGCAAATTCGCCCTCGGTATCGATGATGACGATGGCCCCCGTATCGTGTTTCTTCTGCTCGCCATAAAGGATGATTCCCATTGTTTCTCGCAACGTATGCTGCGTGCTGATACGCAGAAAACGCTTTGTCATGAGATCTTTTGCCGTGGTTTGCATTAGGCGAAGCGACTAGGCTTTGGGCATTTCCTGTTCGGGATTGAAGTCAAGAGCTTGGCCGAGCCCTTTTAATAAATCGACCGGCGCAGCGAGCCCTGTCAGGCGACCATCTTCGTCGCAAACCGGGAGCGAGTGGATGCGTCGCTCTCGAGCGAGCCATAGGGCGGTCTCGAGATTGTCGCGCTTCGTTAGTTGCGGCAGATCCGGTTCAGCGATGCTATCGATGCGCGTTTCGAATTGCGTTCGCAAAACTTCGGCCAATTCGGAATCGCTCATGGAACGGAGATCTTCTCTATCTCCAATAGCGTTACCGAAGGTCGAGAGAATCTTCCAGAGCGAAAGCTCCGAATCGAGCTTGCCTTCGCTGTCTTGAAGAAAGAGCGGTTGGGGCGCCCGCTGTTTCGAGTGTTTCAACATTTCGGAAAGCAGCCAAACCGCTTCTCGGATTTGGTGTTGATTGCCGAAGCGAAGAATGCGGGTGGAAATAGCGTTCTCAAGAGTCACGCTTGAATCGACCTTGCTCTCCGTATCGCTTTTGGCTTCTCCGCGCCGACGCTCCATTTCAACGATGCTCCACGCGCGGGCGAGCGAAAGTTCGGTTGATTGGAACAATTTGTTGTCTGCGTAGAAAAGATTTTGCTCGCCGATCCGACGCCTCAATCCAGAGCCCGTCATGACTTTCTTGAGACTCTCCTCGATGCCGCAAACGACCAAGTGTATGTTCTGGGAACCGAGGATTTCGTGAAAGCGCTCGAGGATAGACATGGCAGTGCTTCCGACTGCCCTCAATCGCTTCATTCTCAAGATGACGACCCGCGTTTTGGGAGTGATGCATTCCAGCAGCTCGTAGTCCAAGTCTTCAGCCGCGGCAAAGTAGAGGTCGCCTTCCATGTTGACGGTGACGACTTCCGATTGAGGGGCTCGCGAGAAGGGGACTTCGTCGAAACCGGAGTCGGGTCGCTGCACGAGTTGAGTCAAATCTGTGTGGCCTGTTGTCCTAAGAAGAAGGACGATGGAAAGAAAAACGCCTACGAATACAGCGTACTCCAGGGGTAGTATCAGGGTGGATACGAATGTCCCGAAGAGAACGAGACGCGAGTGCTTGGCCGATTTCCAGGTCACGATCAATCGCCGTTTGTCGATCATCGAATAGGCGACAATGATGAGGATTCCCGCTAGGCTCGCTTTGGGGATGTAATTGGCGATCGGGGCGAAAAGCAAAATCGTCATCGCCGTCCAGATCGCCGAAAAGACCGCGGCCATGCGCGTAACGCCTCCGGACTTGTAGCAAACGGCGGTTCGCGTGAAGGATCCGGAGCCCGCGAAGCTCGAAAAGAACGAGCCGACCATATTGCTGGCGCCTTGGCCGATGAATTCTTGATTGAAATTGAGCCGTTGACCGGATTGGGAGGCGACTGCTCGAGCGATCGATGCCGCTTCAATGAGCCCTAGGATGGCTAGGGCCATGGCTCCAACACCGAGCTCTCGAGTCAGTTCGTAAGGAGGCGGGAAGAGGAGCTCTGGAACGTGAAATAGATTCAGGCTGGCCGCAATGGGTTCTATGTCCTTAACGATCTCGACCTTTGAAGCGCCCATTTCCGGGAGGTGCCAGCCGAGCAAGTAAGCAGCTCCACCAGAAATCACGATACCGATAAGGGCTCCTGGCAGTCGCTTGTTGAGGCGAGGCAGGAAGACGACGCACAAAGCGGTGACCAATCCAAGGGCTAGGGCGAATAGATTGCTGTCAGGCAGCGACTTGAAGGTCAGGATCAGCACTTCGAAAAAGTGTTCGGGGCGTTCTTCGAAGCGCATGCCCAGCAGATTCTTGATCTGGTTGGCGGCGATGAGAATACCGGCGCCCGCCGTGAAACCGACCACTACGGAATGGGAGACGTATCGAATGATGCCGCCCAGTCGTAGAAATCCGAAAAGAAATTGGATGAGTCCCGTGAGGAACGTGAGCAGCAACACGATCTCCAAGAGGCCGTAGCCGTAGCGTTCAGGCAAATGGGCGGTCAATCCGAGAATAACCATGCAAATGGCATTCGTCGGGCCGGTGACCAAGTGATTCGAGCTTCCGAGCAGGGCGGCTACGACGCAGGTGACCATTGCTGTGTAGAGACCCCAGACCGGAGGCAATCCGGCAATGAGGGCGTATGCCATGGCTTGAGGCACGCCCATGACTGCTACAGTCAAACCGGCTGAGGCATCCGACCGAAGACCCGATTTGAAGTAGGCTTTAGCTTTGGGAAGCCAGTTCTCAGGTTGGATACGGTCGAGAGGCGAGGACATCAGGAGACGAGAAAAGTCGCCATTCAATCAAGTGGAGGGGAAGCGACTGAGAAAGACGATGTATCCAAATCTGCGATTCGGCAATACGGAAATGCCGATAGTCTCAGTCGACGGCGAATTGTCCGCGGAGCTCTTAAACCTGGACCGAGCTTTTGGCGATTTCGTCGATCTTCCGGTCGAGGAATTCGGGCGTGATGAAATCCATGCCG